>Ga0065704_10070957_pt1 | contig 14272 bp, 14 predicted proteins | sample SwiRhicommuniRL2_FD_59091 | JGI IMG/M metagenome (GOLD analysis project Ga0065704, IMG submission 59091) | Switchgrass rhizosphere bacterial communities from Rose Lake, Michigan, USA - RL2 v2 (version 2) | ecosystem: Host-associated > Plants > Roots > Rhizosphere > Soil | place: East Lansing, MI
GGCGCTTGTCCTGAACGCAAACCGCTGTTATCTGCCCGCCCCAACGCCGCTTTAGCTCAGTTGGTAGAGCACATCATTCGTAATGATGGGGTCACGTGTTCGAGTCACGTAAGCGGCACCAGAGCCTCCTAAGGCCTTGATTTTTCGAAAAAATCCATGATTTACGTGCTTTTAGGCGCCTCCGAGGTACGATGCGGAGGTACAAAGCGGTCTCATGGGCTTGGTTGTGAAATATATCCTCAAGCGTCCCACCGGGAAGCTGACCTTCCGCCGAATCTATCCCCTAGATGTGCAGGGCGTGCTTGGCCGCGAGCTCAAGACGCCGATTGGGCATGAGGCTGACAAGTCATGGATGGGCCGGTGGGAAGAGGCGGCGAGCCTTTACGACGCTAATGTGGACCGGGCGCGGAGGAGACTGGCGGGCCAGTATGACCGGCTGGATAGTGCCATGGTCGCTTATCTGGCCGAAGTGTTCCGGGTCGAATTATTGGAGGACGACGAGGCGGGCCGATGGAGCGAGGAGCATCGCGAGGCCTATTCCGCTGCCTCTGAGGGGCTAAAGGCGCTTGGGGTGCTTGGGGGCGCCGCCTGGGACGGGAATGAGTGGCTCAGGTGGGCCGAGAAAGCCCGCGAGTCTATCAATTGGACATTGCCACTATATCGGGAACTTCGCGCAAACGGCGACATGCGGGGGATCGTCGCTCATTGGCGTTCGGAGGCTGAAGAACTGTTAGAGGCGAAAGGCCTGGTGATCGACCCGAAAGCGGACGCCCCGCTGGCTATGCTCTGTCGCGCAATGAACGACGCGGCAATAGCAGCCGCTGAGTTGCGCCTGAAGCGCCTTGAGGGCGAGTTGGTTGAGACGCCTCCAATTCCACAATCCCCAACCGCACCGAGCGCCAGGCAGGACGTAGCCTCGCGGGTCCCGCTCCTGTCCACCTTCGACGCATACGCAAAGGCTCGACACCTAACACCTGGCGTCAGGGATGAATGGCGCCGTTACGTTCAGCATTTTATCAAATATCTGACCCATGATGATGCCTCTCGGATCACGGCCGACAAAGTGCGGGAATGGCGCGACCATCTTTTGGACACCCCGACCAGACAAGGGCGCCTCCGTGATCCCGTTACCGTCCGCGATAAATACCTCATGGCTTTGGGTACGACGCTGGGCTGGGCGGTAGACGAAGGCAAGCTCTCGGAGAATGTCGTTCGGCAGGTGAAAATCAAGAAACCGAAAAAGGTTCGCCTGCGCGATCCAGGCTTTACGGACGCTGAGGCTTTATCGATCCTGAAGGCGACACTTGTTCCCGTGGTGGGCAAACTCGCGCCGTATTATGTCCGCGCTCGTCGCTGGATTCCGTGGCTCTGCGCATACACAGGGGCGCGGGTGAACGAATTTAGCCAGATGCGCCGCGAAGACCTCCAGCAAATTGACGGAATTTGGGTGGTCCGTATCACACCTGAAGCGGGCACGGTGAAGACCAAAGAGGCGCGGCTAGTTCCGCTCCATCCTCACCTCATCGCACAAGGGTTTGTTGAAGTCATACAGGCGCAAAAGGCGGGCCCGCTATTCTATGATCCCGCGCAGACCCGCAAGGATCGGGAGGGCAACCGGCACTTCAAGAAGGTAGGCGAGCGGCTGGCGAAATGGGTCCGCGATGATGTGGGAATTAAAGACCCGGCTTTGCAGCCTAATCATGCATGGCGTCACCGCTTCAAATCCTTGACGATCCTGCACGGCATCGAAGAACGTCTGGCGGACGCCATTCAAGGCCATGCTCCAAGCAGTACCGGCCGGAAATATGGCACGTCACCTCTCGCTGCGATGGCAGATGCGATAGCCAAATTGCCGCCTTACGAAATAGCTGAGTAAGGGCGCTACGGGCCCGCAGGACAAGTCACCATCGCCCTATTCCCCGTGCTACCGGGGAGCCGCGAAACCGGCCCGTAGCCCCTCCAGCCTACCAGCATCTTACGCGCCCGCAAGACTGCTCAGGGCGCCGCACGCCATCGAAAGGGGAACACAATGGACGCATTGTCCAAGAAGGATCGCCAAGCGCTCCAGCGGTCTATCCGCTTCATCGAACACTTCCAGGTCATGATGGGCCCCACGGTCTCCGCTTCGATGATAAAGGCGTTCCTGTCCGTGGCGCTAGAGGAAGGGAAGCCGCTGAGTGACTATGCGGCCGCCTGTGGGGTAAACCTATCGACCACCTCGCGGCACTTTATGGACCTGTCCGACCGGAGCCGCAGCAAAGGCGAAGGCCATATGCTGATCCAGCGGCAACGTAACCCCACCAATGAGCGTGAGGTCCTTATGTCGCTGTCCGGCCAAGGGAAACTGATGCGGCGGCTGGTGCTGGAAACGATGGGCTGTTGAATGGAGGCCATCGGAGAATAGCGGCGGGAGCGGACGGCTCGATGCAGGAGGTCCTGGACGCCGTCAACGCGATCCAAGAGACGCATTGGGCCATAGATGAGCGGGTGCTCCGCATGGTGCGCTGGACGAAGGCGCAGGGCCTCAAGCCCTCTAAGTCCTTCCCGGCCACAACGCTCCCTCCGGTCCCCAAGAAGAGCAGTGACGCGGAATGGGCTAAGCTGGACCAGGCGCAGCGATCGGCGCTATCCCGCAAACGGAAGACCGCAAGGGACCTTCACGCTGGCGCGGCGGTAGACAACTCCGTCTTCAACGAGGACCTGGAGCTGGCCGAGTTTCTGGCGGAGAATGAATTCTTCTGTATGCCGCACAGCCTCGACTTTCGCGGCCGGGTCTACGCTGTACCTCATTTCAACCATCAGCGATCGGACCACATGAAAGCCCTCTTCCGTTTTGCGGAGGGCGTAGCGATCGGGCCGGATGGCGGAGAGTGGCTTATGATCCACCTTGCCAACTGCGGGGACTTCAAGGTTCCCTGCGGGCGCAAAGCATCCAAGGCGACATTCCCCGAACGGGTCCAATGGGTGCGGGACAACGAGCTGGATATCCTCCTGTGCGCAGCGGACCCGGAGGGCTCCTACGATTATTGGAAGGAGGCGGACAGTCCCTTCTGTTTCCTTCAGGCCTGCTTCGAATATTCCGAGTGGATGCGGTCCGGCTTCTCCCAGGACTTCCTGTCCACGATCGCCATAGCGGCCGATGGGTCCTGTTCGGGCCTTCAGCACTATTCGGCCATCACCCGATCGGCCCAGGAAGCCCACCACGTCAACCTGACGCCCCGCGATACCGTGGGCGACATTTACCAGGTCGTGGCGGACGAAGCGGTCCCAGGGCTCCAAACGGCCGCCCAGAACGCTCTGGAACATAACGGCCGTCTCGCCTCTATCGTCCTCGCAAATGGCTTTGGGCGCTCGGAGGTGAAGCGCAACGTCATGACCTATTTCTATGGGTCCGCCCGGTTCGGAATGCGCGATCAGCACATGGAGGACACCATGCGCCCCTTGGCCGATAAGGTCGCTATGGGCGAGAAGGACCGGCACCCCTACGCGATCCTGTCGGAGCGGGAGGATAAGGAGACGGGCGAAAAGACCTGGCAGCTCGACGGGGGCTATAGCTGCGCCCACGTCATGGCCAGTCATACTTACGCGGCCGTGGTGGCCGTTGCGCCCAAAGCGGACGAGGCCGCCTCATGGATACAGCATACCGCCGCAACGCTGGCCCACGAAAGCCTCTCGCTCATCTGGCGGACGCAAACGGGAATGCCCGTCGTCCAGCGCTATAGCGAGTATAGCAGCAAGCAACTGGAATTCTGGCTCTACAACCGGAAGATCACCACGCCCAAGTCGCACGATAAGGAGCTAGATGGGGTAGGGGTCCTGTCCCGCATCCGTGTGCTGGTCCGGGAAGCGCCCACGAAGCGCGTCGAAAAGAAGCGTATGCGCTCCGCGTCGTCGCCCAACGTCATCCATTCAATGGACGGTGCGCACCTTCAGCGCTCCGTGGCCATGGCGCACGCTGAGGGCATTCGACACTTCGCGATGATCCACGACAGCTTCGGGACCCATGCGGGCAATATGGCGCTGTTCGCCCGTGTCATCCGCGAAGCGTTCATTAGCTGCTATGCGGAATACTGCCCGCTGGCCGAGCTGGACCGCTACGCCCGCAGCGTGCTTTCGGACGAAGGGATCGAGAAGCTCCTTCCGCTCCCTGAACGGGGCGATTTGGACCTGAATTGCATCAGGGATTCCCTTTATGCTTTTGCCTAGATAATCCACAACCGGCAATTATCCCCAACGTAAGAACAACTGTCCCGCCAGCCGCTCGGAGCCCCAAGGTTCCGGGCGCTGCATTATTTCACAGTTTAGAAGGATATGGCCCGACCGCCTCGCGAAGCCCTGTCCGCCGCGTCCAGCGTCCCAGCGGTCGTCAAGACCGCGAAGCCGACCGCGAGGCACACGAGGACACGGCTGGGCTTATAGATCGCATCAGCCTTCGCACGGCCTAGCCGGTAACGCGCCATCATGGGTATGGCGACGAGCGCCGTTGCGAATATCCACGCGCCGAGCGCCGCCATTCCGCTACCCATCGTCCTCGCCTCCGCGCATCTCGATTGAACGGACGTTACGGTAGTGAAAGGTCGGAATGCAAGCGGGAACGCGCCAGAAGTATATCTGAGCGCCGTTCGGTTCATGACGCCGATCAGCGGCCGTTTTCCGTTGGTATCTCAAACCGCCCAGTTTGTGGGGCTTTTCGCATTATCCCACACGTCAAGGACAACCGTTCAGTGGCCCGCGCCCTGCAATCTCCCCAACGTAAGAGCAATCTGTCGGCTGACGGTTACAGTTGGGGTCGCTTCGTCCCCCACCGGGCGCTGCATTAGTGCTAACCCGAGAAAGCCCCCGCATTATCCCACATCTATAGTGGTAGTAGCGCGTCTCGCTTCAAATCCGGTCCACTATGGTAGCTCTAGGTCTCTCTAAGGGACCATCGGCCTTACCGCCTCTTTAAGCCGCTTATCGGCTCCTCTTCGGATTGATCATCAATGCATTTATCAACTCCCCTTGGGCACCTTATGGCGCCTGAGGACCCCGCCGACCGTAGGGCCGTGCGGGACACAGCGCACGCTATGCCGCTGAAAGGCGTCGTAGTTTCCGCTCAGGCTGAAGCATTAGTGTCTTTCCTCATAAATTCCGCTGTGGCGCCGCTACAGGCCGCAAAGAAGCGCGTAGGCCCTGCCATGCTCGCAAAGTACCGAACGGCCCTGAGCGCCTTCCTAGCGGACCTCCTGGCGGCCGCTGCAAATGGATGCTGGGGCCAGCGAAAGACGAACAATGCGGCCCTGAGCGATTGCCCAGGCGGCAGGCGGGCCTTTTCGGACATGAGGGCCGGACTGAAAGCCGAGAGGCTGGTTGATGAGCTTCCCGGCTATATCCGTCTGGAGGAGCTTTCACGCGGCCAAGAGGTGGATAACCCCTACGGCGCAACATGCTTCCGGCCAACACCGGCCCTCCTGTCCTTGGTCAAATCTCATGATATTTCATTGGAGGGGCTAATGGACCATTTCGCTACCAGCCACCCCACTGCGGGCGATAAGTCGCCGTGCGTCGAAGCGAGGGCCGCCAAGCCCAAGAAGGCCGCTAAGCCCGTCCTGTTGCCGATCCGGCCAGACGATGCCGCAGGGCAGGCCAATATCCGCAGGATGGAAGCGCTTAACGCCTACCTCACCCAGCCTGGGAGAGTGGAAGGAATTCTCTTTGGTGGTCTTCGTCGGGTCTTCAATGACGCCGACCGCAAGGGCTTTGCGTGGCAATGGGGCGGCCGCTTCTATTCCATGCCGAATTGGACGGCCTATGAAAGCCTCAAGGGCAAGTCGGCTGCGCGATGCAAAAGGATACGGCTGGACGGTCAGGCAGTAGCGGAGGTCGATATAAGCGCTGCACACCTCGCGATCCTGCATGGGCTCTTGGGGGCGCCCTTCGATCCCGATCAGGACCCTTACGGCCTTCCCGGCTTCGATCGGGACAAAGAGGTCAAGCTGTGGACCAAGAAGGCTCTAGGGGCTTGTGGGCCATTCCGTGGCGAGAAGCAGCTATGGGCCGTCCGCCAAGCCATGTTGGGCCGCTATCCGATCCTGGAGGGCCTTGGGTCCAATGGCGTCACGGCGCTGGACCTCCAGTACCATGAAAGCGAAATAATCCTGGCGGCGCTGGAGGAGCTGAGGGACCGGCATGGCGTTGCTGCTCTGCCTATCCACGATGGCCTCATCGTTCCTGTTCGGTCCGTGGGGCTGGCGCACGGCGCTATAGTGGCCGCCTTCCAGCGGTATTTCCGGCACACGATCGGCGCGGCCGTTGTGCCTACCCCCAGGGTCCATAATGTCCCTCTCGCCTCTTGATCGGTCGCGGCTGGAGGTTTCGCCCAGCATCATCGCGTCGGCGGCAATATGAAGTGTGTCTTTTGCGCAACGCTTTGAAAAGGCTACCTTATGAGCGCGATCGTGTAGGCCTTTCGGTCCGATTATTTTACAACTCTAAAATAAGGTTTCAGGCGCCCTCGGCCGCGCATGTCGCTCTCCAAGAACCAACAAGACCGGACGGTGCGGGGAGACCCTACCCGGCCGCAGCGCAATACCGCGTCACCGTGGCCTTGCCGATGTTGAAGTGATCGGCCGTGGCTGCGATGCTGGCGGCGTTTTCGCGGCGCCACTGCGCCACCTGTTCTGGCGTAACGTCCTCCTTGCCCGCACGGCGTCCGGTAGGCCGCCCCAGACTCACTTTGCCCTTATGGGTCCGGCCGGTCGCAGCCAGCGCCGCACGGGCGGCCTCCCGGCCACTCTCGCACCTCTCACGGATACGATGGCGCTCCATGTCCGCCATCTGAGCCAGGACGGCGACGATAAGCTCCCCCACGCCCCGACCGATGACCCCAAGGCCCCTAACGTCCAACGTCACGCCTTCATCCAACAGGCGGCGGACCATGGCCTGTACGTCCAGCGCATCACGGCCTAGCCGGTCGATCGCATAGACGCAGATCGTATCACCTTCGCGGACATAGTGCAGAAGTTGGGCAAAGCCTGGGCGGCTCTCGGCCTTCACGGCGCCGCTGATGCCTACGTCCTCAAACTCGCGATCGAAAGCGCCCCCTAAGGCTTGCCGCTGGGCCTCGACGCTCTGGTCGCCAGCCGAAACACGATAGTAGGCAATACGGGACATGAGGCACCCCAACTCACTCAAAAGATATTCTGGATTTATGATCTAACTCATAACCCCTGTCAACTATCTTTTGATGCAAACGATGAGACGGTCATGACCCTACCTCATAACGTACAAGTTTCGAGTCAGGCTAACGCGTGGCCGCATGTCGTTTCCTTTCAGCCTCCTGTCGGGCTTGAGCCTGCCTACGGTAGCCGGTAATCTCGCTGGTCGGCGGCCATGCGGTAAGGATCATCCCTCCGCGCCCCACTAGAACATAGATGCGCTCATAGGCGCTCCTGATCTTACACCAGTAGATGCGCTGTCCCCGTCCCCTATTGCGGACCATAAGGGCCTTCCCGTCCTTTATGGCCTTCAGCATCGCCCCGAAGTCTCCCGGCCCCATGACGAACCCGTAGCGCTCAAGGAGGCGTCTGTGGAAATGCCAATGACTTTCGGGGATGGAAGTGCCGTCCCAACGAGGATCGAAAGCGGTCATGAGTAATGGATAGCTAGGGCAGGGACGGACGCAAGGGCCTGAATGTCGCCAATCTCGCGGCGAGGCGTCGGCCTGGTCCCAAACCCCAATGTCTACAGCGTGCTCCCCTTCCGTTGGATACTCGCGTGGCGTGCGGCCCTTGCTCGACCTAGGGGGAGGGGGATGGATAACGCATTGATATGCCTATGGAATGTGGCCAATCTCGCGGGTCCCCTCCGGGCGCTGGCCGTGGTCCCAGCCGCAATCGGTGCAGGCCAATCCGAAATTGGCGGCTTCGCTCGAACGAAATAATTCTGGCTCGGACCTTTCACGCACACACACCTCGCTGAGAAATCCCAGCGGCTCTTTTTTGGCCGGGTCCCTTTTTGGGTCCCCTCCAGCCCCTCCAGGTTCCATCCGCAACTTTCCGCGCCTGTCCGCGAAACCCCCGGCCCCTTTTCGGCGCAGGGGGTCCCGTATGGGACCAAATCTCCTCCAACCCCTTAACCAAGCACACATTAGGAATACCAATGACCTCCAAGCCATCGACTGACGGCTTAACCTTCACCCGCGACTGTTACGGCAAGCCCGTCCGCGTCTTCATGTGGGAGGGCGTCCCTTGGTTCGAAGCGGAAGCATTCTGTGCCGCTATGGACCTTTCGGCCGCCGCGCTCGAAGCGTTCGACAGGACCGCAACGGACACCGATATTGCCCTCTATTCCTTCGATGATGAGCCTGTCTTTGCCTTGTCGCCCATCGGCGCCTGGAAGCTGGTAGAGGCGAACGACCCCTACCGCTCCGCCAAGTTTGCCGCATGGGCCAAACGCGAAGCCAACCATCTGGCGCCGGACGCTCCCCCGACCGATCCCCGCATGTTCCTGACGCTCCAGGCGGACGGCATGTTGCCGGAAATGCCGGGTAAATACTCCGGGCGCCGCGCTGAATGGTACGCCCTTAAAGAGTCCCCCGAGCACCTGGAAGCCAAACAGCGGGCCCGTTCGGTCCTTCGGCGTATGTCGCTCCAGATGGCCAACCCTCAGCACAATTTCCCGGCACCAGCAGCCGCCACACCATCCCTCTAAGGACAAACTATGCCATTCTCATCGGCCTCACCGTGGGCCGCCTCTCGATCCCTCAGCCCTTTCGACACCGAAAGCGCCATGGGTGTGCCGCCCGCAGCTTCCACGCTCCAACAGCCCCTTCCGCCCCCACCGCCTTCCGTAAAGAAGAAGGCGACCATCTGGGATGATGACCATATCTCCGAAACGCTCCTAGGGATCGGGCAGGCCTTCCTGTCCAACCAGAATTTCGGGGAGGGCCTTGGGGCCGCTGCGGGCGTAATGTCCAAGGGACAACAGGCGCTCCGTGACGACGCCAAGCGAACAATCACATACGGCGGGCCGGACAATCAGTTTGAGATTTCGGCTGATAAGAACGGCAACCGAACTGTCCGCCGCGTCCCGGAATTTGCGCAGGCCGCACAAGAAGCCCGCGAGGCTAAAGCCGCGCCAGCATGGAAGGACACTCAAGATGTAAAGTCCCGTGTGCTCTATCAGATCGGCCAGCTTCCGCAGGATAAGCGGGCGGGCGCCTATGCGGGCGTCATGGCCAATCCTCAGGCTTACGGCATTGATCCGCGTGGGATGCCCCCAGCGTGGGATGACACTTATGGGACCGTGGCGGGCAATGCGGGCCTGACGGTCAATCAGTCTCTCAACGCGGTACGCGCCGATCGGCTTGCGGACAACCGCATCAGCACCAACGATGCTCGGACAGCGCAGGGCGAAGCCCGGTTAAATATTTCCCGTGCGGCCGACGCCCGATCCGAACGTAAATCCCGACTCCCCAAAGTGCCCGCGAGTGTCACCCGCAAGGCCACAGTCAAAACACCAGCCGGTTACATCCTGGATTGATCCCGATGAGCGATATTAAAGAAGGCCAAACGGCCACAAACCCCAAGACCGGCAACCGCATCGTCTTCAAAGGCGGCCAGTGGCATAACTATTCCGAGCCTGGAGCGCCCGCGCCGCAGCCGACCAAAAGCGGCGATGGCTACGAGACGTCAAAGAGCCGTGACGGCGCCCGCGCTGCGCTTGATCAGATGGACCGCATACAACCCCAGGTGGACCGCGTCCGGGCACTTTACAACGAGAACCTGCGGGGCACTGGGCCGCTAAAGTCCATAGGCGAATATATGCCGACCCAGGCCAACGCCCGTTTCGACAACGCGGTAGCAGGCCTCCGCACTTTGGTTCGTCCTGCCCAGCGGACGCCTGGTGAGGGCGCCATGTCGGACTTTGAGAGTAAGCTGGCCATCCAGAACCTACCAAGCCGATACAGCTTCGATAGCGCAAACGAGGAGGCGCTGGACGGCCTTCAGACCTTCCTCGACACCAGCCGCGCTTCCTATTCCAAACGCCTTGGCCTTCCACCATCGCCACCGTCTACCCGTAAGAAGCCCAGCGCGAACGGCTGGAACATTCGAAAAGTCAGATAATGCCAAAATACATAATTGAGGGCCCGGACGGCTCCGCCTTTGAGGTAGATGCGCCGGAAGGTGCAACAGCGGACCAGGTCTTACAGCACGTCCAGACCGAAGCAGCGAAAGCACCTTCCCGCCCCAAACGCACCGCCCTGCAAACGACAGGCGACTTTGTGGGCGACGTGGTGGACAACATTCTCCCCAACTGGGGTGATGAGCTCGCCGGGGGCCTGGACGCTGCGAAAGCGGCCGTAACGGGCCAGCCGATCGGAGAGGCCTACCGCGCAGGACAGGCTGAATTCAAGGCCAACCAGGCCCGATATGACGAAGAGCACCCGGACCTCTCCTGGGTCTCCACGCTCGGAGGCATGGGGGCCGGATTGCTGCTCCCAGGCGGCGCTCTGGCCAAAGGGGCCGGAATGGGCGCTAAGGTGCTTCAGGGCGCTAAGATCGGTGCGGCCTATGGGGGCCTTTCGGGCGCTGGTGAAGGTGAGGACCTTGCCGACCGTGCCGATAGTGCCCTCCAGTCGGCTGTGGCGGGCGCTGCTCTAGGCGGCCTTGCGACCCCTGCCCTTGAAGGCGCGGCACTTGCCCATCGCTGGGCCCGTGGAAAAATTCCCGGCTACGACGGCGCCGCCCGAGGTTTGGCGAACGTGCCCCGCGCCATTCTCCGAAAGAGCAAGCTAACCAGGGAAGAACGCGCCAGGGAGGTTGCCGACCGTACCCTAGCCCAACGGCTCGGGGAGGGCCATGTTGCCAGTGGCATGGGACAGCATGGCCCCGCAGCGTCTCCTGAGACCATTGCGGCCGAACTGGAACGCCGTAGGGATATGGGCGTCCCTGCGATGCCAGGCGACATTACGGAATCTCTGCGGCATACCACGGGCTGGGCTTCTCGCGGCATGGGACCGGGACAGCGCCTAGTCCGACAGAGCCTTGACGCCCGAAAAGCCCAGGAAGCGGCCCGCGTCCGCCAGCATATCATAGACACGATGGGCAGCGTTACGGACCCGTTGGCACAGATCGAACGCCAGGCGACCGCCGCTAAGGCCCGCGTGGCTCCGCTGTATCATGAGGCCTACTCGCAACCCATGGTTATCACCCCCGAGATTGAGGCGATCATGGGCACGCCAGCTTTCCGCGATGCCGTGCCGCAGGCGCATACCAATATCCGCAACGCCATGCGGGACCCCGAGGCCTTAGGGCTCCACATGCGACCTGACGGCACGATCGACCCGGAAGCCATGCGGACGCTTTCAACTGAGGGTTTCGATCAGGTCGTTAGGGCCATGAGGGACAACGGAAGGGCTGCGGCGGGCATCAACCCGAACACCGGCCAGCCTATCCACAATACTAACTCTGTCCATATCAATGCGAGGGCGGGCGACCTCCGGGACCAGCTCGCGGCGCAGAATGATGCTTATGGCGATGCCACCCGCCTTTATGCGGACGACATGGCCCAGAGGGGTGCTCTGGAGGCTGGTGGGCGCGTTGCGGCCCTGTCCGGCTATGAAGTCAACGAGCTCGCCCGTTCGATCCCTGAGACCGCCCACGAGTCTTGGGCACTGGGCGCGAGGTCCGCTCTAGCAGATGACGCCACAGACTGGGGCGCCCAGCATCCGACCGGCAACGTAGCGGCCCGCGTCCGGGGGGCCTTGGGCGACGAAACCAAGCAAGACGCCATCGGCCGCATGGGCGGTAACAGCGGCGCCATTCGCCAGCTACAAGACCGTCTGGAAGCCGAACACCAGGGTAATATCCTATGGAGCGAGGCACGAGGCAATTCCGCCACGGCTGGCCGCCAAGCCATGGACGGCGACCTTAACGAGCAAATTGCCCCCGCGATCCCTACGGGCTGGAAAGCGATTGCAGGCCGTGCACTGGACTACGCGGCGCAGAAAGCTGGCGGCGAATTCCGCAACGGCGTTAAGGACCGTGTGGCCCAGGTCCTCACCGAACAGGACCCCAAGGCCTTCCGGGGTCACTTGGACGACATTGCGGGCCTAGCGGAGCGTGACGCACAACAAGCGGCCTATCGTCACCGCAATGCCGCTCTCTTGGCTAAAGCCGCAGCGTTGAACATGGAGCCCGCCAGCGAAGACGGGCAAGTCCTCGTCAACATCGTGGAACCAGCGGACGGCGGACGGCCTTACGGTCAATATGGTCGTTACGAAGAAAACTTTGACGCCCAGGGCAACCCTCTGTGACGTTATGCCCCTGGGGTGCCGCTATGGCGCCCTGGGGGCTTTTTCTTCCCCAAACATCTTGATAGTTTCGGCAACGGACACGGCTTTACCTGGAGAATTTGATTGTTTAGTCCGCAGACAGTTTTCGTTTTGGGGGCAGGCGCGAGCTTTGACTTGGGGCTACCTACTGGAGATGGACTTCGTTCCGAATTGATGGCTGTTCTCCAACGGGACGGCAATAATAGCCGGTTTAAAAATCCCAACCTTAATGCTGCGGTCATGCGCCTTTGCCAGCAGCAAGGCGCAAATTGGCTATTTCGTTTTGAGGAGTACGCCACAGCCGCAACTCGCATCCGAGCAGCGCTCCCCCTGGCGGTATCTATTGACAATTTACTGCATACGCACCGGGGCGACCATATGATGGTCCAAGTTGGCAAGCTGGCCATTGCGACCGTAATTTTAGAAAAAGAAAAAGGAAGCTATCTAAATTCCGTCCCCGATCGCCTGCGGGGGCAAGTTAGGTATGCAGCAACCGATACCCCAGCCTTTGCTCAAAGCTGGTACTTGCCCCTTATGCGTCTTTTGGTCACAGGAAAGACATTAGATGAGGTGAAAGGTATCTTTGACAACGTAGCTTTCGTGGTCTTCAACTATGACAGGTGCCTGGAGCACTTCCTTGTTAATGGTCTTATGACCTATTTTAACATCAGTGACGGCGAGGCCATCGACGCTGTGAACCGTCTAACGATCATCCACCCATATGGCCAAGTCGGGCACTTCGGCTGGCAACGTGACGCTGAGGTTCTTGCTGATTTCGGCGTTGCGGAGGGCGACCTTACCAAAATTGCTGGGCAAATCCTCACATTTACGGAAAGCGCACGGGAGGGCGTGACTGCCAAAGTGCGATCTCTGGTCTCAAACTCGGACACGCTGATCTTCATGGGCTTTGGTTATCTACCGCAAAACATGGACATGCTGCGCGGGACTGAGGCATCGGACACTCGCCGTGTGTTCGCTACTATGATGGGGATAGGAGAGCGAGACGTTTCCGTCGCAGAAAGTGAGATAGCCGACGTTCTAAAGCGTAAGATTTGGCGGCAAGGCTTGCTCGAAGGGCCTTACGACCCTCCATTTTTTCGGACTTACATCGAAAGGGGGAGTTGCCGGGACCTAATGGACCATCACTGGTTGCGCCTGACGCGTAGATAGGCCCAGCAGAGCTTTTCGGCCCCGTCGCCCTCTACGTCCCTCGCGTCCGCTTGATCGCCTGTCGGCATCCTCTGCCCCGCAGATAGCAAATGGGCCCGAAGTTTCCTCCGAGCCCTCCAAGTCCTTTTAGTTGGCCAATTCGGCCAGGGCGTCCCTTAGGTTCTCTACGGTCACTACCGCCTCGCTGTCCTGTTCTCCCCTGTTTCCAAGCATCACCACGCCGTTGCCCATGAAGCGATAGGACCAAGGGCCTACTGTGCCGTCGCCCGCCTCTGTCTCGTAAGCCGCGACGATCCCGGCCGCTACTTCCTCAGGCACGGCAGCCGCTTGCGGGCAGCCTTCATCATCTGTGCTCCTTATCAGCATAATGCCCGATCCCATGAAGTGGCAGATAGCGCCGTCCAGCATTTCCAGGTGCTTTGCGTTAGCGATCTGTGCGTCTGACATGCGTCCGAATTCCCCGTAATACGGCTTGCCCCCCAATGGGCTTGCCTGTGCATCAATTCGGTTCCCAAAATGGACTCGAACTGGCCTCGCAGGAGTTGTCAGAAGCCCGAATCTGTGGCAAGAAAAAGGTACAATTAAAGAGACAATTTTCTCGGAGTGTGGCAGCTAAAGCACTGCAACTTGTGGACTTTTTCCGATTGTGGACCGTTTCACGTAAGCGGCACCAGTCCTCATTTGAAACCTATTAGTCTTCGGACTTCTCCCCGGTGTGATCCGATCACAACCGGCAGTCGATCGTTGTCTCGATCCCAGAAAATCTCCTGACTACCCGGTAGGGTC
>Ga0065704_10070959_pt1 | contig 14269 bp, 9 predicted proteins | sample SwiRhicommuniRL2_FD_59091 | JGI IMG/M metagenome (GOLD analysis project Ga0065704, IMG submission 59091) | Switchgrass rhizosphere bacterial communities from Rose Lake, Michigan, USA - RL2 v2 (version 2) | ecosystem: Host-associated > Plants > Roots > Rhizosphere > Soil | place: East Lansing, MI
GCTGGGCACCCGCCACGGCCTGTGGCACCTGAGCGAGGGCGGCGCGCTGGCGCGCGTGGACGGGCTGGCCGACGAGCACGTGAACGACCTGCTGGGCGAAGGCGACACGCTCTGGGTCGCCACCCGCCGCGGACTGACCCGGGTGGTGAACGGCCGCGTGCAGGACGACCCGCGCTGGGCGCCGCTGGCCGGACACACGCTGACCCGCCTGTACCGCGACGCCCGGGACACGCTGTGGATCGGCTGCAACGATTGCGGCCTGTGGCGCATGCGCGGCGATCGCGCGGCCGAGCCGTATCGTCCCGGCGGGACCGGCCTGTACGCGTCGGTGTGGTCGTTGCACGAACAGGACGGCGCGCTGTGGGTGGGCACCTTCTCCGGCGGGCTGTATCGGATCGACCTCAAGCGCGACTTCGCCACGCGCTATACCGATCGCGAAGGATTGAGCAGCAACGTCGTGTACACCATCCTGCCCGATCCGCAGGGACGGCTGTGGCTGAGCACCAACAACGGCCTGAGCGTGCTGGATCCGGCGACCCGCATCGTGCAGAACATCGGCCGCCGCGACGGCCTGCAGAACCAGGAGTACAACAGCGGCCACGGCTATCGCGACGACCGCGGCCTGCTGTACTTCGGCGGCACGCAGGGCGTGGACGTGGTCGATCCGCGCCGCCTGCCGCTGCGCAGCCCGCCGGCGCGCGCGGTGCTGACCGACCTGCACGTGCTCGACGCCAGCGACACCCGCAACACCGGCGAGCGGCAGAGCGAGACCGACATCGTCTACGCGCGCCGGATCGTGCTGGACCATCGCGACAACGTGTTCACCGTGGGCATGACCGCGATCGATTTCACCGCGCCGGGCACGGCGCGCCTGCGCTACCGGGTCGACGGCCTGCACAAGACCTGGATCTACCCGCAGACCGCGCACAGCGAGTTCTCGGTCAGCCACCTGCCGCCGGACCGCTACGCCCTGCACGTGCAGGCGGCCGGCCGCGACGGCCAGTTCGGCACCTCGCGCACGCTGCAGATCGAGGTGCGGCCGCCGCCGTGGCGGCATCCGCTGGCCTACGCCGGCTACGCCCTGCTGGGCGCATTGCTGCTGGGCCTGACCACGCAGCGGGTGCGGCGCACGGTCAATCGCGAACGCGACATGGTCGAACTGCTGAACCTCACCGTCGCCGAGCGCACCCGGCAGCTGGAGCGCGCCAACCAGAAGCTGCTGCAGAGCAATGCGCAACTAGAGGCGGCCACCCGCCTGGATCCGCTGACCCGGGTGTCCAACCGCCGCGAACTGCAGGACTGGCTGGCGCGCGAATGCCCGGCGCTGCGCGCCCAGCTCGACGCCGGCAGCAGCGCCGATGCGCTGTACTTCTTCATGATCGACGTGGACAACTTCAAGCGCATCAACGACGACTACGGGCACCAGGCCGGCGACACCGCGCTGGTGCAATGCGCCGACGCGCTGCGCGCGCTGTGCGGCGAGCGCGACCTGCTGGTGCGCTGGGGCGGCGAGGAATTCCTGCTGGTCACCCGGCTGCCGCGCGACACGGCCGCGCCGACGCTCGCCGAGCATCTGCGCGCGGCGGTGGCCGCGCAGCGCTTCGTGCTGGAGCAGCGCGAGCTGGCGCTGACCTGTTCGATCGGCTTCGCGCCATGGCCGCTGGTGGCGGCATGGCCGGCGCTGGGCGACTGGGAGCAGAGCGTGGGCCTGGCCGACCGCTGCCTGTACGCGGCCAAGGGCGCCGGCAAGAACGCCTGGGTCGGCGTGGACGCCGGCCCGGCGCCGGATCGGCCGCGAGTGCAGGCCCTGCTGGCCGGCAGCCCGCCGGAACACCTCGGCGACAGCGTGCGCATCCTGCACTCCACCGCGCACGTGCCGCGCTTCGCGCGCTGAAGCGCCCGTCGCGGCAGTGCCTCAGCGCGGCGGCTTGCGGCGCATGCTGCTGCGCCAGGCCTGCAAAAACTGGCGGCGCTTGAGCGCGTCCAGGTACACCAGCAGCCCCGGCCCGAGCGCGATCGGGCGCATCGCCGGGCGCGTCGCGCGATCCGCGGCGCCCGCCTCGGCCAGGATCGGCTGCAGCCGCGCCTCGCGCGACAGCACCCGCTGGCCGCGCGGGGACAGCAGGTAATCGAGGAACCGGCGCGCCTCGGCCGCATGTGGCGTATCGCGCGGGATCACCGCGGTGCGCAGCGCGACCAGGGTGTAGTCCTCCGGCTGCACGATCGCCAGCGGCGCGCCGGCGTCGATCCGCGCCTGCGCATAGGAGCCGAGCACGTTGTAGGCCAGCAGCAGTTCGCCGCGGCCGACCCGGTCCAGCAGCACGCCGGTCCGCTCTTCCAGCACCACCTGGTTGTCGCCCAGCGCCGCCAGCAACGCGCCGGCCATGCTGCCGATCTGCCCGTCCTGGGTCGCGAACAGGTAGCCGACGCCGCTGCGCTCCACGTCGTAGGTGCCGATCCTGCCGCGCAACGGCTGGCCCGGCGCGCGCAACAGTTCCAGCAACTGGCGACGCGTCCGCGGCACCTGCGCCGCCGGCAGCCGCGCGGTGTTGTAGACGATGGCGACCGGCTCGTAGCTGATCCCGAACACCTCGTGCCGCCACTGCGCCCATGCCGGCAACGCCTCGGTCTGCGGCGAGCGGTGCGCCAGCGCGTGGCCGTCGTTCACCAGCTTGGTCTGCAGGTCCATGCTGGCGCTGATCAGCAGGTCGGCGCAGCGCGCGCCAGGCGCCGGATGCAGGTAGCGCTGGTACATGTCCCAGGCGATCACGTCCTGGTAGACCACCTCGGTGCGCGGATGCAGCCGCTGGTAGTCGCCGATCACCGCGGCGAACACCTCGATGTCGGTGGAGCCCTGGATGCACAGCCGCGCCTCGGGCACGCCCCGCGCCGGGAAGCGGCGGATATCGCCGGGCGCGGCCCACGCGAGGTGGCACACCGCGCAGCCGAGCAGCAACAGCGCCACGCGCAGCGAGCGAAACGGGGTCATGGATGCAACCTGGGCAGGCGCAGGCTGGCGATCAGGCCGCCGCCGACGCGATTGGAGAGATCGATGCGCCCGCCGTGGCCGTCGACCACGCGCTTGACGATCGCCAGGCCGAGCCCGGCGCCGCCGGCGGCCGCGCCCTCGCCACGCGCGAAGCGTTCGAACACGCGCTCGGCATCGGCGGCGGCGATGCCGGGACCGTGATCGGCCACGGTCACCACGCACTCGCGCGCCTCGCAGGTCAGCGCCACCTGCAGCGCGCCATCGCCGCCGTACTTGCTGGCGTTGTCGATCAGGTTCTTGATCGCCTCGCGCAGCAGCAGGGCATCGCCGCGCACCAGGGCGGTCTCGCTGGCGATGGCCAGTTGCACGCGCGGCCGCGGCTGCGCCTGCGGCAACGCCTCGTGCAAGGCCTGGTGCACCACCTCGGCCAGATCCACGCTGGCGTAGCGCTGCAGGTTGGAACGATGGATCACGCTGGCGTCGCTGAGCAACTGGTTGAGCAGCCGGCTCATGTGCGTGGCGTTGCGCTCGATCGCCTCCAGGCTGCGGCGCATGTCGCGCGGATCGTCGTCGTCCAGCGCCAGTTGCGCCTGCGCGCGCAGCGCCGCCAGCGGCGTGCGCATCTGGTGCGCGGCTTCGGCCATGAACGCGCGCAAGGTCTCGTTGCTGCTGGCCAGGCGCGCCATGAAGCGGTTCAACGCCGCCACCATCTGGTGCATCTCCTGCGGCGCGGCCACCGCCAGCGGCTTCAGGTCCGACGGCTCGCGCCGCGACAGGTCGCGCTCGATCTTGTGCAACGGGCGCAGCGCGCGATACACGCCCAGCCAGACCAGCGCCAGCGACAGCAGCGACAGCAGCGCGATCGCGACCAGTGCGTGCCACACCACGTCCTGCGCCAGCGACGCGCGCGCGCGCCGGGTCTGCCCCACCTGCACCCACACCGCGTCCTGCGCCGATGCCGACGACACCCGCCGCGCCACCACGACAAAACGCACCTGCTCGCCGCTGTAGGCCGCATCGAACAACTGCGGCGGCGCGCCGGGGCGCGGCAGCGAGGGCGCGCGCGGCAGGTCGCCGTAGCCGGTGATGGTGCGACCGCGCGCATCGAACACGCGATAGAACACCCGGTCCTCCGGCGCCATCGCCAGCAGGTCCAGTGCCGCGTACGGCAGGTCCACCTGCCATTGCCCCTCGGCCAACGCCACCGAATCGACGATCGACAGCGCCGAGGACACCAGCAGGTGGTCGTAGGAGCGGTTGGCCGCCCGCTGGCCGTAGTCGCGCGCGGCGAAGAACAGCGCGACCGCCCCGCACAGCGACAGCGCCCCCAGATACAGCAGCAGCGTGCGCCGGATCGACGGCGCCGGCAGCGCGGCCTCAGCCATCGCCGCCGCCATCGTGCGGCGATGCCGGCGCGGCGTCGGCCGCCTCCAGCTTGTAGCCGACCCCGCGCACGGTGACGATGCGCAACGGCGCGCCGGCCAGCTTCTTGCGCAGGCGCCCGACGTACAGCTCGATCGCGTTCGGCCCGGCCTCGTCGTCGAAGCCGAACAGGCCGTTGCCGATCTCGTCCTTGCCCACCACCTGGCCGAGCCGGCCGATCAGGATCTCCAGCAATCGGTACTCGCGATTGGGCAGTTCGATCGGCACGCCGTGCAGGCTGACGCTGTGCGCGGCGTTGTCGAAGGCGAACCCGCCCAGCTGCACCACCTCGCTGGCCTGGCCGCGGTTGCGCCGCAGCAGCACCCGGCAGCGCGCCTCGAACTCGCGGAAGTCGAACGGCTTGCCCAGGTAGTCGTCCGCGCCCACGTCCAGCGCCTGCACCCGGTCCTCGATGCCGTCGCGCGCGGTCAGCATCAGCACCGGCGTGGTGTCGCCGCGCTCGCGCAATCCGGCCAACACCCGCAAGCCGTCGAGCCCGGGCAGGCCGATGTCCAGCACCACCAGGTCGAAACTCTGGTAGCGCAGCACGCTGGCCGCGCCCACCCCATCGCGCTGCCAATCCACCGCATGCCCGCTGCGGCGCATGCGCCGCACGATCGCATCGGCGAGGTCGGCGTTGTCTTCTACCAGGAGCAGGCGCATTGGGGCCGGGATTGGGGAGTGGGGAGTGGGGAGTGGGGATTCGCAAAAGCGACTCCGCGCACGTCGGATGCTAACGCGCTTGTGGCAAAGCAAACAGCCGCAATGCGCTCTTGCCAATCCCGAATCCCCACTCCCCAATCCCGGCCCTTCCGACAGGTCGATGACAGCTACGCCCGACTAGGCTGCGCCCATGCCGGTCCATGGCGGGTGCCGCCGGACCGATCCAATCGCTGCGACGCGCACCTGGGAGGGGACGTGGACCTGAAGACTCTGACATTGGGCAGCGCCTGCGCGCTGCTGTGCCTGGCCGCAACGGCGCGCGCCGCCGACGACGACAGCGGCCCGGTCACGGCCGAACTGGGCGGGCGCCTGCACTGGGACTTCGCCCGGTTCGACAACGATGGCCGCGGCGCGCCCAATCCCGACGACACCGAGATCCGCCGGCTGTGGCTGGATGTTTCCGGCAAGTTCTTCGGCTTCGGCTACAAGGTCGAAGGCGATTTCGCCGGGCTGCAGGACGACTTCAACGGCAAGGGCATCGAGGCCAAGGACGTCTACCTGACCCGCACCTTCGATGCCGGCACGCTGAGCATCGGCCAGTTCAAGCAGTACTTCTCGCTGGACGACCGCACCGGCTCCAACTTCGGCCAGTTCCTGGAGCGCAGCGGCGCGGCCAGTACGCTGGCACCGCTGTACCGCAAGGCGGTGTCGTGGCAGGCGGCCGGCAAGGACTACACCTGGGCCGCCAGCGTCTACAGCCTGGAAAGCATCGATGTGTCCAACATCAAGGGCGACGCGGTCGGCGGCCGCGGCACCTGGGCGCCGGGCGCGCGCGAGGGCGACGTGCTGCACCTGGGCCTGTCGCTGGCGCACGAGCGCTACGACCATCCCGGCGCCAACGGCGCGCCCGCCTTGAGCATCCGCCCGCGCCCGGCCGGGCATCTGTCCGACGACAGCCGCATCACCCTGGCGCGCTTCGCCGACGGCCGCGACACCGACGTGGACAAGTGGTCGCTGGAGTACGCGCAGGTGCGCGGCCCGCTGTCGTGGCAGGGCGAATTCAGCGGCGGCGTGTTCGACGACGGCGCGCAACGCGCGCAGGTGCTGTCCGCCTACGGCTTCGTGAGCTGGTTCGTCACCGGCGAATCGCGCCGCTACGACGGCAAGACCGGGCGCTTCACCCGCATTAAGCAGGTCAACCATCCGCGCGGCGCGTTCGAACTGGCGCTGCGCTACGACCGCATGCAGGGCACGCAGCACCTGGATGGCCAGGCGGATTTCCTCGATGCCTCGACCGCATCGTGGACGCTGGCCGGCAACTGGTACCTCAAGCCGAACCTGCGGCTGATGCTGAACCTGATCGACAGCCGCAACCGCGACCACCTGGCCGGGACCACGCTCGACCATACCCGCGCGATCACTGGTCGCTTCCAGTATGACTTCTGAAGGCCGGGATTGGGGAATGGGGATTCGGGAATCGCAAAAGCGGGATACGCGATCTGATGCGTTGTCGGCTTGCGGTCTAAGGCTGCCCTGCCCTGCTGTCGGGTTCGATTTTTTTCCACGCACCACCCTGAGGAACTCCCCATGCTGACCGCGCTCGGTTTCGGAATGGTCATCACCTTCATGTACCTGATCATGAGCAAGCGGCTGTCGCCGCTGGTCGCGCTGATCATCGTGCCGATCGTGTTCGCGCTGGCCGGCGGTTTCGGTACCGGCATCAACGAGATGATGCTGGAAGGGATCAAGAAGATCGCGCCGACCGGCGTGATGCTGATGTTCGCGATCCTGTACTTCGGGGTGATGATCGACGCCGGCCTGTTCGACCCGCTGGTGCGGCGCATCCTGCGCCTGGTCAAGGGCGACCCGATGAAGATCGTGGTCGGCACCGCGGTGCTGGCGCTGCTGATCTCGCTCGACGGCGACGGCTCCACCACCTACATGATCACCGTCTCGGCGATGCTGCCGCTGTACCGGCGCATCGGCATGAACGCGCTGAACCTGACCTGCGTGACCATCCTCGCCGGCGGGGTGATGAACCTGACGCCATGGGGCGGCCCGACCGCGCGCGCGGCCACCGCGCTGCACGTGGACCCGGCCGACGTGTTCGTGCCGCTGGTGCCGGCGATGGCGCTGGCGATCGCCGGCATCCTGGTGCTGGCCTGGTACCTGGGCATGCAGGAGCGGCGCCGCCTGGGCGTGGCCACCCTGCCCGGCGACGCATGGCTGGACAGCAGCGTGGCCGACGACGGCGATGCGCTGCCGACCGTGGAGGACGCCGAGGACATCAAGCGGCCCAAGCTGCTGTGGGTGAACCTGGCGCTGACCCTGGCGCTGATGGCGGCGCTGGTGGTCGGCGTGCTGCCGATGCCGGTGCTGTTCATGATCGGCTTCGCGCTGGCGCTGCTGATCAACTATCCGAACCTGGCCGAGCAGCGCCGGCGCCTGGTCAACCACGCCGGCAACGTGCTGTCGGTGGTGTCGCTGATCTTCGCCGCCGGCGTGTTCACCGGCATCCTCTCCAACACCGGCATGGTCGAGGCGATGTCGCGCAGCTTCCTGGCGGTGATCCCCGACGCCTGGGGCCCGCACCTGGCGGTGATCACCGCGATCGCCAGCATGCCGTTCACCTTCTTCATGTCCAACGACGCCTTCTATTTCGGCGTGCTGCCGATCCTGTCCGAAGCGGCCAGCCACTACGGCATCACCCCGGTGGAAATGGCCCGCGCCTCGCTGGCCGGACAGCCGGTGCACCTGCTGAGCCCGCTGGTGCCGTCCACCTACCTGCTGGTCGGCCTGGCCAAGGTCGACTTCGCCGACCACCAGCGCTTCACCCTGAAGTGGGCGGTGCTGATCTCGTTGCTGCTGATGGGCGGCGGGCTGTTGTTCGGCCTGTTTCCGCTGGCCAAGTGAGCGCCGCCCGGGATTCGGGATTGGGCAATGGGGATTCGTAGAAGTCACCGCCCGCGCGCCCATCCAATCCCGAATCCCCAATCCCGAATCCCAACTCCGAAGGAGTTCACCCATGACCCTCAGAATCGCCTACGTCACCAGCGGCATGGGCAGCATCGGCACCGCCATCTGCCAGAAGCTGGCACGCAACGGCCATACCGTGGTCGCCGGCTGCGGCCCCAACTCGCCGCGCAAGTCGGCGTGGCTGCGCGAGCAGCGCGAGCTGGGCTTCGACTTCATCGCCTCCGAGGGCAACGCCACCGACTGGGATTCCACCGTCGCCGCGTTCGCCAAGGTCAAGGCAGAGGTCGGCGAGATCGACGTGCTGGTCAACAACGCCGGCGGCAGCCGCGACACCTTGTTCCGGCAGATGAGCCGCGAGGACTGGCAGGCGGTGATCGCCAGCAACCTCAATTCGCTGTTCAACATCACCAAGCAGGTGGTGGACGGCATGACCGCGCGCGGCTGGGGGCGCATCGTCAACATCGGCGCGGTCAGCGCGCAGAAGGGCCAGATCGGGCAGATCAACTACGCCACCGCCAAGGCCGCGATGCAGGGCTTCAGCCGCGCGCTGGCGCAGGAAGTGGCCTCGCGCGGGGTGACCGTCAACACCGTCTCGCCCGGCTACATCGCCAGCGCGGCGATCAGCAGCTTCCCGCCGGACGTGCTCGACCGTCTGGCCACCTCGGTACCGCTGCGCCGGCTCGGCAAGCCCGACGAGGTGGCCGCGCTGTGCGGCTGGCTGGCCTCCGACGAGGCGGCCTACGTCACCGGTGCCGACTACGCGGTCAACGGCGGCCTGCACATGGCGTAGGCGTGCGCCGCGATCGCCTGCGCACGCGCAGGCGTTCACGGCGCGGCGGGTGGCATACACTGCCAGTCCCGCTCCATGCGCCATCCGCCGCCCCCGCATGCCCGACAATCCCGACCACGGCACGCCCGGCGCGCGCCTGCAGATGGCCGATATCGCGCGCATGGCCGGCGTGTCCGAGTCCACCGTCTCGCGCGCGCTGGCCGACAGCCCGGTAGTCGCCAAGCGCACCCGCGCCTACATCAAACAGTTGGCCCGCGAGGCCGGCTATCGCGTCGATCCGGTCGCGCGCAGCCTGCGCTCGCGGCGCTCCAACATCGTCTGCGTCGCCGTGCCGCTGATGCACGCGCATGAGCAGCCGCTGTCGGACCCGTTCATGATGACCATGCTGGCGCTGCTCGCCGATGCGTTGACCGCGCGCGGCTGCAGCATGCTGCTGTCCAAGCTGGACCGTCACCAGGACCACTGGGTCGAGGACCTGGCCAGCGGCAGCCGCGCCGACGGCGTGATCATGCTCGGGCAGAGTTCCGAACACGCCGCCCTGGACGCGGCCGCGCGCGGCGGCCTGCCGATGGTGGTGTGGGGCAGCCGCATCGACGGCCAGGCCTACGTCAGCATCGGCAGCGACAACCTGCGCGGCGGCGAACTGGCCACCGCGCACCTGATCGAAATCGGCCGCCGGCGCATCGCCTTCCTGGGCGACGAGCGGTTGCCGGAAGTGGCGCCGCGTTTCGCCGGCTACCGGAGCATGCTCGAGCGCCATGGCCTGGAATTCGATCCCCGGCTGCACGCGCGCAGCCATTTTCTCAGCGAGGACGCCTATCGGTTGACGCGGGCGATGCTGAAGAAAGCCGATCCGCCCGATGCCGTGTTCGCCGCCTCCGACGTGATCGCGCTGGGCGCGATCCGCGCGCTGACCGAGGCCGGCCACCGCGTGCCGCAAGACATCTCGCTGGTCGGCTTCGACGACATCCCGCTGGCCGCCTACAGCCAACCGCCGCTGACCACGGTGCGCCAGGATCTGGCGCAGGCGGCGACGCTGCTGGTGAATGGCGTGCTGGGCCTGATCGCCGGCGAGCAGCTGGAGTCGGTGGAACTGGCGGTGCGGCTGGTGGTGCGCGATTCGGCGTGAGGAGCCGGGAATGGGGAATGGGGAGTAGGGAATCGGAAAGCGCGGCGGCGCGAACTGAAGCCTTATCGACTTCCCTTCTTCGATTCCCCATTCCCGATTCCCGATTCCCGGCCCTTCACCAACAGCATCGCCACCGCCGCCATCAGCATCAGCGCCCCGGCCAGGCGGATCACGTTGCGCGCGTCGCCGTGCAGCAGGGAGTCGAAGTACAGCGGCAAGGTCACGATCTGGATCAGCATCGGCAGCACGATGAACAGATTGAACAGGCCCATGTACACACCGGTGCGTTCGGGCGGAATGCTGTCGGCGAGCATCAGGTAGGGATTGCCCATCATGCTCGCCCAGGCCAGGCCGATGCCGATCATCGGCAGCAACAGCAGCCAGCGGTCGTGGATCGCCGGCAGCAGGCACATGCCGATGCCGGCGGCGAGCAGGCAGGCCGCATGCGTGGCCTTGGGGCCGACACGCCGCGCCACCGGCACCATCGCGAACGCGGCCACGAAGGCGACGAAGTTGTAGAAGCCGCCGATCTGGCCGTTGACCAGGCCGGCTTCGCGGAAGCCGTGCGAATCGGCCTCGGTGGTGCCGAACAGGGTGGTCGACAGCGACAGCACGATGTATTGCCAGTAGCAGAACATCGCATACCACTGGAACAGCATCACCGGCGCCATCTGCTTCATCGTCGGCGGCATGTGCCGCACCGCATCGGCGATCTCGCGCAGCGTGGCCAGCGGCCCGACCGGCGCGCCGCGCAGGCGCTGCAGTTCCAGCGGCGGCAACGCCGGCTCGCGCACGCTGCGCGCGGTGAGCAGGATCGAGGCGGCGGAGAATCCCGCGCCGATCGCGAAGGCGGCGATGGTGACGTAGGGGATGCGATGCGCATTGGCCGCGTCCTGGTTCATGCCGAACCACACCAGCAGCGGCGGCGTCACATAGGCCAGGGTCTGGCCCAGCCCGGTGAAGGCGCTCTGGGTGAGGTAGCCCAGCGGGCGCTGGCGCGGCGCCAGCACGTCGCTGACCAGGGCGCGATACGGCTCCATCGCCACGTTGTTGGCCGCGTCCAGCATCCACAGCAGGCTCACCGCCATCCATAGCGCCACGCTGAAGGGCATCAGCAGCAGGCACAGGCTGCACACCAGCGCGCCGACCACCATGTACGGCATGCGCCGGCCCCAGCGGGTGACGGTGCGGTCGCTCAGCGCGCCGACCAGCGGCTGCAGCACCAGCCCGGTGATCGGACCGGCCAGCCACAGGTACGGCAGGCTGGCGTGATCGGCGCCCAGGTAGTTGTAGATCGGGCTCATGTTGCTCTGCTGCAGACCGAAGCTGTACTGCACGCCGAAGAAGCCGGCATTGAGCGCCAGCACGCGCGACAGCGGAAGCAAGGGGCGATCGGAACGCATGGGCATCAACCTGACAGAAAGCCAAGGACGCCGCGGGCGGCGGACCGCGGCGGCGGAGCGAATGTTCGGGTCTTTGCAATCGTTTGTAACGCTGCGCCGCACCACGAGATCGCGGAAAACAAACGACTTTCCTCGCACGACCGTGGCGGACGCGAACTTTGCTGCACTGCAAGTTGCAATCGATTGTAGGCCGCCGTATCACTGCGCACCCCACCGCCTGCCCGGCATGGGCGACGCGCCGGCCGACGCCGTCGCGCGCCGCATGCAGGCCCTACCCGCGTCATCCTTCGCTTCGGGAGAGATAGCGATGCGCCACCCTTCGATCCGCCTGCATACCCTGGCCTGGGCCGTCGCCGCGGCCCTGGCCGCCCCGGCCGCCTTCGCCCAGGACGCGGCCGCGCCTTCCGCCCAGCCCGGTCCCGCGCAAGGCGACGTGGTCAGCCTGGACTCGGTGTTCGTCACCGGTACCGCCACACCCAAGAGCAAGCTCACCTCCAGCATCTCGGTGAGCACCGTCGGTGCCGAGGCGATCGAACAGTCGGCGCCGCGCAGCACCGCCGAGATCTTCCGCAACATCCCCGGCATCCGTTCCGAATCCAGCGGCGGCGAAGGCAACGCCAACATCGCCGTGCGCGGCCTGCCGGTCGCTTCCGGCGGCGCCAAGTTCCTGCAGTTGCAGGAAGACGGCCTGCCGGTGCTGGAATTCGGCGACATCGCCTTCGGCAACGCCGACATCTTCCTGCGCGCCGACTACAGCCTGGAACGCATCGAGGCGATCCGCGGCGGCTCGGCCTCCACCTTCGCCAGCAACTCGCCCGGCGGCATCATCAACTTCATCAGCAAGACCGGCGACACCGCCGGCGGCAGCGTCGGCCTCACCCGCGGCCTGGGCGGCTACGACAACACCCGCCTGGACGTCGATTACGGCGCGCCGTTCGCCGAGCATTGGCAGTTCAACGTCGGCGGCTTCTACCGCCGCGGCGACGGCGTGCGCGACGCCGGCTACACCACCGACAAGGGCGGCCAGCTCAAGGCCAACCTGACCCGGCTGTTCGACAACGGCTACGTGCGCGTCTACGCCAAGTACCTCAACGACCGCGCCGCCGGCTACCTGCCGGTGCCGACCCGGATCAGCGGCAGCGATGGCGCGCCGCACTTCGGCAGCGTCGACGGCTTCGATCCCGGCACCGATACGCTGTACAGCCCGTATTTCCGCAGCAGCGCCACGCTGGATGGCGGCAACAAGCCGTCGCGAGTGGACCTGGGCGACGGCATGCATCCGGTATCGCGCGCGTTCGGCGCCGAGGCGCAGTTCGAGCTGGGCGGCTGGACCCTGACCGACAAGTTCCGCATCGCCGACACGTCCGGCCGCTTCGTCTCGCCGTTCCCCGCGCAGGTCACCGATGCCGCGACCCTGGCCACCAGCATCGGCGGTGCCGGCGCCAGCCTGCGCTACGTCGACGGCCCGAACGCCGGCCAGGCCTACAGCGGCCTGGCGCTGCGCACGCATCTGTTCAACGTGCACCTCAACGACCTGGGCAACGCGGTCAACGACCTCAGCCTGGCGCGCGACTTCGCGGCGGCCGACGGCGGCACCCTCAACGTCAAGGCCGGCTGGTACACCTCGCGGCAGACCATCGACGTGGACTGGACCTGGAACTCCTACGTGCAGTCGCTGGCACACCGTCCGCGGCTGCTCGACGTGGTCGACGCCGGCGGCGGCCTGCTGTCGCAGGATGGCCTGTACGCCTACGGCGTGCCGTACTGGGGGCTGGACAATACCCGCCACTACGACGTGCGCTACGACATCAACGCGCCGTACCTGGCGCTGAGCTGGGACCAGGGCCCGCTGAGCGTGGACGGCAGCCTGCGCTACGACATGGGCCGCGCCCGCGGCAACACCGCCGGCGGCCTGCTGGCCAGCAACGTCGATGTCGACGGCGACGGCGTGATCGAGGCGCCCGAGCGCAGCGTGGCGACCATCGACTACGCCAATCCCAAGCCGGTGCGTTACGACTGGAACTACCTGTCGTACTCGCTCGGCGGCAACTACATGCTCAACGACGACCTGGCCGCGTTCGCGCGCTACAGCCGCGGCGCCCGCGCCAATGCCGACCGCCTGCTGTTCGGCGTGGTCCGCGCCGACGGTTCGGTGTCCTCCAACGAGGCGGTGAACGTCGTCAAGCAGCTCGAAGGCGGCCTGAAGTGGCGCAGCGGCGGGCTGAGCCTGTTCGCCACCGCCTTCGCCGCGCGCACCCAGGAGCAGAACTACGAAGCCACCACCCAGCGCTTCTTCGACCGCACCTACAAGGCGCACGGCCTGGAACTGGAAGCCGCGTACCGCGCCGGCGGCTTCAACCTCAACGGCGGGCTGACCTGGACCGACGCCACCATCGACAAGGACCAGATCACCCCGGCCAACGCCGGCAACACCCCGCGGCGCCAGGCGCGCTTCGTCTGGCAGCTGACCCCCAGCTACCGCGGCGACCGCTACACCGTCGGCGCCAACGCGATCGGCACCACCTCGGCCTACACGCAGGACAGCAACCAGCTGAAGATGCCCGGCTACACCCAGGTCAACCTGTTCGCCGACTATCGCATCACCGACGCGCTGACCGTTTCGCTCAACGTCAACAACCTGTTCGACACCTTCGGGCTGACCGAAGCCGAGGAAGCGTCGATCGCCGATGCATCCTCGGACGTGATCCGCGCGCGCTCGATCCCGGGCCGCACGTCCAGCCTCAGCCTGCGCTACGACTTCTGACGAGGACCGCACATCCGCGCCCCACCCGGGGCGCGGACGATCTGCCCATGACCGCCCCCATCGCCCTCTCCCGTCTCGCCAGCACGCTGTGGCAGGCGCATCTCGATCCGGACGCCGCCGCCGCGCTGCTGCC
>Ga0065704_10070960_pt1 | contig 14265 bp, 12 predicted proteins | sample SwiRhicommuniRL2_FD_59091 | JGI IMG/M metagenome (GOLD analysis project Ga0065704, IMG submission 59091) | Switchgrass rhizosphere bacterial communities from Rose Lake, Michigan, USA - RL2 v2 (version 2) | ecosystem: Host-associated > Plants > Roots > Rhizosphere > Soil | place: East Lansing, MI
CTTTCCTGGATCTCGGAGCTCAGGCCACCGGTACTTTTCATGTTCTCTGCATTCCTGCGTCTTACCCAGGGAGAAATAAGTTGTGTGAAAACCAGCAACAGCAATGCCGGTACCAAAGAGGCAGCCCCTAAACGGAAATTGATAGATAGCAGGAAAATCCCTGCGCCCACCATCATAAAAATACTGCTGGAAAACTGTATCAGTGATTGGGAAAAGAACTGGTTCACTTTTTCCGTATCATTATTGATGCGGGAAATAAGATCACCGGTTTTATTCTGGTTAAAGAAAGCCACCGGCAATTCCTGCAACTTTCCGAAAACAGCATTGCGTAGATTGTATAACATACGCTGTCCAATACTGCCCATCAGCCTTCCCTGCAGGTAATTGGCACCAAATGCTACGAGGTACATCACCAGCAATATGCCACAGATCATCAATACGCCGGAGTATTCTTTATGTTGGATGTAGTGGTCAATCGTATATCCTGCCAATACAGGCCCTGAAAGGTTTAGTACTGAACTCACCATCACAGCCAGAAATGCACGCAGCAGGTTTTTCTGCTCCGCACCCAGAAACTGGTAAAGCTTTTTCAACGCTGCCCACGACTTTGGCTTTTTCGATGGGTTGTTGTTGGGTTTATTCAGGTTGTAATTCATAATGGTTTGTACTGCGTTGTGATTGATAGATCTGCACATATTCAGGGCAGGTTTGCATCAGTTCCGGATGTGTGCCTTTAGCCACCAGCTCTCCTTCCATCAGCAATATGATCTGATCATACTGCTCCACATCCGCGATCTTTTGTGTAACAGAAAGCAGCGTGATATCCGGGTAATTACGCGTTACGTTTTCCAGGATCTGCTGTTCTGTGTTTTTATCTACCCTGGCCGTGAAATCGTCCAGCAATAATATTTTTGGTTGAATGGCAAGTGCCCTTGCCAGCATAATGCGTTGCTTCTGTCCACCGGAAAGACTGGTGCCCCGTTCAGAAACAACGGTGTTCAATTGCTCCGGAAGAGATAACACATAGTTTTTCAGTGCAGCTGTTTCAATCGCCTTATCCATTGCTTCTGCTGTAACATTTTCATTAAACGCGATATTCTCCCGGAGGCTGATATTGAAAATGATACTGTCCTGGAACACAAGTCCCACCTGTTGATGCAATGTTTCTTTCTGGTATTCGTTGATATCTCTGCCGTCATAAGTGATCCTGCCGGAACCGGGTTTCACTAAATTGGTGAGCAGGTAGAGCAACTGCGTTTTGCCTGCAGCGGTAGGACCAATAATGGCTGTTCTCGATCCGGCTTTAATGGAAAAGGAAACATCTTTCAGTACAAATTTTTGTCCGTATTGAAGAGAGATGTTCTCCAATGCAATATCTCCTTTAAGCGCATCCGTAATGGTACCAGGTTCAACAGGGTCCGGTGTGGACAGTATGCTTTGTATGCGTTGATAAGAAGCCCCCGCCTGGGCGATCACGTTGCTCATGAACCCAATTAATATGATCGGGAAAATAAGCATGGATAAATAACCGTTAAATGCAGCCAGGTCACCCAGGCTCATGCTGTCTGTGATCACAAAGTGACCACCCAGTGCCAGGATGGAAAGGGTAGCCATACTCGCCGAAAACCAGATTACCGGTATCAGCAAAGAAAACAGGCGCATAATGGAAAGCCCTATGTTGCGTGCATCTTTACTCGCTACCATGAATTTATCGTATTCCGGCTGTTGCGCATTCAATACTCTGATAAGTGCTGCACCCAGTATACTTTCTGTGATCACCCTGTTCAGCCAGTCTATGGCTTCGCGGCCTTTCATATAAAGACCCCTTACTTTTTTCAGGATCAGGTAAAAGGTTGTGCCGATCATGGGAATGATCATCAGTACAACCAATGCCAGCGGCCAGTCTATCGTAAACAGTAATATGCTGGCGCCAACAATAATGAACAGGGAAGATGCAATAGACACAATAGCCATCGATACGAACATCTTGATGGAATCTATATCTGCCGTGAAGTTTGTCAACAAACGGGAAGGATTGGTTTCCTGTATGTATGCATAACTCTGCCGGGAGATCCGTTCACTCAGTCTGGTACGGAGGTCTCTGGCCACTTTCTCTGAAGCATAAGTTTGCACCAGGCTTTGGAGGTAGGCAAAGATGAAAACAAAGATGCCTGTAAGGGAGAATTGAATGATGATCGTTCTCAGCGTAAGCTGCCCTTGTTCAATGGCATCTATACCATGAGAAATGATCTTGGGGATCACCAGGTTCAAACCATTGCTGAGAATAGCCAGTACAATAAGGAGAATGATCAGCTTTTTATATGGCTTCACAAGCCCCATCAGCCCGGGAGGCTTTTTGCGGGCATGGTCTTTTCCGTTAGCTTTTTTCATTTGATTGGACGGTTGCATGGACGAAGGGGGGAAAAAATGGGTTCAAAGTTCGGGAATTTTTACGGAAAAATGGGGTAAAATGACGTACAGTACTGGTAAAATGACCAGTTACGTTAGTAAACCCTATCATAGCAGGCCAGCAGGCAAATTCATAACCACATTCTTCCCGCAAAAATATTATCTTGTTGCTCCTTGTAAAAGGGGCAACATTGATAATAAAATAAGAGTTCATATGCGTAAAGAAATTCTTGTATTGAGCATGAGCTGCTTAACCCTCCTGGGTTCAGCTGCGTCAGTACTGGCAGAGGGCAGATCGGTAGCTGTTACAGCACAAAACCCGGCAGATTCCAAAGACCTCATAGGGCGTTGGGATATTACAATTGATCAGGATGGAAAACCAGCCCCCTCCTGGCTGGAAGTGAAACTTTCAGGCAACCGTACCCTGGTAGGGTATTTCGTTGGGGTTTCCGGCAGCGCCCGCCCTGTAGCGAAAGTGAATTTTGATAACGGTAAGTTTAGTTTCTCCATTCCTCCACAATGGGAAGGCGGTAACCAGGATTTTGTGATAGAAGGAGCATTGGCTGGTGCAGGCATTGAAGGTACCATTACTACCAGCGAAGGAAAGAAATACAACTGGAAGGGAGTGAAGGCGCCCTATCTGAAAAGAACAGCTGCACCGGTTTGGGGTAAAGCCATCAACTTGTTCAATGGAAAAGACCTCGCAGGCTGGAAAGCATTAGGTAAGAATCAGTGGGAAGTAAGGAATGGTGTGCTCACCAGTCCTCATTCCGGCGCTAACCTGATCTCTGAACAAACCTTTACGGATTTCAAACTGCATGTGGAGTTCAGGTATCAGAAAGGAAGCAACAGCGGCGTTTATTTAAGAGGCCGTCATGAAGTGCAGATAGAAGACAGTCCTGCTGACGCACATCCTGCCAGCGTGTTGTTCAGTGGTGTATACGGTTTCCTGGCACCCAGCGAAATTGCAGCACTTGGCCCCGACAAATGGCAGAGTTATGATATCACCCTGATCGGCCGGATGGTAACGATTGTGGTGAATGGTAAAACGGTTATCAGCAACCAGGAGATCCCCGGTATTACAGGTGGAGCGCTGGATAGCAACGAAGGAGAACCCGGTCCCATCTACATACAGGGAGATCATGGTCCTATTGAATTCAGGAAGATAGTGATCACACCCGCTAAATAAATAATAAAAAGCCCCCCGATATTATCGGGGGGCTTTTTATTAAGGTTCCACCGCTACCTTGTAATGTGGATCTTCCAGTATATTTACTTCTATTACAGATTCTGCATTTTTTAGTAAGGCCCTGCAATCATCACTCAGGTGACGTAAATGTAGCTTTTTGCCTTCCCGGGCATATCGCTCTGTAAGTTTGTTGAGGGCTTCTATTCCAGACATATCGGCCACCCTGCTGTCTTTAAAGTCGATGATCACTTCTTCCGGATCGCCAGCCACATCAAATTTTTCATTAAAGGCGGTTACAGAGCCAAAAAACAGCGGACCATAGATCTCATAATGTTTAATCCCATTATCATCAAGGTATTTCTTTGCCCGTATACGTTTAGCACTTTCCCATGCAAAAACCAGTGCAGAGATGATCACGCCTATTAGTACTGCAAGCGCCAGATTATGGAGCCATATGGTTATCAGCGCTACGAGCATCCCCACAAAAATATCCTGCATGGGCATTTTATTAATGATCCTGAAGCTGGCCCATTCAAATGTACCGATCGCTACCATGATCATCACGCCTGTTAAAGCTGCAAGAGGTACCCTTTCAATTACAGGTGCACCAAATAATACAATAAGCAGGATGGTCAGCGCAGCAATGATGCCAGACAGCCGTGCTCTTGCTCCCGCAGAAAGATTAACCAACGTTTGTGCGATCATCGGGCATCCACCCATTCCAAAGAAGAAACCAGAAAAGATGTTCGCGCTCCCCTGCGCAATACATTCCCTGTTGCTATTCCCTTTTGTACGGGTTATCTCATCAACCAGGTTCACTGTTAGTAAACCTTCCGTTAAACCAACGCCTGCCATGATCAGTGCATAAGGAAATATAACCTGAAAGGTTTCCATGTTAAATGGAATAGCCGGGATATGGAAAGGAGGGAAGCCCCCGCTCACCGATGCAATATCTTTTACAGTTTTTGTATCTATATTAAAACCAAACACGAGGAGAAAGATCACAATAATAGCTACCAGTGAAGGCGGCGCCGCTTTGGTTATGCGTGGTAGAAAAAGCACTATAGCGATTGTCAGGAGCACTAACCCTGCCATGATCAGTAAAGGACTTCCGGAAAGCCACACGGTTCTTCCATCAATAACAGTTTTGAATTGCTCCAGCTGGGCCATAAAAATGATCACAGCCAACCCATTTACAAAACCATACATTACTGGTTGAGGAACCAGGCGAATAAACTTGCCCAGTTTAAACAACCCAATGATAATTTGTATGAAGCCAGCCAATGCTACCGCAGCAAATACATATTCTATTCCATTGGATTTCATAAGGGCTATCAAAACAACCACAGTAGCCCCTGCCCCTCCTGATATCAGGCCTGGTCTGCCGCCAAAGATGGAGGCAACCAATCCCATAATGAATGCTGCATACAATCCAACAAGTGGAGGTAGCCCGGCAAGGATGGCGAATGAAAGAGATTCCGGCATCATAGTCATGGCCACCGTCAATCCTGCCAGGATCTCGTTTTTGTAATTTACCTTTTGGCTAAAGTCAAACAGATTCAAATAACCCTTCATAACAGGGCCGAAGGTAATACTTTTTGAGGGTAGCAGTAAAGAGATTAACCCCAGTTAGCCGCCATCTTCTCCAAATATTCTTCAATAGGGAGCGAATTCCGTAAAGCCATTAACCCATTGCCCGTAGCTCCTATCACTGTTCTGAATTGATTGTTTTCCCGGGTAGCCAAACCTGCGATCACTTTTACAATATCCAGTGTATTGTCTTTCATACTGTCATCCGCATGAGCAAACAGGTTTTTTAATTTGGCGGTCTGCTGATCATAAGCAGTTATCTCCGGATTGGCATTCCATACCACGCTATCTCCAAAATTAGTTTCTGTCATACCACCCTGTTCAATCAGCCGGAGATCAATGTTTAACGGTTTCAGTTCATAATACAATCCTTCCGTTAATCCTTCCAGTGCGAATTTGGACATATTATACAATGCACCTAACGGGACTGCGGTAGTAATGCCCATAAAGGAACTCACGTTAATGAACATGCCGCCACCGTTACTACGGAAGTGAGGTAAAAAGGAACGGATGATATTTATAGGGCCACGGGTATTCACAGCGAATTGCCAGTCGATATCCTCTTCCCTGGCCAGTTCTAAGGCGCCGTAAGTTCCCATGCCCGCATTGTTCAATACCACATCTATCCGCCCGAAAGTTGCAATAGCCTGCGCTGTAGCCGTTTTTACCTGTGCCAGATCTGTAACGTCCAGCTTGAAGATCCTGATATTGGCGTATTGGGTCAGTTCCGTTTCTTTTTCCGGTGTGCGCATAGTAGCTGCTACATTCCAGCCTGCTTCAGCAAAGTATTTTGCACTCGCTTTCCCCAGCCCGGAGCTGGTTCCTGTGATAAAAATTGTCTTTTTCATACAGCAAAGTTATTGTCAGAATGGTATAACTTTGTTACCGGTATAACAGAGTATACCAAACTATTTATGAAGAGAGAGCAGCAGGAAGAAGTACAGGCATTGCAGGACACCATGCATGTATTGGGAGGCAAATGGAGATTGCTTATTATCAATTCCATCTGTAACGGTAATCATCGTTTCAGGGAAATTGAAAGGAGTATTCCGGGTATTAGTACCCGTATGTTATCCCGTGAACTGAAAGAAATGGAGTTGAATAACCTGGTGAAGCGCACGGAAGACAGGGATGCGGAAATAACCGTAAAGTATGAATCTACAGATTATTGCCGCTCATTCGGGCCTATTATCCTTGAAATGATCAGTTGGGGAAAGCAGCATCGGAAACTTATAATGAAGAAAACAAAATAGCTATTTCACTGGATAAGGCCCTTCAGTAAACCCTTCCGCATGATACCCTTTTGCCCCGATGATCTTCGCCAGCGGACTTTTCACACCTTCGCCGGATCTCAATCTTTCCAGCAGATACCTGAAATCATATTTCGGTTGCCAGCCTAATTCTTTCCTCGCTTTTTCATTTACATATACCCTGTCTATACCCGGGAAAAACTTCCAGCCATAGTGTGTGTATACTGTTTCATAATCAGGAAACAAACGTGCGAGTACTTTTGGCGCAGCAGTTCGCAATGTAATCAGGTCTTCCTGTGAAAAAGGAGTTGTGGCGCTGATGATGTATTTCCCGAAACCTGTCTGCAGTGCACGTTCTGCTGCAACCAGGTGTGCACTCACCGCATCTTCAATATCCACACGGCGGGAAAGGTATTCATTCGTTTTAAGATTTTCATCCGCATATGCATCCCTTGCATCTTTATGATCATCTTCTTCCGGAAAGAACCGCGATGTTCTCAGTACAATACAAGCCAGGCCGTGATTTCTGTGGAACAACTGGCAAAGGTCTTCTGCCGCAGCTTTCGTTACACCATAGATATTTTTCGGAACAGGCGTAACGTTCTCTGTTATCCATGCCGCAGGTTCTCCTGCCGGAGGAACAAGGGCATCCCCAAAAACACTGGTGGTGCTGGTGAAGATAAAACGTTGTACACCTGCAGCAACAGATGCTTCCAGCAAATTGAGGGTTCCCGTGATATTGGTATCTATAAAATCCTGCCGGCTATGCGTACCAACATGGGGTTTATGTAAAGTGGCGGCATGAAATACGGTTTGCACTCCTTCCATGCAATGCTTTACAAAAGCAGGATCCACAATGGAACCAACATGTGTGGTGAATGGAGAAGGAAGTACATCTATACTCACTACTTCGTATTGATCTCTTAATGTGCGGACCAGCGCTTCGCCCAAATGCCCTGCGCTTCCGGTGACTAAAACTTTCATAAGGCAAAATTAACCAGGATTCGGGGGAAATTTAGGACATTTGTCCCATTGACGGTATGATCAGAAAAAATCTGCAACTGCTTCAGTTAACAGAAGCAATGGAAGGCAAAACCACTCTGCGTAATATCAAGGCAGGGGAGCGGTTCATTCACCAGGATGAACAGTTGAGCCATGTGTATATCATAAAGACGGGCATTGCTAAATGTTTTATCACAGAGGATAACGACAAAGCCTATATTCTCGAATTTTTAGGTGAAGGAGAGGTATTGGGTGAAATTGAAGCCATCAGAAAACAGAAAACAATTTGTTCCGTTGAAGCAGTAACATCACTTACTGTTTATCTCATGAGCCATGCAGAATTCCTGCATTGTATTCAAACCAAACCGGATTTTAACAAAGCCATACTTGAATTGCTGGCTACCCGTGTAGCCAATTCATCCATCAAAAGCGCCCGGCAGCAGTTGTATGCTTTATCTGAAATACTCCCCCGGTTACTGGACATGCTTGATGCACAAAAGATCACGTTCACTAAACAGGACCTTGCAGATTATATGGGCATTTCAGTAAGAAGCCTGAACCGTTTGCTGCAGGAGTTATAAAAGTTTTTCCAGGTATTGCTTTAACACTGTGGCGTGATTATGTTCAAGGTCTTTCGCGGCAAAGATCAGGGTGATCTTCTTTTTATCCTTATGCTGTTCTATAAAATCTTCCACTGCTGGATTCCCTTTCAACTCTGCCCGGTACCTTTTCTCAAAGTCCGTCCATGGCACATCGTTATGATGGAACAATGTCCTTAATTCATTGGAAGGCGCCAGATCTTTAGCCCATTCATCAATAGCAGCCTTTTCTTTTGTAAAACCGCGTGGCCATAACCTGTCCACCAGAATCCTGAAACCATCTGCTTTCGCTGGTTCATCATACACACGTTTTGTTGCTATCACAGATTTCATAAATACCTATTTAAAGTTTACAGCAGCCCGTACATTGGCAACCATACGGTCGCAACGGCTTAGATGGAATTGGTAGATATTGCCTTTCAAATAGCTTTGGAGGTTTTCCCGTAACATGGTTTTAGCCCTGTTCAGGCGCACTTTCACATTCGCCTCTTCGATAGTCAGCGTTTGAGCTGTTTCTCTTACAGACATATCCTCAATTTCCCGCAGTACAAACACCAGGCGGTATTTTTCCGGTAACTGGCCGATTGCATTTTCCAGGAGGTTATTCAGTTCTTTATTTACTAATACATGGTCTGGTGTAGTCATGGCGATGTGGTTTTTGGGCAACTGTTCTATGGCATTGCGGCTGTTCTGTTGCTTCTTTTTCAATTTCAGGCATTCATTCACCATGATCCGCGTAAGCCATGTTGCAAATGCAGCCCTGTTCTCAAACATTGCCAGGTGTTCATAAGCATTGATATAAGTGCTTTGCATCGCATCTTCCGTTTCGGTCTCATTATTCAGAATAGCCATGCCTGTACGGAATAACCGCTGGTTATAACGACGGATGATTTGTTCAAAAGAACCGGTTTCCCCGGTTAATATCTGTTCAACGAGGGCTTCGTCAGTAGCCTGAACTGTTTGCGAAATGATCTTTTCCATTATACACCTGTTAGATACGGCGATGATCAGAAAGGTTACAAAATGCCCGTAAAAATGTTTTGTAACCTTTTCTTCGGAACGTGATCCAATTAGTACAACAAAACCTATTTTATGGCTACACTACAGCAGTTACAGAACACCTTAAAACTCACTTTTGGGATAGTCCCTATTGTTGCAGGGTTAGACAAATATACTAACCTGCTCACAAATTGGGTGGATTACCTGGGTGGGGTGAAAGACATATTACCCCTGGATGCATTGGTTTTTATGAAGATAGTAGGGGTGATAGAGATCGTGGCAGGTATCATTGTGCTTATTCGTCCATTGGCAGGGGCTTATATAGTAATGGCCTGGCTGATCTGTATAGCCCTGCAATTGATAGCTTCCGGACATTATTTTGATGTAGCGGTACGTGACCTGGTAATGGCTATAGGAGCATTTACACTGGCCCAGCTTACAAAATTGTCTAAAGCATAATGGCTACTGGCCTTTCTTGGAGGAAAGGCCAGTTAACTTACCTTGCACCCTACTGTAAAGTTTATTACTTTTAGCCCCGGGTAATCAAGCATGCAGGAACAAACGGACATAGAGCGGGAATGGCTGGTCAAACTCTCCAGGGGCGATGGGTCTGTTTTTCGTGAACTTTTCGACCGTTATCACCCCTTCGTTTATTCTTTCGCATTACGCATGACGGAATCAGACCCGATAGCCAAAGACGTAGTGCAGGATGTATTTGTAAAGATCTGGGTCAACCGGGAATCTCTCCATGCTATTGAAAACCTCCCCGCTTACCTCAACCGCATGACCCGCAACCTCGTATTGAACGGGATGAAACGCAAAGCCCATGAGGAAAGCCTGATCCGCGATCTCTTCCCCGCCGGCAACGAACGTAATTCCACCGAAGAAGCTGCCCTGGCAAAAGAGTTGGAAGCGCTGCTGCATCGTGCCATTAACCAGCTCCCTGGCCAACAGCAAAAAGTCTACAGGCTGGGCCGCATGAAAGGCCTCAAACATGAGGACATTGCAGAACAACTCCAAATCTCCCGGGAAACTGTCAAGAAACACATGATGGCGGCTGTTCGCAATGTAAAGGATTACCTGCAGGAACATGGTGGCCTTATTGGATTGCTGGCCGTTTGCCTTCTGAGATTATTACGCTGAATATTTTTTCTACCCCACTGCCCCTTCTTTCCTTTTCGTTTGTCAATACAGTAAACAGGCCTGAATTAATATGCAAAACGAAAGATGGGAATATCTGCTCGGACGTTTTTATGATAAAACCTGCACGCCGGAAGAGCGGGAGGAATTAATGGAGTCCCTGAGGAACGCCATTCCCGGCGAACCTAATGATGCACTGCTGGATGAACTGATGGCTAAACATACTGTAGATGCCACACTGGAACCAGCAGACGCAGAAGAGATCTATCATCAGATCAAACCAACTATTCCTGTCAGAAGATATATGCGCTGGTGGACTGCCGCCGCGGCTGTTTTGTTAATAGCCGGAAGTGCTGTGTATTTCCTGATGCCCGAAAAACAGCCACCTACGCCGGTTGCAAAGATCGATGTGGCGCCGGGTACCAATAAAGCTATCCTTACACTGGCTGATGGTTCCCAGGTTGCGCTGGATAGTACAGGCAGCCAGGTGCTGGTACAGGGTAAAACCGCTATCAGCCAACAGGGCGGAGAATTAGTGTATAATTCTAAAGAAGAAGAGGAGCCGGTATACAATACGCTTTCCACACCCAAAGGCGGTCAGTTCAAGATCACCCTGCCGGATAATTCCGTGGTATGGCTGAATGCAGCTTCCTCTATCCGGTTTCCCACTTTTTTCAAAGGAAACGAAAGGATTGTGGAAGTGACCGGAGAGGCCTATTTCGAAGTTAGTCACGATGCTGCTAAACCTTTTAAGGTAAAGCTCTATGATAATACAGATGTGAAGGTATTGGGCACACGCTTTAATGTGAATGCCTACCAGGATGAGGAAAGTATCCAAACCAGCCTGCTGGAAGGTAAAGTGGAAGTAACGCAGGGCATGGAAAAAGTAACCCTCAAACCAGGTCAGCAGGCAAAAGGCATCAGCGTGAAAGACATGAGTACAATGGAGAAAACACAGGTGATAGCCTGGAAAAACGGAGTCTTCCATTTTGAACAGAAAGACCTGGCAGAAGTAATGCGCCAGCTTTCACGCTGGTACAATGTAGACGTAATATATAAAGGAACAATACCACACAGGATCTTTGGCGGCGAGTTATCCCGCAGCCTATACCTCTCTGATATCGTGGAAGTAATGCATGTAATGAAAGTAAACGTAAGGATCGAAGAAGGGAACAAGCTGGTGGTAATGCCGTAACAACCAAAAGGAATTTATCGGAAAAAAGCCGCCCCGGGTGCAACCGGAGCGGCAAATCGTCTGGTCAATAGAATAGAAAAAGTCTGGGTAAGACTACTTATTAATCAACCATTCAACAGTACGAAAGTATGCAAATTAATGTGCTTTGTAAAGGCCATCCTATGCCGCGGCGTATAGGACCAGAATCAACCATGGAAACGACTGATAGCCATAGTTTCCTGATTAAAACAATGCGAATAATGCGTTTGACCGCTTTTCTCCTCATCGTTTTCTGCTTGCAGGTGTCTGCCAATAAAGGATCGGCACAGACAATTACTTTGTCTGGTCAGGATCTGCCGCTGGCACAGGTTTTTTCAGAGATAAAAAGACAAACAGGTTACCTGGTGTTTTATGATATGGAAGCTGTGAGAGCAGTGGCACCGATCTCTGTATCTGCTAAGAACCTTCCCCTGAAGATGTTCCTGATAGAAGCACTTAAGAACAGCAAACTCAAATGGACCCTCAAAAACGGCAACGTAATCATTAGTGAGCTGGACCAACCTGCAATAGAAGCAGCCGCCCCTGTTCCGGTAGAAGTGACGGGATTAGTGATGGGTACAGATGGGATCTATTTGCCGGGCGCCTTTATTAAAGTAAAAGGAACGAGTAACGGAACTGCCAGCGATGGTAATGGTAAATTTAGCATCACTGCCAATGTAGGAGAAACGCTCGTGATCACTTTCATTGGTTTTCAATCGAAAGAAGTGATCGTTCCGGCCTCCAGGGTTTTACGGATCGTACTGGAAAAGTATGTCAGTAAACTGGACGAAGCTGTGGTGCAGGCTTATGGCCTTACTTCCAAAAGATTGAACACAGGTAATATTGATAAAGTATCCGGGAAAGACCTGAATGATGCACCGGTATCTGATCCGCTGGCTGCATTAGCTGGCCGGGTACCAGGTTTAGTGATCACACAAACAACCGGTGTACCGGGTTCAGCTTTCAAAGTACAGCTCCGTGGCCGCACGCAGATAGATGTAAACAATGGCGCTTCAGATGAGCCATTGTTTATCATTGATGGAGTACCCATGGCCACAGGTAACAATAAAGTGAACCTGCTCTCTTCCGCTATCTCGGGTAGCGGTCTTTCAGGAATAAGCCCTTTTTACAGCGTGAACATGACGGATATAGAAAGTATTGAAGTACTGAAAGATGCTGATGCTACTGCGATCTATGGCAGCCGTGGTGCAAATGGCGTTATCATGATCACCACCAGGAGGGCCAAAGCAGGTGCTACCCGTTTTAATCTTAAAGCAGAGACGGGCGGCAGTCGTGTTAAATTGCCTGACCTGTTGAGCACAAAAGATTATGTGGCCATGCGTAAAGAGGCGTTCAGAAATGATAACAAGGCCATGACCACCGCTAATGCATATGATCTTTTACTCTGGGACACTACCCGTGATAACAACCTGACAAAACAGTTAATTGGTGGCACAGCTACCATGACGAATGTTCAGGCATCTTTATCCGGAGGAAACAATCTTGTTCAGTATCTGGTAGGTGGCGGATATTTCAGGGAAACAGATGTATATCCCGGAACATTCCCCAACTCAAGAGCTTCTGCTAATTTCAATATCACTTCCCGCTCTGAGGATCAGAAGTTCACCGCTACTATCAGTGGTAATTTCTCTTCTGCCCTCAACACTGCTACTGCCACAGATCTTGCCAGCAAACTCATTCTCCCGCCCAATTTTCAGTTATATGATTCAGTGGGTGGTTTACTGTGGAATGAAAAAGGTGTTGCGTCAGATAACCCGCTTGCCTATACGTTGCAAAAGTATACAGGGAAAACAGATAACCTGAATGCCAATCTTAATCTGTCCTATAATCTCTGGAAAGGGTTGTACATCAGAAGTAATATTGGTTATAACCAGGTAAAAGTAGACGAGCTGGCTATCACACCTAAAACGTCGCTGAATCCTAATACAGCAGACCTTGGAAGGGCCAGGTTTGGTAACAATAGTTTCAAAAGCTGGATCGTAGAGCCGCAGATCGATTATAACACTTACATCGGTAAAGGATCGTTGAATATATTAGGTGGCGCTACTTTTCAAAGTCAGCGCAATAACGGGTATAGCTTCGGCATCAACGGATATACAAGTGATGAATTCCTTGGTTCATTGATAGGGATCCCTGCTACTGCTTTTGTGAACCCCAGCACTGTACTCAATGAATATAAATACCAGGCATTCTTTGGCCGGCTTACTTATAATTATAACAATAAATACTTAGTGAATTTTTCAGGAAGAAGAGATGGTTCCAGCCGTTTTGGACCTAATTTCCGCTTCTCTAACTTTGGAGCGGTAGGCGCCGCCTGGCTCTTCACCAACGAAGAATTCATGAAAGCATATCCTGCTATCAGCTATGGCAAATTGCGCGGTAGTTATGGTATAACAGGGAACGACAAGATCGGTGACTATAAATACATCGATTCATATACCGCTAATTTATTTTATCCCACTTACAAAGATTCAGCAGCCTTTACACCCACCAGTTTGTTTAAGCCAGATCTGCACTGGGAAAAGAACCTGAAGCTGGAAATAGCATTGGAATTAGGTTTCCTGCAAGATCGTATCCTCTTCACAGGAGCATGGTACCGTAACCATTCCAGTGATCCACTGGTGGATTATCCTTTGCCGCTCACTACCGGTTTTACCAGCATCACTGCTAACCTTCAGGGGGTGTTATTGGAAAATAAGGGTTTTGAATTTACGCTGAATACTACTAACATTAAAAGCAAAGAGTTCAGCTGGACAACCAACTTTAATTTCACTGTTCCTAAGAATAAATTACTGCGCTTCCCTAATCTGAGTCAAACCAGTTATGCATCCAGGTATATTATAGGACAACCGC
>Ga0065704_10001023_pt1 | contig 14255 bp, 11 predicted proteins | sample SwiRhicommuniRL2_FD_59091 | JGI IMG/M metagenome (GOLD analysis project Ga0065704, IMG submission 59091) | Switchgrass rhizosphere bacterial communities from Rose Lake, Michigan, USA - RL2 v2 (version 2) | ecosystem: Host-associated > Plants > Roots > Rhizosphere > Soil | place: East Lansing, MI
GTCACGTCGACGGCGACTACCGCGCCGAAACGACGTTCGTGGCGCTGCGCCACGCGCTCGGTGAGGCGCAACGCCCCTGCCACTACCTCGCGATCCCGCCGAGCCTGTTCGTCCCCGTGGCCGAGAACCTCGGCGCCTCGGGCTGCGCCTCGAATGCACGTGTCATCGTCGAAAAGCCGCTCGGNCGCGACCTCGCGAGCGCGAANTCGATCAATCGCGCGCTGCAGCGCGTGTTCGACGAGCCCTCGATCTTNCGCATCGACCATTTCCTCGGCAAGGAGCCGGTGCAGAACCTGCTCTATTTCCGGTTCGCCAACACCTTCGTCGAGCCGATCTGGAACCGCACCTACGTCGAGCAGGTGCAGGTGACCATGGCCGAGGACTTCGGCGTCGAAGGCCGCGGACGGCTCTACGAGGAACTCGGCGCGGTGCGCGACGTCGTGCAGAACCACCTGCTGCAGGTGCTCTCGATCCTCGCGATGGAGCCGCCGGTCGGCACCGACGCCGAGGCGATGCGCGACGAGAAGATGAAGGTGCTGCGGGCCGTGCGCGCGCCGGACCGGCACGACATCGTCCGCGGCCAATACGCCGGCTACCGGGGCGAGGAGGGTGTCGCGTCGACCTCCGACGTCGAGACCTTCGCGGCGCTGCGCTTCGACATCGATTCGTGGCGCTGGGCCGGCGTGCCGTTTTTCGTCCGCACGGGCAAGCGGCTCCCTGTCACCGCCACGGAAGTGCTGGCGACGTTGCGTCGGCCGCCACAGCGGCTGTTCGACGAACCCCTGCCCCCACGGGCCAATTACGTGCGCTTCCGGCTCGGCCCGGACCGCGTCGCGATCGCGCTCGGTGCCCGCACCAAGGTGGCCGGCGAGGCCATGGTCGGGCACGAGACGGAGCTGTTTGCCTGCAATGCGCAGACCGACGCGATGCTGCCCTACGAGCGGCTGCTCGGGGATGCGTTGCGCGGCGACGCGACGCTGTTCGCGCGGCAGGACGCGGTCGAGCTGGCGTGGAGCATCGTCGACCGGCTGCTCGCCGCCGGGCCGCAGTCGGAGCGGTACGAATCCGGCACCTGGGGCCCCGCGGCGGCCGCGCGGATGGTGGAGCGGTACGGCGGCTGGTACGACCCGCCGGCGGATCCGCTCGCGGTGACGCCGTGCACGTGAGGGTCGGCGCAGCGCCGTCGCGCGCGATCGTCCGTCGCGGCTAATCGCGTTTGCGCACGGCGTGCCCACCGAAGGCCTGCCGCATGCGTGCGAGCAGCCGGTTCGCGGGGTCGCCTCGTCCCTGGCTCGTGAAACGCTGCATCAACGCGAGCGTCGTCACCGGCATCGGCACGCCGAGCTCGATCGACTCGTGCGCCGTCCAGCGACCCTCGCCGGAGTCCGCCACGAACGGCTCGATCGCCGCGAGCGTGGCATCGTCGCGCATGAACTCCGCGGTCAGGTCGAGCAGCCAGGAGCGGATCACCGTGCCGTGGCGCCAGGCCTCGGCGATCGCGGGGACGTCGAGCCCGAGCTCTTCCTTGGCCTGCAGCAGCGCAAAGCCCTCGGCGTAGGCCTGCATCATTCCGTACTCGATGCCGTTGTGGACCATCTTGGCGAAATGCCCGGCGCCAGCGCGGCCGCAGTGCACCCAGCCGCGGTCCGGCCCAGGCGCGAGCGCGCGCAGCACGGGTTCGAGCGTGCCCACCGCGTCGTCGGTGCCGCCGACCATGAGGCCGTAACCGTTCTCGAGGCCCCAGACGCCGCCCGACACGCCGCAATCGACGAACCGCACGCCGCGGGCCGCGAATTCCCGGGCGTGCCGCTGGCTGTCGCGGTACATCGCGTTCGCGCCGTCGACGACGAGATCGCCGGTGCGCAGCAGCGGCACGAGACGCTGCAGGATGTCCTCGGTGGGTGCGCCGGCAGGCAGCATGAGCCAGACGATGCGCGGCGCCGGCAGGCGTCCGACAAGTTCCTCGAGCGTGGCGACCGTCGGTGCACGCGGTTCGTCGGAGAGCGTTGCGCGCGCAGCCTCCGCGCGATCCCAGCCGACCACCGTGTGACCGGCGCGTGCCAGGCGACGACTCATGTTGCCGCCCATGCGGCCCAATCCGACCATCCCGAGCGTGACGACGTCCATGCTTGCCTCGCGTGCGACCGGTGGCACGATGGTGGCGCGCAGGCTCACGTCGCACAAGGGCTGTCGATCGCCACTCCCTCGCGCTGCAGGAGTCGCCGCACGTTGCGCAGCGTGGCAAACGTCGCGTGCAGTGCGCCGGCGTCCACGGCAGCCGCGAGCCGCTGCATCAACGCTCGATCGCGGGCCTCGAGTTGCCGGCACAGTTCCCGACCGATGGCAGTCAGGATCGCCGCATGGGGACCCGTGGCCGCGCCGGGCGTCTGCAGGTCCACGCAACCGCGCGCCTGCAGGCGCCGCAGCGCCTCGATGAGCTGCGTCCGCGGCACGAGCGCCGTCCGTGCGATCCTATCGACATCGGCGGCCCGTCGCGGACGGTCCAGCAGCATGAGCAGCGCGCATTCCTGCGACGTCAGGCCAAGTGTCGTACAGTCGGCGCCTGCCACCTCGTCGAACGCCTGGTAGACGCGTCGAGTTTCGATCAGCAGTCGTTCCAGCGGCATGTTCATGCGAACACCTCCCGGCGTTCCATGGGGGTGGCAAGACCACGCCAGAGGAGCCACGCGATCAGCAGCAACTGACTGATGCCCATCGGCATGAACAGTTGCATGAGCGTGGGTCGTCCGAGCAGCGGGATGACCGCGCCAGCCACCACGGCTGCGGAGGTCAGTGCACCAAGGGCGCCGAGCCAGCGCGGTACCAGCCGGAACACGCCCAGGGCTGCGTAGAGCAGCAGCAGCGCGACTCCGGACTCGAGCAGGTGCAGGTAGTGCAGGGTGTTGCGCATGCCGCGCAAGACGGCGCGCGACGGCTCGTAGAGGGCGACCGCATCGCCCGGGGCCGCCTGCTGGTAGGCCTGGCTCACCGCCACCATCGCGCGCAGCGCGGAGCCTTCGGCGCACGTGAGCACGAGACCGACGCCGGCCAGCACGAGGTAGCCCGTCGCGACCGCACGACTGCGTCGCGCGAGCACACCGGACACCGCCAGCGCAAACCCGACCGAGCACAAGGCGCCGGCGAACGACAGCAGCACCGCCGAGTTCACGGCGGCTGCGTGCCCGGCGGCGTTGACGAGAAACCCGGGCTCGGCCGAGATCGCCGGTGCCAGCAGCCTGAAGTTGACGAGCGGGGCAGCGATCATCTGTGCGAGCAGCAACGCTGCCGCAACGCGTCCGATCGTCCGCGGGTCGTGCGTGTCGTTCATCGCGCACCTCCTGCGGCCGCGCCGACGAGGTCGTCGGTGTCGTGCAGCCGCCACTTCGAGTCGTCCAGACCGCGGCCACTATCGCGGTGTCCCGTCGCGCGTGCGAGCGGCGTGCGACCGGACGTCGCCCGGACGGCGCGAATGGCGGTGTTGCCGGACGAAACGCGGAAAAGGACCGCCGACGGAGCGTCGTCCGGGCGTCGACCGGTCGCGAGGTTGGCTATAGTCCGGCGCCATGGTCACTGCAGACGCCAAGCCGTCACCGTCACGCGGGCTTGCCCGCGCGCTGAACTGGCGCCGCGTGCGCACGACGCTGATCGCTTCAGTGCTGCTCGGCGCCTTTTTCTCGCTCCCGATGGAAACGGCGACCTGGATCGTCGTGTTCCGTGCGATCGTGATCGGGTTCTGCGCGATGCTCGCGTTCGGCCTGTTCGAGCAGTGGCCGGTGCGCGAGCCGAAGCGCGTGCCCCGCTGGGTGCTGCAACTGCTCGGCATCGTCGTCGCGGTGCCGCCCGCGACGTTCCTCGCCTACTGGCTCACGACCGGTGGTCATCCCAACTTCGACGTCGAACAGAAGCGTGTCGTCGGCTACATGATCCTGACGTTCGCCGGGATCTTCTTCGGGCCGTGGATCGCACTCGGCGCGATGCTGCGCGAGCGCGACGCGTTCGCGAAAACGCTGCAGCTCAAGTTCGAACTCGAACGCAGCGAACTCGAGCGCAAGGCCGTCGATGCGCGGCTGCGCCTGCTGCAGGCACAGGTCGAGCCGCACTTCCTGTTCAACACGCTGGCGAACGTGCAGGCGCTCGTCGACTCGGGCTCGCCGCAGGCNTCGGCCGTGCTCAAGAGCCTGATCTCCTACCTGCGTGCGGCCGTGCCGCGTCTGCACGAGCCCACCACGACGCTCGGCCAGGAAGTGGACCTGGTGCAGGCCTACCTCGAAGTCATGCACATGCGCATGCCCGACCGGCTCAGGTTCGGCATCAAGGTCGAACCCGCGGCGCTGCGCCTGCAATGCCCGCCGATGACGCTGCTGACGCTGGTCGAGAATGCCGTGCGTCACGGCATCGACCCGGCGGAGGACGGTGGCAGCATCGAAGTGCTGGTGCACCGGCGCGACGGACGCTGTCATGTCCGTGTCACCGATACCGGTGTCGGCATGGGCACGCCGGGCACGGGCCTCGGCACCGGCCTCGCGACGCTGCGCGAGCGGCTGCAACTGGTGTTCGGCGCCGATGCGAGCCTGCGATTGTCACAATGGCAGCCGCGCGGCGTCAGCGTCGAGCTCGAGTTCCCGGCCCGGGAGGCCGCCGCCACATGAGTGCCGACGCACCGACCGCACTGATCGCCGACGACGAGCCCTTGCTGCGCGAATCGCTCGAACGGCTGCTCGCGCAGGCGTGGCCGGCGTTGCAGATCGTCGCGCGTGCGCGCAACGGTCGCGAGGCGGTCGACCAGTTCGAGACGCTGGCCCCCGACGTCTGCTTTCTCGACGTGCACATGCCCGGCATGACCGGCGTGGAGGCGGCGCGTCACATCGGCCGCCGCGCGCACCTCGTCTTCGTGACCGCGTTCGACCAGTACGCGGTGCAGGCCTTCGCCCAGGGCGTGCTCGACTACCTCGTGAAGCCGGTCGAGCCCGCGCGACTGGCCGAGACGGTGCAGCGCCTCGAAGAGCGCCTGCAGGCGTCGCGGCCGGCCACCAACACCGAGGAACTGCTGCGCCGGCTCGCGGCCGAGTTGCAGAAGTCGGCGCAGCCGCCACCGCTGCGTTGGCTGCGCGCATCGGTCGGTGCGTCGTTGCGGCTGATCGCGGTGGATGCCGTCGATTACCTGCGTGCCGAGGACAAGTACACGACGGTGGCCTGGCGGGACGAAGCCGGAGAGCCGCGCGAGGCGGTCATCCGCACGCCACTCAAGGAATTGCTTGGGCAACTCGACGCAGCGCGATTCGTGCAGGTCCACCGCAGCGTCGTGGTCAACCTCGGTGCGATCGCCGAGGTCGTGCGACACGAGAACGACACGGCCGAGATCCTGCTCAGGGGGCGGCCGGAGTGCCTGCCCGTCAGTCGGACGTTCCTGCCGCGATTCCGGCAGATGTAGGCGCGGTCAGCGTTTCGGTTCGCTGTCCGGTGCGGGCACTGCCGCATCGGCGCGGCCGAGTTCCAGGTCGAGCCAGTCGTCTCCGAAAATCTCGACGGGGTGCTGCGCACGGTCGGTACCGTTGCCGCAGGCCAGGTCGTCGGCCGGGCAATACTTGTCGCAACCCCAGCAGATGCGCTCGGGATGTCCGGGGTGCAGCGGCAGCTTCTTGGGCACGACGTACCTCGCTTCGGTCGAAGCGTGCGCCAGCGCACGTTTCCCGTGCAATTCGACACCTTCCGCGCGGGCGTCGCCAGCACATCGATCCAATTCCGATGCAACGGATGCACTTTCATCGGTTTGCCGCAGCGGCGTCACGGCCATTTCACCGGTGCTTTCGATTTCAATGCGCCACCCCACGGCAGGCTGCCGCGCGGATGCCGCAATCCGACGCAAAACGCCCGGGATCGCGGCTACACGGATCGTTAAGGAGATCGTCATGGGATTCGTCATCATCTCGCTGTTCGTCGTTTCCGCGATCGCTGGCGCCGCGGGCATCGGCCGTCTCGAACTGCGCGGCTGAGCGCGGCGGCCGCGGCGCACGTCGCCGTTTCATCGTAGGCGTGCGCTGACATAGACAGCCGAACGAGCATGGGACCATGCTGTCCCGATGCAAGCAGTCTCCAGCCCGCCACCCGTCTGGCCGCTACAACTGAGCCTCCTGCTCGGCGCGTATGCGCTGCTCGGTGGCCTGATTTCGCTTTCGGGCTGGGTCTTCGACCTGCCCGGCCTCGCCGCCTGGTTCGGCTACGGCATCACGATCCAGCCGAACAGCGCGCTGTGCAGTGCGTTGTCCGGGCTCTGCGTCTGCCTGCTGGCGTTCGGATGGCGTGCGATCGCAGCAGTCGTCGGCAGCGTCGTCTGGCTGGGGGGCGCGATCACGCTGCTGCAGTGGGTCCTCGGGGTCGATTTCGGCATCGACACGCCCCTCACGTTCGGTCGTGAATGGGGACGGGCGGCCACCCTGCATCCGGGCCGCATGGGCCTGCCCGCCAGTACTTCTTTCGCCCTGCTCGGCATAGCGCTGGTAGCGACGGCCGTCGGGCCGCCGCGCTGGCGCCACCGTGCGCCACGCGTCGCCATGGTCACGTTCGGGATCGGCGTGCTGTCGATCACGGGCCAGCTCTATGGCGCAGACCTGCTGCACGCCGTGCCACGCGTGACGGCGATCTCGATGCAGACCGCGACGTTCATCCTCGCCGTGTCGGCCGGCGTCATTGCCTTGCAGCCGTCGACGCGCCCGATGCGCTGGCTCGTGAGCCAGACTGCGGTCGGCGTGATCGCGCGCAGGGCGGTGCCTGTCGTGGTGCTGGCGCCGATCGCGATGGGATGGCTGCGACTCGAAGGCGAGCGCCTCGGCTTCTACGACACGGCCTTTGGCACGGCGCTGCTCGTGCTGGTGCTGATCGCGCTGCTCGGCCTCGTCCTCTGGCGCGGGCTCGATGCGATCGCGCGCCACGAGGCTGCGCTGTACTCGGCCGAACAGCGCGTGCAGCTCGCGATCACGGCGGGCGACGCGGCGACCTGGGACCTCGATCTCGTCACCGGTGGCAGCGTGCGTTCGGACAGCTATTTCACGCTGCTGGGTTACGACCCCGTGACCGCCGCGGCGGTCACCGACCTGCACTGGACGTCCTCGGTGTTGCCCGAGGACCTGCCGGCCGTGCTCGCCGAATGGCAGCGGGCGCGTGTCGACCGCAACCTGTTCCGCATGGAGTACCGCACGCGCCGCGCCGACGGCTCGACCATGTGGGTGCGCTCGGCCGGGCGCTTCCTCTACGACGAGGCGGGCGAACCCGTGCGCTTCGTCGGCGTCTACGTCGACATCAGTAACGAGCGCCACGCGATCGAGCAGTTGCGCGTCGCGGACCGCCGCAAGGACGAATTCCTGGCGATGCTCGCGCACGAGCTGCGCAACCCGCTCGCGCCGCTGCGCAATGCCGCGATGCTGCTCAAGGCCAAGGGGCCGGCGACCCCTGAACTGCAGTGGGCGCGCGAGGTGATCGATCGGCAGGTGCAACAGATGACGCGGCTGATCGACGACCTGCTCGACACCAGCCGCATCCGCAGCGGCAAGATCGAGCTGCGCCGTGGCCCGATCGAACTCGCCGAGGTCGTCCGCGGCGCAGTCGAGGCGAGCCGGCCGCTGATCGACCAGTCGGGGCACGAACTCGCGATCGAGCTGCCGCCGGCGTCGGTGCCGCTGCACGGCGACCTCGTGCGCCTGTCGCAGGTGTTCTGCAACCTGCTGAACAATGCGGCCCGCTACACGCCGCGCGGCGGTCACATCCAGCTGTGCGCCGCGTGCACCGATACCCACGTCGAGGTGCGCGTCCGCGACGACGGCATCGGCATCCCGGCCGGCATGCTGCCGCGCGTGTTCGAGATGTTCACGCAGGTGGACCGGTCGCTCGAGCGTACCCGTGGCGGGCTCGGCCTCGGCCTCACGCTGGTCAAGCAGCTCGTCGAATTGCACGGCGGCGAAGTCGAGGCCCGCAGCGCCGGGGCCGGTCGCGGATCCGAGTTCGTCGTGCGCCTGCCGTTGGCGGCGGAATCGACGATCCCGTGCGGCCGCGCGCCCGACTCGACACCGACGCCGGTGTCACGCGCCGGAGTGGCGGTCCGCGTGCTGGTCGTCGACGACAACGAGGATGCCGCGAGCAGCCTCGCCGCGCTGCTGCGTGTAGTCGGGCACGAGGTTTGGACCGCACACGACGGGCTCGACGGCTTGCGCGTCGCGCGCGAACGCCGGCCCGACGTGGCGTTGCTGGACCTCGGGATGCCGAAGCTCAACGGCTTCGAAGTGGCCGCGGCGATCCGCCGTGAGCCGTGGGGGCGCGAGGTGCTGCTGGTGGCGTTGACGGGGTGGGGCCAGGCGCGGGATCGCGAACGGTCGCGGTCCGCCGGGTTCGACGAGCACCTGGTCAAGCCGGTTGCGCTCGAGCAGTTGGAGCCCGTGTTCGACCGCGCCCGCGAAACCCGCGCTCGCGAAACCCTCACCTCTCCCGCGTGAGCGGTTCTTCACCTCTCCCGTTCGCGGGAGAGGTCGCGCGCAGCGCGGGTGAGCGCTCTCGCTCGCGGGTGAGGCCGAGAATTTCAGACCCTCACCCCAACCCTCTCCCGCTGCACGGGAGAGGGGGCCGAACGCGGGTGAGGGCCGTCAGATCGCCTTGCTGAAACGCTGACCCGACGCCTGGGCGCTCGTCAGGTAGGCGTCGAACACCATCGCCAGGTGACGCAGCAACAGCCGGCCGGCCGGCGTCACGCGCAGGCCCGGGTCGACGAATTCGGCCAGGCCGTCGGCGACCAGCGGCTCGAGTGCGACGAGTTCCTTGGCGAAATACTCGTTGAAGTCGATGCCGTGGCGCTTCGCCGTCGCGGCGTAGTCGAGCACGCCGTAGCACATGATCTGCTGGATCACGTCGCGACGGATGATGTCGTCGCGCGTCATCGAGTAGCCGCGGTGGACGGGCAGTTCGCCGCGATCGAGCGCGCCGTAGTACTCCGGCAGCGTCTTCAGGTTCTGGATGTAGTTGTCGCCGACCTTGCCGATCGAACTCACGCCGAGGCCGATCAGGTCGAGGTAACCGCGGGTCGAGTAACCCTGGAAATTGCGGTGCAGCGTGCCGTTGCCCTGCGCGATCACCAGTTCGTCGTCGGGCAGCGCGAAGTGGTCCATGCCGATGTAGACGTAGCCGGCCGCGAGCAGCTTCTCGATCGTGAGGCCGAGCAGCTTGAGCCGCGTCTCCGGCGTCGCGAGGTCCTCGACCTTGATCTGCTTCTGCGGCTTGAAGATCTGCGGCATGTGCGCGTAGCCGTAGACCGCGAAGCGGTTCGGGCGTGCGGTGAGCACCGTGTCGAGCGTCTTCGAGAAACCCTCGACCGACTGCTTGGGCAGGCCGTAGATCAGGTCGACGCTGACCGAGTTGAAGCCGAACTGGCGCGCCTCGTCGATGAGTCGCAGCGTGTCGGGCACCGACTGGATGCGGTTGACCGCCTCCTGCACCGCAGGGTCGAAGTCCTGCACGCCGAGGCTGCAGCGGTTGAAGCCGACGCGGTAGAGGTCGCGCAGCGTGTCGCCCGTGATCGTGCGCGGGTCGAGTTCGATCGAGAACTCGCGGTCCGGGTGCGACGACAGCGTGAAGTGCTGGCCGAGCTTGCCGATCAGCGTGTCGATTTCCTGCGAGGTCAGGAACGTGGGCGTGCCGCCGCCGAAGTGCAGCTGCTCGACGACCCGCGAGCGGTCGTAAAGCGCGCCCTGCATCTCGATTTCCTTGTGCAGGCGATAGAGGTAGGCCTCGGCCTTTTCGTGGTTGCGCGTGATGACCTTGGTGCAACCGCAGTAGAAGCAGGGGCTGGAGCAGAAGGGGATGTGCACGTACAGCGACAACTGCCGCGGCTGCGCGTCCTGGTTGCTCGCCGCCGCGACGCCCCGGTACTCCGGCAGCCTGAACTTGTCGTTGAACTGGACCGCCGTCGGATAGGACGTGTAGCGCGGGCCCGAGCGGTCGTAACGTCGGACGAGGTCTTCATCGAACCGGATCTGGTGCGAATTCATCTGCCTTCCTGCGAGCCTGGGGCACGGCAAAAGCCGCCTGCCCGTGTGCGGGGACGTACTCAGGGGCGAGACTGTGTCCAAGCCGGGGCGCCGTTTCAAGCCGCACATACCGCAGCCGTTTCGGTGCCGCTACAAGGGGGCTCGGCCGACGTGCCGCCGCGCCGATCCGGTAAAATCGCCCGACTTTTTGCCGGAGGTTCCCGCCTTGACCAGTTCCGCCGTTGCCAGCCCCGCCCCGATCGAAACCGACGCCCTGATCATCGGGGCCGGCCCCGCCGGGCTGTTCCAGGTCTTCGAGCTGGGGCTGCTCGGGATCAAGGCGCACATCGTCGACACGCTCAAGCACCCGGGCGGCCAGTGCGCCGAACTCTACCCGGACAAGCCGATTTACGACATCCCGGCGCTGCCGGTCTGCGGCGCGCAGGAGCTGGTCGACCGGCTCATGAAGCAGATCGAGCCGATGCACCCCGTGTTCCACTTCGGCGAGGAAGTGAGCGAACTGCACCGCCAGGACGACGGCCGGTTCCTGCTGCGCACGTCCGCCGACACCACGTTCCTCGCGAAGACCGTCGTGATCGCCGCGGGCCTCGGCTCGTTCCAGCCGCGTCGCCTCGGCGTCGACGGTTGTGACGCGTTCGAGGACAAGCAGGTCCACTACAAGGTCCGCAGCGCGGCCGAGTTCCACGGCCAGCGGCTCGTGATCTTCGGCGGCGGCGACTCCGCGCTCGACTGGGTCATCGACCTCAATGGCAAGGCCAAGAGCATCGTGCACGTGCACCGTCGCAACGAGTTCCGCGCCGCACCCGCCTCCGTGGCGCGCATGAAGGAACTGGTCGCGGCCGGGCGCATGGAATACGTCGAGGGCATCGCCGCGGGCATCGGCACCGAAGGCGACCGGCTCACGAGCGTCACGATCAAGCGCACCGACGGCCAGCTGCAGACTGTCGAGACCGACCACGTGCTGGCGTTCTTCGGCCTGCACCCGAAGCTCGGTCCGATCGCCGACTGGGGCTTCGAGCTCGAGAAAAAGGCGCTCAAGGTCGACACAGCGAAGTTCCAGACCAGCGTTCCGGGCATCTTCGCGATCGGCGACATCAACACCTACCCGGGCAAGAAGAAGCTGATCCTGAGTGGCTTCCACGAGGCGGCGCTCGCGGCCTTCGCGATCGCCGAGCACCTGAACCCGGCGAAGAAGGTGCACCTGCAGTACACGACGACCAGCCCGATCATGCAGAAGCGGCTGGGCGTCAACGAGTGACGGAGGCCGCGTGAACCAGGTCCTGGCCGACGTCCTGCGGCTGCTCGACCTCGAGCGGCTGGAGATCAACCTGTTCCGCGGCGAGAGCCGCGACATCGGCAGCCCGCAGGTGTTCGGCGGACAGGTGCTCGGCCAGGCGCTGATGGCGGCGACGCGCACCGTGGACCCGGCGCGCGTCGTCCATTCGCTGCACGCGTACTTCCTGCGCCGCGGCGACTTCAACGCACCGATCGTCTACGAGGTCGACCGCAGCCGCGACGGCGCGAGCTTCACGAGCCGTCGTGTCGTCGCGATCCAGCATGGCCAGCAGATTTTCCACCTGTCGGCCTCGTTCCAGATTCCTGAAGACGGCCCGGACCACCAGGCGACGCCGCCGGAGGTGACACCGCCCGAGGAGTTGCCGGACCTGACCGAGACCATGCGGCGTCATCTCGACCGGCTGCCCGAGCAGCACCGGCGCTACTGGGAATTGCCGCGACCGTTCGAATTCCGTTCGGTCGAGGCGGGCGCCGAAGGCGAGCCGCAACCGGGCGTGCGTCACGTCTGGTTCCGGCTCGTCGATCGCCTGCCGGTCGACGATCCGGTCATGCAGCGTTGTCTGCTCGCCTACGTTTCGGACCACCACCTGCTCGAGACCGCGACACTGCCGCACGGCCTGTCGTACCAGGCGGGCGACGTGCAACTCGCGAGCATCGACCACGCGATGTGGTTCCACCGCCCGATCGCGCTCGACCAGTGGCACCTCTACGCGCTCGTGAGCCCCAGCAGTTCCGGCGCACGCGGGCTTGCGTTCGGCCGCATCTTCGACCGGGCCGGCCGGCTCGTCGCGAGCACGGCGCAGGAAGGGCTGATGCGCAGGAAGTCTGTCGCCCCCCAATGAAGAACGCCGTGCCCGCAATCGGCGGGTGCGCCGTTACTCACGGGTTCGGCGTCGGAGGCGAGCCAGATCCAGGACCGCTGCGCCGGTTGTCGCCTGGACTGTCATCGCTTGCCGGCCCTGACTCACCTGTGTTTGCTTGGGTCTAGAACCGTCGGTCGCCGTGTATCGTTGAGCTTGGTTTGACGTTTCAGCTGAAACGTCGGATGGTTCAAGACGCGGCGAGCCTGGAGTGACCCAATGCAGATCTCGACGGTCGAGACTCTCGAGCGCCTGGGAAGTCAGCGTGCGCCAGCGTGGCTTGTGCCGTGCCTGTCGTCGCTGCGCCGCCTGTCGCTGCTCGGTATCCTCGCGCTCGGCGGCTGCACGACGGTTGGCGTGCACACGAATTCGCGTGAAGCCATCGATTTCGGACCTCCAGCCACGGTACGCGTCTGCGTGCTCAAGGCGGCCGACATCCCGCCGGACCGCGCCGAGATCTTGAAGCAACTCGTCCAGAAGGAATTTGCGCAGTACGGTCTCCACATCGAAGTCCCGTGGGTCCGCGAATGGAAGCGTCCCGGCTTCCAGGTCGACTCGATCATGCACGACTTGCTCCAGCGCCCGCTCGAGCCACCGTGCGACCGCTTGTTCGGGTTCGTCGATCGGCACCTGGGCGACTTCGCCTGGGGCCTGTTGATGCCCGAGGTCCTCGGCGCCGTCGACGACGTCACCGCGACGCGTGGTTACGTCGTGGCGACGTTTGGCTCGGTGAACCAGCTCTTCGTGTCCCCGGGGCAAGCGATCGTGCACGAGTTCTACCACTTGTTCGGCTGCGCGCACGACCTCACGCTGTCCAGGTGCTATCCGACCATCGCGGCCCTGAAGGCCTCGGCACAACCCGACGCCGACTTCTTTCCCGGCGTGAGCCTACGGCGACCGGGCGTGGAGGTGGACAAGCCGCGCTCCGACGACGCCAGCGCCGGGCCATCGGCGCAGAAAAGCTACCTGACGACGCGCGCGCAAGTCGACGCAGCGATCGCCACCTATTTTGCCGAGGCCGCGGAATCGAAAAAGACCCGACACGGGCGCGACCGGACAGGCACGCCGACGCGGTGAGAGCGCTCCGGCTGCGGCGCCGCCGGCTCGACGTCGTTGCGGCACCGACGCAAAACGATGATTGCCGACCTGTCGAGTCGCAGGTAGCGTCAATCGCAAGAACAGGACTCCAGGCGAGCTTCGGCACATGACGACGACACCAGATCACGATTGCACGCGGCATGGCTCCGTGTCGCTTCTCGACCGACGGACGGTGCTGCGCGGCGCCGTGCTGACTGTGCTGGCCGCGTACATCGACGGCGCCATCGCCTCTGCGGACGCCGTCGACACGTGCCGCAAGAAGCTCCGACTCATCGAAGAGAGTGCGGCAGGCCGCCTCGGCGCGTACATCTTCGATACGCGGTCCAACACCGGCTGCGGCTGGAGGGAAGGCGAGCGGTTCGCGCACTGCAGCTCGTTCAAGATGTCGCTGGCAGCCATGGTGCTGCGCATGGCAGACCGGGGCGAAGTCGATCCCCGCGAACAGCTGCGCTGGAGGAGCGAAGACATCCTTCCGGTCAGCCCCGTGACGGCCGCAAACACCGATCGCGGGTTGTCGGTCGAAGAACTTTCGCGAGCCACGCTGGTCACCAGCGACAACACGGCCGCGAACGTCCTGTTGCGACGCCTCGGCGGACCAGCCGCGCTCACCGCATTCTGGCGATCCCTCGGCGACGACGTGAGCCAGCTCGACCGTTACGAGCCTGAACTCAACGAAACCCCGCCGGGGACGACGTTGGACACGACGACGCCCGAGGCGATGGCTCGGACAACAGCCGTGTTGACCCACGGAACGGCGTTGTCGCCCGCGAGTCGGGAAAAGTTGCGGGCCTGGATGACNGAGGTGCGAACCGGCCTGCAGCGGATTCGCGCGGGGTTNCCGGGCGAATGGATAGCCGGCGACAAGACCGGAACCGGCATCGGCAAGACGAAGCACACATACGTCGACGTTGCTTTCGGCGGGCCGGCGGGCCGCGAGCCGTTGATCGTTTCGGCCTACTTCGAGCCTGAGCGG
>Ga0065704_10070963_pt1 | contig 14218 bp, 13 predicted proteins | sample SwiRhicommuniRL2_FD_59091 | JGI IMG/M metagenome (GOLD analysis project Ga0065704, IMG submission 59091) | Switchgrass rhizosphere bacterial communities from Rose Lake, Michigan, USA - RL2 v2 (version 2) | ecosystem: Host-associated > Plants > Roots > Rhizosphere > Soil | place: East Lansing, MI
GCCGCTGGCGATGCTGCGACGGCCGCGACCGCCGACGCCGCTGCTGCCGCGACCGCCGCTGCCTCGGACGCCGCTGCCGCTACCGAAGCTGCCGCTTCCGACGCAACCGCTGCTGCTGCTGGCGCCGTGTCCGACGCCGCCCAGGCGACGGCCGACAAGGCTGCTGAAGTCGCCGACAAGGCCGACGCCAAGGCTGAAGAAGCCAAGCAGTAATCGACTCGCCTCATCGCGAATCGGACAAGGCCCGCGCAAGCGGGCCTTGTTGTTTTGTGGCTGGCCATCCATGGCCGCCACCCTTCGGGCCATCGACACGCGATGTCGAAAACCGCCCCGGGCTTTTTTGCAGTGCGGTTTGGCGCGTGCGGGGCTTTGTGGTCTGATGCCGCCTTTCCTGCTTCGTCGTGCCGCATGCCCGCCATCGCTTCGCAACTCGATCCGCGCTCGCCCGATTTCCTCGCCAACAACGCGTATCACCGCGTACTGGTGCAGGAACTCGACCGCCGTCTGGCGCACGCCGCCGAGGGGGGAGGCGAGAAAGCGCGCAACAAGCACACCGAACGCGGCAAGCTGCTGGCACGGGATCGCATCACCGCTCTGCTCGACCCTGGCTCGCCCTTCCTCGAAATCGCGCCACTGGCCGCCGAGGAGATGTACGACGGCGCGGCACCCGCCGCCGGCATGGTCTGCGGCATCGGCCGCGTGATGGGCAACGAGGTGGTGATCGTCGCCAACGATGCCACGGTCAAGGGCGGCACCTACTTCCCGATGACGGTGAAGAAGCACCTGCGCGCGCAGGAGATCGCGCGCGAGAACCGCCTGCCCTGCGTGTACCTGGTGGACTCCGGCGGCGCCTTCCTGCCCCTGCAGGACGAAGTATTCCCCGACCGCGAGCACTTCGGCCGCATCTTCTACAACCAGGCCCGCCTGTCGGCCGAGAACATCCCGCAGGTCGCAGTGGTGATGGGCAGTTGCACTGCGGGCGGCGCCTACGTGCCGGCGATGTGCGACGAATCGGTCATCGTCAAGGAACAGGGCACGATCTTCCTCGGTGGCCCGCCGCTGGTGAAGGCAGCCACCGGCGAAGTGGTCGATGCCGAAGCCCTTGGCGGCGCCGACGTGCACACCAGCGTGTCCGGCGTGGCCGATCATTTCGCCGAGGACGATCGCCACGCGCTGGAGATCGCGCGCGGCATCATCGGGCATCTCAATCGCCGCAAGACCCTGCCCGTCGCGGTGCGCGACACGCGCGAACCACTGTATCCGGCCGAGGAGTTGTACGGCATCGTGCCCAAGGACACCCGCCGCCCGTTCGACATCCGCGAGGTCATCGCTCGCATCACCGACGGCAGCGAACTGGACGAGTTCAAGGCCCGCTATGGCAAGACCCTGGTCACCGGCTTCGCGCATCTGCACGGTTACCCGGTGGGCATCATCGCCAACAACGGCATCCTGTTCGGCGAAAGCGCCCTGAAGGGCGCGCACTTCATCGAGTTGTGCAACCAGCGCGGCATCCCGCTGGTGTTCCTGCAGAACATCACGGGCTTCATGGTCGGCCGAAAATACGAGAACGCCGGCATCGCGAAGGACGGAGCGAAGATGGTCACGGCTGTCGCCTGCTCGTCCGTGCCGAAGTTCACCGTGGTCATCGGCGGCAGCTTCGGTGCCGGCAACTACGCCATGTGCGGCCGTGCCTACGGCGCGCGCTTCCTGTGGATGTGGCCGAATGCACGGATCAGCGTGATGGGCGGCGAACAGGCGGCGAGCGTGCTGGCGACGGTGAAGCGCGACGGCATCGAGGCCGCGGGCAAGTCGTGGAGCCCGGACGAAGAGGACGCCTTCAAGGCGCCGATCCGCGAGCAGTACGAATCGCAGGGCAGCCCGTGGTACGCCACTGCGCGCCTCTGGGATGACGGCATCATCGACCCCGCCGATACGCGCCGGGTGCTGGGGCTGGGCATCTCGGCCTCGCTCAACGCGCCGATCGAACCGGCGAAGTTCGGCGTGTTCCGAATGTAGCGCCAGGCGCCTGCCCGCCCCGCGCCCTCTTCATTGTTGTGAGCACCGCGTGCACAAGCCCGACTCCAGGGTGAACCGCGCCCACCCCGGATGCGCCACGCCGCCAATCGGCTGTGCAGGTCACAGTGCGCGCGCGGGCAGGCGGCGATAGTCCGGAGTCCCTGCCACCCGGAGCATCCTCTGCATGTCCATCTGGAAAGACCAAGGCCCCGCGAAGAAAGAGGCCGGCAACCTGCCGCCGGAACCCACCGCCCTTCCCGTGCGCGACACCGCCACGGCGGCGGAGTTCTCGCCCGCCGTCACCGCACCGCCGGGCACACGTCCGGTTGAACGCAGCGCTCCACAGGAGGCCCTGAAGGAATCGCTGATCGCCGCCGACCTGACCATCGAGGGCAAGATCGAAGGCACCGGCCACATTCGCATCGCAGGCCGCTTCAAGGGCGACGTGAACGTGCAGGGCGACCTCACGATCGAAACCGGCGCCAAGCTCAATGGTGGCGTGCGGGCGAAGAAGGTGACCATCGCGGGCGAGCTGGAAGGCAACATCGAGTCCGCCGCACGCGTCGAACTGCTGGCATCGGGCGTACTGATCGGTGACGTGAAGTCAGGATCGCTCACGGTGGCCGCTGGGTCCCGCATGCGCGGCCAAGCCGACTTCGGCTGGGATGAGCCTGCCAAGGGCGGCAAGGGCAAGGACAACGGCACGGAGCCCGGCGCCGCCGCATGAGCCAACCCCGCCCAGGCAGTGCCGGCGCCACCCGCACCTGCCCGCACTGCAAGGCGACCATCCTGGAGAGCGCGGCCGTCTGCCCGGGCTGTCGCCACCACCTGCGCTTCGAACCCGGCGCAGGTGCCCAGGCCACGCCCGCGCTGACGCCGCTGCGGATCGAGGGCACGCTGCAGCCGCCCGCCGAGGGCGCTGCGTGGGAATACAGCGTGGTGCTGTCCATCCGCAACGACCGTGGGGAGGAAGTCACCCGTCAGGTCGTCGGTGTCGGTGCGATGCAGCCGCATGAGCAGCGCAGCTTCGTGCTGTCGGTGGAGCTCAACCCGGCGGCGGGCAAAGCGGCTCGCAAGACGCGCCACTGAACCCCTCCCGGGAACGCGACCGCCCGGCTACACTCGACACCGACATGGACGCCAGCAGGGGGCTGGATGATCGTCGGCATCGATCTGGGGACCACGCATTCGCTGATTGGCTATCACGGACCGGATGGCCCGGTCCTGATACCGAATGCACTGGGCGAGCTGCTCACGCCTTCCGTGATCAGCGTGGATGCGGACGACACGCTGATCGTGGGCCGGCCGGCGGTGGACCGACTGATCACCCATCCGGAGCGCAGCGTCGCCAGCTTCAAGCGCTGGATGGGCACCAACCGTGTCACGCGCCTGGGGAAGCACGCACTGCGTCCGGAAGAACTGTCGGCCCTGGTCCTGCGCGCGCTCGTCGCGGATGCGGAAAGCCATTTCGGCGCATCCGTCACCGAGGCCGTGATCAGCGTGCCGGCGTACTTCGGTGACGCCCAGCGCAAGGCCACCCGCATCGCTGGCGAACTGGCCGGCATCAAGGTCGAACGGCTCATCAACGAGCCGACCGCCGCCGCCATGGCCTACGGGTTACAGCAGCGCGACGGCGGTGGACGCTTCCTGGTCTTCGACCTGGGCGGCGGCACGTTCGATGTCTCGATCCTGGAAATGTTCGATGGCGTGATGGAGGTCCATGCCAGCGCTGGCGACAACTTCCTCGGCGGCGAGGATTTCCTTTCCGCGCTGCGCGATGCCTGCTTGCGCGAACTCGAGGTCGAAGCAAAAAAACTGACGGCCAGCGAAGATGCCATGCTGAGGCGCCGGCTGGAGTCGGCCAAACGCGAACTGTCGAACACGTCCGGCGGCCCCGTCGACGTCGAGATTCTGCTGGGCGGCGAGTCGCGGCGTTGGCAGATCGACGAGGCAGGATTTTCGCGTCTGTGCGAGCCGCTCGTGCAGCGCATGCGCGCGCCGCTGGAGCGCGCCATGCGTGACGCCCGTCTGGCGCCTGGCCAGTTGGACGACATCGTCCTGGTCGGCGGCGCATCGCGGATGCCGCTGACCGCGCGGTTGGTCTCGCGCATGTTCGGTCGCCTGCCATTGCGGCACATCAACCCCGACGAGGCGATTGCACTGGGCGCTGCGGTTGCAGCTGGCATGAAGGCCCGCGACGAATCTCTGGAAGAGATCATCCTCACCGACGTGTGTCCCCACTCGCTCGGTGTGGACACCGCGCAGGACGACGGACATGGGCAGGTCACCACCGGCCTGTTCTCTCCGATCATCCACCGCAACGCGACCGTGCCGGTCAGCCGGGTCGAACGTTACCAGCCGATGCGCGACCAGCAGACGCAGGTCGAGTTCAATATCTACCAGGGCGAGAGCCCGCGCGTGGAGAACAACGTCAAGCTGGGTACCATCTCGGTGAAGGTACCGGCGCGCGCCGCGCACGAGAACCCCGTGGATATCCGCTTCACCTACGACGTCAACGGGCTGCTGCAGGTGGAAGCCACCATCGTGGCCACCGGCCAGACCCATGAGGTGGTCCTGCAGCAGAATCCCGGCGTGCTGACCCAGGACGAGATCCGCCAGCGCCTGGCCGCGCTGTCCGAACTGAAGGTGCATCCGCGCGACCAGCAGGAAAACCTCCTGGTGATCGCCCGCGCCGAGCGCCTGTACGAGGAACTGCTCTGGGCGCGCCGCGACCTGCAGGACGCACTGGTGCGCTTCCGCACGGTGCTGGACGGTCAGGATCCCCTGCAGATCCGCGAACACCGGGCCGACTTCGCGCGGATGCTGGAGAGCATCGAGGCCCAGGGGTGAGCGACTGGCCGTACGCCCTGCTGGACATCGATGAAGACTCTGACGAGCGCACCATCAAGCGCGCCTACGCACGCCTGCTGAAACTCCACAGGCCTGAAGATGATCCCGAAGGATTCCAGCTCATCAACGAGGCCTACCAGCTCTGCCTCCACCAGTTGGATGCCGGCGGATCCAACGCGCCGCAAGGCATCGGATTCGACACGCCGGCCACGCACGTCTCCGAACCTGCGCCTGTCGTTGGCCCCGCGTTCAACGTCGGGACGTTCATCGCTGCGCTGCTCGACCTTTCGCAGACGGCCAGCGGCCGCGACATCCTCAGATGGCTCCAGGCCCATCCGGCGTTCTACTCGATTGGCGCACGCGAAACCTTTGCCCACGAGATCATCAACGCACTGCTGCGAGCACCGGCATTGCCGCCGCGGCACGTAGCGGCGGTCCTGCACTTCCTGGGACTGGATACGGCGGGTCCCGCGCGCGCCCGGCTCGAATCGTACGTCAGTGCACTGGAGCGATACGCACACATGACGCTCGAGGACGCTGAAGCGATCCGGAAACCATACGTGGAATCGCCCCTGTCATCGTCTTCCGGCCGCTTGGGCTGGTCATTCGGCGCTGCTATTTGGATGGCGCTACTCGGGGTGGTGTCACTGACACGCTGTTCCGGAGGCGGTCCATGAATGATGCCTTTTCCCTCCTTGGCCTGCCACCGGACGCGGACGAACGCGCCATCAAGCGCGCCTATGCCCGCCTGCTGAAGACCACGCGACCCGACGAGGATCCGGCAGGGTTCCAGCACCTCAACCAAGCCTACCAACGCGCACTGGAAGAACTCCGCAAGCGGCCCGATCCAGAGGATCCCGCTCCCGAGCCATTATCGATGGCAGCCTCGTGCAGCACGCGAAGGGAACTGGACTGGGCACAGGCGCTCACGACTTCGCTGCCGGCGGGAGACGCCGGATGCGCCCCGCCAGTAGCCCACAAGGCTGACCCTGCACCCCGGCTTGGCACGCTGGGGTTCGATGTGGCTTCCTTCACCGAGCAACTGCGGTTGTCGCTTGCCGACCCGGACCCTCGAAGGATCCGCGCCTCGTTGTATGATCAGGACGCGCTCTATTCGATAGAGCTGAAGCGCGCATTGCGTCCAGCCATCATCGAAGTCATTCGTGACGCGCCACGGATCGGCAATCCCCATGTTGCGGCGCTGCTGCTGGACTTCTTCGGCCTCGACAGGATGGATCGTGACGGCCTGTTCCTTCAAGCGCAGGCTGCGCTCGAGTGGAAGCAACGCGAAGAGCGTCTCGACCGCGCCGTGCGTAATTTGCGCCAGCCTGGCAGCGATTTCGTACAGCGCCAGATCGGCCACGAACTGGCCGGGGATACTTCATGGCAGCGCCGCTGGTTTCTCCTGCTTGCACCAAACGCCTCCACCCGAATCGGCTATGCCCTGGTCAACCTGCGCCGCATCTTGCCCTCGCTGCAGCATACCGCGCTGGATCCAGCCACGATTGCGTTCTGGGACCAAGTCCTAGACAAGCGCAAGCTGCATCCGATGCGGATATACAGCGCACTGGGGCGACTCATACCGTTGACTTTCGCTTTCTTCTTGGTGTTGGCGATGATGGCAACGCCGCAAGACAGGCCGCGACTGGTGCTGGTCGGCGCGGCGGTCACAGTGGGCATGGTGCCGCTCTGGTTCCTGTATGCGTTCTGGAAGATGCATCGTGGCCAGGTGGGGATCCTGTTCGAGCAACGCTGGAAACTGCCATCGGGCAGCTTTTTTCTGCAGCTCTGGCTGGTCATCGGGCTGGCGGTGGCGTGGTGGGAGACCGCCAACCCCGGAAATTTCGGTCTGGGGACGCTGTTTCTCGCGTTCTGGCTTCTCTTCGTCTGTGCGCGACTGCAGCAAGGACAGCCCGGCTGGTTCGCGGGCCTGTCCATGACCTCCCTCGTGATCGCGCCTGCAGCGCTGGGGGGCGCCAGCATGATCGCGTTCCCTGAACCCTGCCCCCTGCGGTTGAAAGCGATCCTGACCATGACGGCGCTTTCGCTGGCTCTCACTATCTGGATGATGCGGCCTGGTCGTTGGCAACGCATTGCGCGGTGGATAGTCCCAGCGTTCGCGGTCGCGGCCCTCACCACAGCGATGTTGATCAAGGCCGGGGCGAACTGAGAAAGCCGGACTCAACCGCAGCCGTCGCACCCACCGCATGCTTTGCCATTCGCCGTGAGGCCGGGCGGCGCGATCCAACGCCCGATCCGACGAACCCATCCGGCGTGATCCTCCCGCAACAAAGGCAGCGCCAGCGCGATACGCACCTTGCGCAGCGGTCCGGGGAACTGCTTCTTCACCACCACCCACGCGCTGACCACCACCGCGACGGCGATGATGGCGTATTGCAGGGCGAGAGATGCGTCCATGGCTCAGCCCGCACCCAGTGCCTTGGCGACCTGGTAAGTCACCAGCGAGGCGAGGTAGGCCAGCGCGAACAGGTAGAACGTGGCAAAGCCCATCTGCTTCCACGAGTTGGTCTCGCGCTTGATCGTGGCGAGCGTCGAGATGCACATCGGCGCGTAGATGAACCACACCAGCAGCGACAACGCGGTGGCCAGCGACCAGCCGTCGCTGATCACGGGCGTCAACGCCTGGATGGCCGCGTCATCGTCGGCCGCTGACAGGGCATATATCGTGGCCAGCGAGGCGACCGCCACTTCACGTGCGGCCAGGCCGGGGATCAATGCGATGCAGATCTGCCAGTTGAAGCCCAGCGGCGCGAAGAACACCGCCATCGCATGACCGATGCGGCCAGCGAAGCTGTAATCGATCGCGGGACCCATTGCGCCTTCTGGGGGCGCCGGGAAGTTCAGCAGGAACCACAGCAGGATGGTCAGCGCCAGGATGATGCCACCGACACGCTTGAGGAAGATCATCGCGCGTTCGTACAAGCCGATCAGCAGATCGCGCGGGTGCGGGATGCGGTACGAGGGCAGCTCCAGCAGCAGCGCGTGCTCGCCCTTGTCGCGGCGCCACTTCTTCATCACCCACGACACCAGCAGCGCGCTGGCGATGCCGGCCGCATACAGGCCGAACAGCACTAGGCCCTGCTGATTGAAGATGCCCACTTTCTCATCCGGGACGAACGCGCCGATCAGCAGCGCATACACCGGCAAACGCGCCGAGCACGTCATCAGCGGCGCGACCAGGATCGTCGCCAGCCGGTCGCGTGGGTCCTGGATACTGCGCGTGGCCATGATGCCGGGGATGGCGCAGGCGAAACTCGACAGCAAGGGAATGAACGAGCGGCCCGACAGGCCGGCCGACGCCATCATGCGGTCGAGCAGGAAGGCCGCGCGTGGCAGATAGCCACTTTCCTCCAGTGCCAGGATGAAAGCGAACAGGATCAGGATCTGTGGCAGGAAGACGACCACGCCGCCGAGACCGCCGATGATGCCGTCGACCAGCAGGCTGTTGAGCGGCCCTTCGGGAAGCAGGCCGCCTGCCTGTTCGCCCAACCAGCCCGTGCCCGCTTCGATCATGTCCATCATCGGCGTCGCCCAGGCATACACCGCCTGGAAGATCAGGAACATCACCACGATCAAAGCCAGCAGTCCGAACACCGGATGCAGCAACCAGCGATCCAACGCGTCGTCGATCTTCGCCGTCCGCGTGGGCATGGCGACCGCGAGCGACAGCAGGCGACGTGTTTCCGCGTGCAGGTCGGCGCCTTCCGCCAGGTGTGTGCGGGGTTCGTGCGGCTGTGCGGCGACGGCGTCGATGCGCTCGACCAGCGCACGCGCACCGCCATGCTTCACCGCGATGGTTTCGACCACCGGCACGCCGAGTTCGCGTTCCAGCGCCGCCAGGTCGATGGCGATCCCGCGACGCAGGGCCGCATCCATCATGTTGACGGCAAGAATCATCGGCTTGCCCAGCTCGCGCACTTCCAGCGCGAAGCGCAGGTGCAGGCGCAGGTTGGTTGCATCCACCACGCAGACCAGCACATCCGGTGCCGGTTCGCCGGGATAGAAGCCGCGGCAGACGTCGCGGGTGACGGCTTCGTCCAGACTGGCGGCGTGCAGGCTGTAGGCACCCGGCAGATCCAGCACCGCGTAGCTGCGCCCCGACGCTGACGAATGCAGCCGGCCTTCCTTGCGCTCGACGGTGACGCCGGCGTAGTTGGCGACCTTCTGCCGGCTACCGGTCAGCTGGTTGAACAGCGCTGTCTTGCCGCAATTCGGATTGCCGACAAGCGCCAGCCGCAGCGTCGATGCCTCGGCGGCGCTCATGACGCGGCTCCGTTGCGCAATCGCACACGGGCCGCTTCGGAGCGGCGCAGCGCGAAGCGCGTGAAACCCACCTGCACCAGCAAAGGCTCCGCACCCAGCGGCCCCTTCGCGACCACTTCGACTTCCTCCCCGTTGACGAAGCCCAGCTCGCGCAGGCGGCGCGCGATGTTGTCCTGCGGCCCGTGGTCTTCCACGGCGTCCACGATGGCGGGGGTACGCGAAGGCAGTTCTGTCAGGATCACGCCAGGCTCTCAAATGCGAATTATTCTCATTGTAGCATCGCCGCAGTGCAGGAAGGCCGCAACGCACTGTGCCGCTATCATTCAGCGACTTTGAAGGGAACGGCAGGCATGGCGGCATCACCGCAGGAACATCCCCTCGTACTGGAACGCGCAGGCGCCGTGGCGCGCATCCGGCTGGACCGCCCCACCCTTCACAACGCCTTCGACGCCCGCCTGATCGCCACGCTGACCACCACGCTCGAACAGGTCGGAGCTGAATCCGACATTCGCGCCGTCGTGCTGGAAGGCAGCGGCGCCTCGTTCTCCGCCGGCGCGGACCTGAACTGGATGCGTGGCATGGCCACCGCCAGCGAGGAGGCCAACCGCGAGGATGCCCTCGCCCTCGCCCGCCTGATGCGTACGCTGGACGAACTGCCCAAACCCACGATTGCCCGCGTGCATGGCGCGGCCTTCGGCGGCGGCGTGGGCCTGGTGGCCTGCTGCGACATCGCCATCGGCGTGCCCGAGGCGAAGTTCGGCCTGACCGAGAGCAAGCTGGGGTTGTTGCCGGCGGTGATCTCGCCGTATGTCATCGCCGCCATCGGTGCACGGCAGGCGCGGCGATGGTTTGCGACGGCGGAGATCTTCGATGCGTCCACCGCGCTGCAGATCGGATTACTGCACCAAGTGGTGCCGGCGGCGCAGCTGGACGAGGCCGTGGCGCAGCAGCTCGCCCTGCTGCTGAAGGCGGGACCACACGCTGCGGCAGGTGCGAAGCAGTTGGTCGCACGCGTCGCCGCTTCTTCCGACCGCGACCGGATGGATGCCGACAATGCGGACCTGATCGCGAAGTTGCGCGTTTCCAGCGAGGGCCAGGAAGGCCTGTCGGCCTTCCTCGACAAGCGCGCACCCGCATGGGCCAACAAGGAGTAGCGACATGATCGACCACGTGGGATGCGATGTCAGCGACTACGCCCGCAGCCGGGCGTTCTACTCACAGGTACTGGCGCCACTGGGCTATGGCGTGGTGATGGAGGTGACCCGCGAGATGACGGGCAGCTACGAGGGGTGCGGCTTCGGCCCGCCCAGCCGTCCCCACTTCTGGGTAGGCAACGGCGACGGCAGCGGCACGCCATCGCGTCGCCTGCATGTGGCCTTCACCGCCCAGTCGCGTGCCCAGGTGGATGCCTTCCATGCGGCCGCCCTCGCCGCCGGTGGACAGGACAACGGTGCTCCTGGCCTGCGGTTGCACTACCACCCCAACTACTACGGCGCTTTCGTCATCGACCCGGACGGGAACAACATCGAAGCCGTCTGCCACCTTCCCCCGGATGACCGACCCTGATGTTCTCCAAGATCCTGATCGCCAACCGCGGCGAGATCGCCTGCCGCGTCATCCGCACCTGCCGCCGGCTCGGCATCCGCACTGTCGCCGTGTACTCGGAAGCCGATGCCGATGCGCAGCACGTGCGCCAGGCCGACGAGGCCTACCCGATCGGCGGCCCGCGGCCCCAGGAGAGCTACCTGCGGGGTGATGCGATCATCGAGGTGGCCAGGAGCAGCGGCGCGCAGGCCATCCACCCCGGCTATGGCTTCCTCTCCGAAAACGCCGACTTCGCCGATGCCGTCGCTGCCGCCGGCATCGTGTTCATCGGTCCCTCCGGCGCCTCCATGCGCAAGATGGGCAGCAAGGCCGGTGCGAAGGACCTGATGGATGCCGCCGGGGTCCCGGTGGTGCCGGGCTACACCGGTGAGGACCAGTCGCCGAACACCCTGTCGCGCGAGGCGGCGCGCATCGGCTTCCCGCTGATGATCAAGGCCGCGCACGGCGGCGGTGGCAAGGGCATGCGTATCGTCCATCGGCTGGAGGATTTCATCGCCCAGCTCGAAAGCTGCCAGCGCGAAGCGGCCAACGCCTTCGGCCGCGACCGCGTACTGCTGGAACGCTACGTACAGTCGCCGCGCCATATCGAGATCCAGGTGTTCGCCGACACGCACGGAAGCACCGTGCACCTCAACGAGCGCGAGTGTTCGGCGCAACGCCGGTACCAGAAGGTGCTGGAGGAATCGCCCTCGCCTTTCCTGACGCCGTCGCTGCGCAACGCGATGGGCGAGGCGGCGGTCCAGGCCGCACAGGCCATCGACTACGTCAACGCCGGCACCGTCGAGTTCATCGTCGATCCCGACGGCCAGTTCTATTTCATGGAGATCAACACGCGACTGCAGGTGGAGCATCCTGTCACCGAGTTCGTCACTGGGCAGGACCTGGTGGAGTGGCAGTTGCGCGTTGCGGCCGGCGAACCCTTGCCGCTCGCGCAGGACGCCATCACGCAACACGGGCATGCCATCGAAGTGCGTCTGTATGCCGAGGATCCCGAGGCCGGTTTCCTGCCCGGCTCGGGCCGCCTGGAAAAGCTGGTCCTGCCGGCACCCTCGGCGCAGGTCCGCCTCGACGCTGGCGTGGTCGAAGGCGACACGGTGACCATCTTCTACGACCCGATGATCGCCAAGCTGATCGTCTGGGGCGCGGACCGTACCGAGGCCCTCGCGGGGCTGCGCGCCGCGCTGGCCGAGTGCGGGATCGTCGGGCCAAAATCGAACATCGGCTTCCTGGAACGACTGGTCCGCCATCCTGCCATCGTCGAAGGCCGCATCGACACCGGCTACCTGGACCGGCATCTGGACGAGTTCATGCCCGCCGTCCGGCTGGATGCCGTGCAGCAGGTCGCGATCGCCGTCGCGGCGCTGCTCCAGCAGGAAGCGGATGCGCGACAGGGTGCCCGCCATTCCAGTGATCCCGGTTCGCCGTGGGCCGTCGGCGATGGCTGGCGACTGGGACATGCCGGTGCGCGGCCGCTGGCATTCCAGCATCAGGAGGAGACCTGGGAAGCCTCAGGCCATGGGCATGCCGGCACCTACCGCATCCGTCTGGCCACCACCACGTATGAGGTGGAAGGCGCAAAGCTGACCGGCGACCTCCTTGGTTTGCGTATCCAGGGAGAGGCGCGGCGATTCCGCGTCCAGCGCCACGGCACGCGCCTGACGCTGCATGATGGGGAACGTCGGGCCACGGTGGAAACGGTGCCGGTCTACCGTCGCGTGGCGGCGGCAGGCATCGAGGCGGGCGGCAGGATCGTCGCACCGATGCCGGGGCGCGTCGTGCTGGTCAAGGCACAGCAGGGGGACACGGTCAAAGCCGGACAGGAGCTGCTCGTGATGGAGGCGATGAAGATGGAACTGGCGGTGAAGGCTCCGCGCGACGGCGTGGTAGCCGAGGTGCGCGCCAGCGCCGGCGACTTCATCGACGCCGACACATTGCTCGTGACGCTGGAGTGAGCCCCTCCATGGCTTTCCCGCGCATGACGACCGCCCTGCTGTTCGCAACATTCGCGCTGGCAGGCTGCGTGATGTTCGAGCAACCACCCGCCCCGCTGACCTGCGATCCCGCGCTGGTGGGCCGGTGGATTCCGCTCGCCGACAGCCCGCAGGACAAGGTGCCTCTGGGCAAGGACGACTACGCCGAGGTGGATGCCCGCTGCCACGTGCGCCTGCGCGACAACAACCGGACCGACGCACCGAACTTCGATGCCCTGGGTTTCGAGATAGACGGGCAACGTTACCTGGCGCTAGGCTTCGAGGAGCTGGAGGGACTGTTCGCCACCGGCAAGGCGGCACCCCCGACCCCCAAGGGCATGCCCGCCGGCGCTGTCACGCTGCTGAAATACCGCATCCGCGACGATACCCTGCAGATCGCGATGCTCGACACGGTGGCCATCATGCAGCGGGTGCAACAGGGCACGTTGAAGGCCCGCGAGACCGATGCCAGCACGTATCTGTTCGAAGGGCGTCCCGAGCAGCTGCGCGACTTGCTGCGCACCCATCCGGACCTGTTCGATGCCTTCGATGGCGGCGGCAAGGCATTGCGCATGCGGCGCGCAAAAGACGCGGTGACGCCATGATCCCCACCGCTCCCCTGCCGATGGCGGATGGCGACTTCGTCAGGATCGTGGAAGTCGGCCCGCGCGATGGCCTGCAGAACGAAAAGGCGCTTGTCTCGACCGCCGACAAGGTGGAATTGATCGACCGTCTGTCCGCCACCGGCCTGCTGAATATCGAAGCCACCAGCTTCGTCAGCCCCCAATGGGTTCCCCAGCTGGCCGATGCGGCGGAGGTGTTCACCGCCATCCGGCGCAGGCCCGGGATCGCCTACCCCGCGCTGGTGCCGAACGAGAAAGGCTATGACCGCGCACGTGCGGTCGGCGTGGAGGAAGTGGCGGTGTTCACCGCCGCGTCCGAGGCCTTCAACCGCAAGAACATCAATGCGTCCATCGATGAATCCATCGAACGCTTCCGCCCCGTGCTCGAACGCGCGGCCGCCGATGGCGTGAAGGTGCGCGGTTACGTGTCCACCGTCCTGGGCTGCCCGTACCAGGGCGACGTACCGGTCACGGACGTGGTGCGGGTGGCCAGGCAGCTCCATGCGCTGGGCTGTTACGAGATATCGCTGGGCGACACCATCGGCGTGGGCACACCGCGCAAGGCCGCCGGCATGTTGAAGGCGGTCGCAGCGGAACTGCCCATGTCCGCATTGGCCGTGCATTTCCATGACACCTACGGGCAGGCGCTGGCGAACATCCTCGCCTGCCTGGATGAAGGCGTCCGCGTGGTGGACGCTGCCGTCTCCGGCGCAGGCGGCTGCCCTTACGCCAAGGGCGCGAGCGGCAACGTGGCCAGCGAGGACGTGGTCTACCTGCTGCATGGCCTGGGCCTGCGCACGGGGGTGGACCTGGATGCACTGGCCGACACGGGCCGGTGGCTGGCGGCACGCCTCGGCCGCGAGACCGGCA
>Ga0065704_10000753_pt1 | contig 14215 bp, 11 predicted proteins | sample SwiRhicommuniRL2_FD_59091 | JGI IMG/M metagenome (GOLD analysis project Ga0065704, IMG submission 59091) | Switchgrass rhizosphere bacterial communities from Rose Lake, Michigan, USA - RL2 v2 (version 2) | ecosystem: Host-associated > Plants > Roots > Rhizosphere > Soil | place: East Lansing, MI
TGTTCCGTCCATCCTTTCATTATTGACATGTCTAAATCTTTTGTAAAATCCACCAAAGAACCGTAATGCAGTTGTCATTAGATCATTGTCCCTTCCATAGAATCCCTTCCAATACAAATTGTTGTAAATTTTAAGTGTTTTTGGATCGAATTTCCAATTCTTGCCTACGATTATTTTGTCTTCTTCAGAGTTTGCAAGAGATGGAAAAAGACTTTCCTTATGTTCTGCTACTGCAAACTTTTCTGATATCTGCTCTGTCTTACAGTATCTTGGTTGTGTTAGATGACACGTNCTTCCGTAATCTTGCTGGATATTCCTATCCTTCCACTTTTTAATAATCTTGTCTGCAGTTATTGCCGCAAGCGCCATCACAGTTAATTGGGGATTAACTCCGAGTGCTGTAGGAAAAACACTTGCATCACAAACATACAAGTTATCAAATCCAAATACCATGCAATCAGAATCTACGACGCATTCTTTTTCACTACTACCCATCCTATTTCCTCCTTGTGGATGTGCTGAGCCTAACATAAGGTTATTGGGATTCTCTCTTACTGCATCCTTTAGTTTTGGAATGTCAGATTTAGTTCTTATCTCAGGAACATCCCTGTGTGACGTAATTACAGATTTAGCGCCAATGCTAAACCACATTCTAGCCAGGACTCCCATCCCCCTAGCCATATCTTCTATGGTCTGATCTGATAAGTTATAAATAACTTTAGGGTTACCATTATAAGATATCAAAATTTTTCCTACAGATTCATCCCGCGACAATATTCCGGCCATGGTATATCGATTGTAGTTTTCCATCATTCTTGTATGATCATATCCCAAGGTAGGTATAGCAAGTGCCATTTGAAAAACTGGTAAAAATATGCTTTCTATTAAAAATCCTCCTTTTTCTATTCCATTTGTTACACCAAATTGGTGGCACGTATAGGACATGGGAATTCCTCTGTTACCAAAAATTTCCTCATCAAATAATCCCATAACAAAAGGTGCAGGATGTAATGCTAACCCTTTGCCGGTTTTTTGAGCGCCTATTTGAGACTTTTGCAAAAGGTTTGAAGATGCGATAGCACCTGCCGAGACTATAACGACTTTAGCGTTGACACGAATTCTATATGTCTCAGAACCTCTGGGATCAATAAATGTTCCATTGACTCCTGTAGCAACCCCATTGTCATATGTTATTAAATCAGCACGGCAATTGCAATATGCGTTATAGTCTACTTTCTCATTATTCAGCGCGTCATGAATAAAGGTTACCAACATACTTTGTTTAGTATCATAATGACATCCCATATGACAGAAACCACATTTTACACATGATTTAAGAGATGTATCTGATAGTGAAGGTCCACAGTTTCTATGATTCTTCGAATGGATAATCGGTTTTGCATCGATGAGATACTTTTCACATGCTTCTCTCAGTTTTTTTGCGTTAGTATTTAGCTCGTCTTCTGTAACTTCCTGTACATTGATGCGCTTTGAGACTTCTTCGTTTGCCTTGTCCCATTCAGATTTTGAAATTGAAACGCCCATTTTCTGCCACTGTTCAATAACAATGTCAGGAATTCTAAAACAAACGGCATCGTTTATCACCGTTGATCCGCCTAAACATGATCCCTGGGCGATAGCAATTCTTAAATTGGAAGTAAAGTTTGCACCCGCATTCTTCCACAAAATGGGTATCATGTCTGCTTCTCTCTGATTCATCGACTCGCCGTCATAATATGGGCCTCTTTCCAAGACAACCACTGACTTGCCAACCTGTGCAAGTTTAGCTCCCAGTATTGCGCCTGCTGCACCTGAACCAATTATGCATACATCTACATTGCAGACTAGATCTGAGTTTATTACCTTGTAACTTTCCTTGCGTTTTTCAAAAATTTCGGTTCCGTAAATGCAATTTGTCAATTCCTTTTATCCCATGACAGTTTATGGCTATGGTTTGGTATTTGCCACGGATATCTAGGAACCTGTGGTCCATCATATCCAATTTTATTCCATATTGCCTGGTTGGTATAGATTAGCCATGCATTAATAGAACTTTGTAAAAGTCTGAAATTCCTCTCAAATTCACTATTGTTTAGCGTGATAGTGTCACCTACAGATGAAAATGCCGATATGATCCTCTGATTATTCCAATAAAGTTCAGAAGTCAGTAGCTCAGTTTTCTTTTCTTTCGAATCCAGGGTAATATTTACTGGGATATTGATTGTGCCATTTGTTTTTTCATCGGACTTTACCTCAACCTTTTCTGTCCTATGAAGTATTTGCCCATCTTCATTTCTAACTATTAAATAGATTTCAGGACTCCTCTCTAGCCAACTGTCACTAAATGTTGAATCATCAAATGCAATTTCAAAAGAGCCATCTGCAGCTGTCCTTGATGATCCTAAAAGATCATCATTATGATCCTCAAAAAAACCTTGGTCGCTATCCATGGCCTGTGAGTATAAATTACCTAGTGGTTTACCATTAGCGTCTATTATTTTTCCTTTAATTAGATACTTAATCATATATGAAAGCCGTAATTCTACTATAAATGATTTTACTATCTTTTAAAAGTGGATATGTAACCAAAATCACAATTATAGTTAACCCTAAGTAACATCAACATATGAAGTGAATTTATTAATTTGACAAAATATAAAAGAATGAGTTTGTCTCTTTCTTGAGAACAAAAATAGCCTACATTGAAAAATCTTGGTCTATATCAACTTTAAGTCTCTAAAACGATGAGGAATTTTAACCGATACAAATATTTAGTCCAATGGTCTTTTTACAAACCTCAGTACTAGCTTTGGTAATGAAAACTCTCTGCCTTCTTTTTCTTGTTTGGCCTGCCACCATATCAGTAAACCTGCAGCAAGTGATCTCCCCACCAAGCTCCAAAATATCACTGCCGCACTAGGGAATCCAATAGAAATGGACCAAACTCCGTACGCTCCTACCGGATTGTAATAGAATGGAATCCATTTACTAATATCACAGGTATTAGCAAAACTTTCCGCATTTGGCGTATTGAGATACCATAGTGGTAAAGCATGTGCATCTATCCTTATGACACCCCAAAGTGGCGAATCCATTACCACCGATGAAATTAAAGCTCCGGCTACAAATAGTTCTACTTTCTTAGGCGTCCACCAAACTAAGAACAGTCCTGGAATCAAATGTCCGATAACGTTCCAAGATTGGTAGTACATATCTCCTCCAAACAAATCTCCGACAGGAACGACGTGACATTTTTCATTGCAATTCTTCGATTGCAGCTCTTCTTGATATTGACAGTAACCAGCAGAATCTAAAATGTTGAACCATATTCCATAGACGATGGCTATTACAATTACAATTACAATTCGGCTTCTAGTCCACGTCGGTTTTATTTTATTGTTTATTCTACCCAATTACTGGTAACAAATATAATTCTAAAGTTCTATAAAAGATGTTCTATTACTACATTATGAGTTATCAAGCATTTTGTCGGCAAAATTAGATAAAGAAAAACTATCCGTGCAATTGACAAAAAATGAACCTTGACCCAGTAAACTTAATCATATATTCGAAGTTGGATTTACCTACTTGTGATATCTTGATGATCCCGATATATCCAGAGGTTTCTTTCTATTGTCAGGAAAAACTACTATATCGTACACCGATCGAGTTGCATATTCCCCAGGTCCCTCAGAGCCAAAAACTATTCTGTACATCGAAGGCGCTAGTCCTCTGATTAGTACAAAGTATCCTGCTGCAACTGCGTCATAAATGCCAGGTTTAAGTGGTTCGTCAACGACATCATTTAGAGCGCTATCTTTTGGCACAGTTAGTTTAAATAATGGAGATTCTGTCCTGTACGATGCTAAATTAGGAACTAGTTTTATGATTTCTTTGGACTTCTCCATAGTAACAGTTGCCCACAAAGTTCTCACGTTATCAAGATCACAGTTTACTGCATTTCTCAATTCTAATTCATTTTCAATATATTTTCCTTCCAAATGAGATCCTATTGCGTAGACTGATACTGATACTGGTATGAGTATGGATGTTCCTTCGAGGATCTTGTGTCCTTTTTGACCTGTCATGTCCAAGAAACTATCAGCATCCTGGTACCTGATGGCTCCTTCTGCCTCGCTTACAGGTCTGTAATTTACATCACCTCGCAGAAAGAGTAACTCCTGTCCCTTATAGGAATCAACATCTTTCGAGAAGAACCAATTAGCCCATATTGCTGCCCATTCCCCGTATGAGAGCCCGTTAAATGTTTCTGAATGATGCACAATCCTTAATTTCATAATATAAATTCCTCACATCAGTAGTATATGTATTATTTTTGGTGTTTCTTTTTGCAAATTGTCAATAATCTCTCAAATAGTGTAAACATGAAAACGTAAGTACTAAGTGAATCGGAAAAAGTGAACTTTTACCGCCTCCGTAATTGTCTTGGTAAAATGTTGATAAACGTCAAAAGCAATAATAAGGATTCTTGCGCTAGATTCACTTGCAACTTAGATTGCCAAAAAAAATTCAAGATGGTATTTTTTACGATAGCTTGCCACAATTTAAGAGATATGGCAATCATTCGTTCGCAATCCTGTTCTTCAGAGTCTTAGGAGGCTTTGATTCAAAACAAGTAATCTTCTCTTTAAAAAAAATCTGGAATTTGTATGGAGTACTAAAAAAAGGACATTTGGGAGATATACCTAATTGTAGGGTACCAGCAGGGGACATATCAGTATTGATGGGTTACGGGCCTGAAATTTTTAAGATACCCGGGGTAAAAAAAATTATTCCAAGGGATTTCGAAGGAAAACAATTCCAACCAGCAATAATTGGAAGGCCTATCTTGCAAGGATGCGGCATAAATTATTCTGATAAAAACGCAGAAAACCTTGGAACTTCTGAGCATATAACCATTCAAATCGTCTCGAAAACGCAGCTTGCGACATACAGGGCAATAGTGGAAACATGGAAGCTTTTAGATCCTATTGATAATGATAATATTTGCTTGCAACTAACTAAATTTTATACTGGATTTCAACGTGATGACGATCGAAGTTGGTTAGGTTTCCACGATGAGGTTTCGAACTTGAGAGATACCAAAGAGAGAAAGGATGTTATCTCTATCAATAGACAGTCTAATCGCCTCAAACCTGACGATTTTTGGACCGAGAACGGTACATATATGGCTTTCCTAAGAACGGAGATTCATCTTGATGTATGGAATAGAATTAGTCGAACAAATCAAGAACTCATAGTAGGAAGACATAAGAGCAGTGGAAGTCCCATTGTTGGGATAGATAAAAAGGGAAAACCTATAATTTTTGGAAATTTTCGCAACCATAAGCCATCAGAATATTATGATTCTAAATTTCATGAACATCCAGATTACTTGAGTCGATCATGGTCATCTAACAAAACTAGAGCCACAGATATAGAAAGCTCAAGGAATATACTCAGTCAAAGTCATATAGGAAGAACGCGTCACATCAGCGATGTATCCGTCAAGGATCCAACATCCCGTAGGATTTACAGACAAGGTTTTGAATTTGTCGACCCTCCGCCGAATGGTTTAAAATCATATAGAGCAGGTCTGAACTTTATAAGCTTCCAAAATGATCCTAATAGACTGTTTTTCATACTAACGGATCCACGTTGGATGGGTAGGGCCAACTTTGGTGGGTCTCCTGAACTAATACGGCACAACATTCTATCTGTCATATCTGCTGGCATGTTCTTTGTACCGGCTAAGGAAAAACCTTTTCCCGGAGCCTCCATTTTTTCTTAGATGTTTATTCATTAGAGCTTGGATAGATCTTGTTACCGAATTAAGATATATTTCTGATTTTTGTACTTGTTCTTATGATATGAATCCAAATTCTTTGCATTAAATTTTATACTAAGGAACCCAAACTTACACTAGGAGCAGAAAATTGCGTTGAGCGAAACATTTTTCTTTGAAATTAGAACATATAGTGTGACTGAGGTTATTGTTATTGAAAAGAACACAAATACAATAGAATACTAAACTAATAGAATTATTCCTCTATCAATTGCTCATTATCTATCAGATCTCAAGGTCGCCTCTCATTCTGAATACGTAAATACTAAAAAGTTTGTTTGGGAATCGTGTGCGTGAATTTATAGGAACAAATCCATTCGAAAACTATTTTGGTTTATATAGTAGCTTTTCATATTAGATCAGAATGGCCATTAATTTAGGTCCAGCAGACGCTGAAAATGTAGCACAATTTTGGAAAAATATCTTAGATGATCCGATTCCTCAAAATGCTATGAACGACAATAATGGAAATTTGTGGGTGAGAGCACAGGGTGGTAACCCTGATATTTTGTACTTTGCAGGTAATGATAGACAAAATCATAATAGACGCAATATACCACCTGTTCCTCCTGGTAAGAGATTATTTGTTGCTGTCAATCCGGTTGAAGTCACGGATTTTGAGGTAGAGGCAGAGGCAGTACCCGATAAAGACCTAGCTAATAATTCTAGAAGGGACGAAGACTCCGCTAGTAAAGCAGATCTCATAATAAACAATCAACGAATTGATTTGATCGCCCGAGGGTACAGGTGTGCTAATGGCAATTTTCAGATTAACGCTCCCCCTGCCGGTACGCTGTGGGGCATACCAAATGGATCCCATCCATGTGCAGCTGATGGGTATTACACCATAATAGAGCCACTTGATCCTGGTGATTATACAATGGAAATTGATGCACAAGTGGACAAGCCCTTCCCCTTCAAGCAATCTGTTGCATGGACGTCAAAAGTTATTTATAAATTCAGGGTCGTAGGACCACCACCACAATAAATTCAAAAACATGTAAGAGTGTATATAATGTCTAGTAAAGCATATGGCCTTCACCGTCGTGATAATTTGTTTTATGAGGTTAAGCTTTTAGGTATTGTTCTCGCTCAGTCTAGTTTTCCTTGAAATAATAATTTTAATAGAATAATCAAGAGTTTTAGATTAAACTATTGTCTAACACTGACTGAGAAAATAGATAAACTATCATTTGAAAATGGCCTTAAAGGTTCAATATCGTCATAGCCTTCTTTATACAACCAGCCGGAACTGACCAGGATTTCCCTTAATTCATGCAGTGAATAAAGTCTATAAAGAATATTAATTTTCAGAGCAAGTTGCAAATTGTTAATTTCATTGCCTATTTTTTGATAGAATTTTGCCATACCAGTTGAAACGGATGTTTCGAAGTTAAATCTCCACACTGTATGCATTTGCACTGTATCTGACGTAAAAAAAGTTGTGGGTTCAAAATTTGATAATCTCCAGTCTCGATTTTCAGTTTCAATAATAAGAAGACAATGCTTGGAGGCAACTTTGAAAAGTTCACTGAGCATTAGAACATCCTCTGACTTCCCGAAGTAACCAAACGAATTATCCATTATTATTATCGCGTCAAAATTCATTACTTTGTTCGTTGAAAGTATACTTGATGATTGATATGGATTTCCTCTGAGAAATAGAGGTTTTTTATTGGAAGAACGTAGAGTCCTAAGCGCGGTTTTTTTCGCTTCTCTTAAGTAAAATGAAGAAGGATCGTAACCTATGACATCGTAACCCATCTCTGAAAGAAGAATTGAATGACGTCCTATGCCGCATGAAAAGTCCAGAATCCGACCATCGTCCGGTACATTGAATCTCCGGAAGATCTTTCGTAATCCTTTAGTTTCATCGACAGCTTTTTTTTTTGATGCTCCAAAATAGGTAAATAAAGATGTGCGTGCTTGACATGCAAGATGTAGGCCCAATTTTTGTCTTCATCTGAACGTCTCACACAGGATGTGACAATTAATAATGATAAAAATATTTCCCTTCATGATTTATTAGCTGAATCAATTTATGTTGTTAACCATTATTGTGACAAAATAGCATGCTAAAAAATATAATTGATTGTCATTGACAATCGACATCTATTTCTTGTAAACGTACCGCTATGAACGCTTTCAATTGCATTATCGCTATTGGATAGTCTCTCAAAAGGTAACTTGATAATGTTATCCTTAGGGACATTTTGAATGCTTAATGGTGTCGTTCTAGTCGCGAAGCAGCCGTAGATATCTTAGTCATCTAAAGTAGCTTCAACACTTTTGATTCCACAGACGTCCCTTCGTAGAACATCGTTTAATTGGCCCTTTCTTTTGGGAAGTTCCAAGTCTGATGCGACAAATGCGACAAACTAATAAACCGGAACTAAGATCGGAAACCTTTCTGTAATAACGAATCTAGAAATATCGGATTCTCTAAAAGGCGAGACTGCAGTAAAATATTCGCTGGCGCCGCCTTCCTACAAAAGGTGTACATTTTCAGTCTCTGTGCCAGTACCGTACTCTTCTCCACTCAACATAATTGGGTTTAACTTTCCCGGAAAAGTCAGGGCTCACTCAATCCACTTGTCTACAATATGGTCACAATCATATCTGCCTCCCTATCCATCTATCGCTTCATGGTGCGGGATAATCTTTGGATGGTCATTATGTATTCTTTAAACAATCGTTGAATTCTAGATAAATATTTAGACTTGGCAAAGCAACCCTTACCTCCAACATATTGGTTTTCTACACCACGTTCACTAAGAAATTCACTTTTTCCTCATTCGTCACGCTTAAATCATTCTTTAATTTGGATTTTTTAACTTTTTAGTAATATATGCGCTATAATCATATACAGTTCATAAACCTGCACAATATTGATTCAACTGTTTTTAAAAATATGCTGAAACCTTAAATATGAGTCAGTATTTTTTTATAATATTGCATAGTAAAACAAAAAGAATGTGCTTGGTGTTGAATAGTTTAATTTCAGGAGATATCAGAATCACGCAGAGTAATTTACAAAACAATGGGCACAACTAAAATCAGCTATATTAATTATTAAAGGTTAAAGAAAAACTTAAGAATATCAGGCCTATAGCCGTAATTATTAGAATGCCTGCAACAAATACTTTCATTGAAACGTTTGATTGTGACTCAAGTCCTTATGGTTATTCCTATGGTTCGTGGACCACACGGTGGTGGCAGTGGGCATTATCAATACCATCTTGTATAAATCCGGTAGTAGATAAAAATGGAACATATTGGGCCACGAATCAACCAGATTCAGACGTATGGTTTATGGCCGGCAGATTTGGAGGTCATGACAAGTCCTATCCTGACAGAAAAATTAAAGTCTCATCTGGTCGTAGCTTCTTATTTCCAGTTTTAAACTGTGAAGCAAATCAACTTGAATATCCAGAACTAACGACTGAAGATATGCTTATCGATCATGTTACTAATGATGTAAATACAGTAGTGAAAAAAGACTTTAACATTAACGGAAAAATACTCAAGCCCATCAGAATTCCTTCAATTCCAAAGCTTTTTTCTGTCACTATAAACAGAGATAATGTACTGGGTGTGAATGGAGGAATGACTAATGCAACAGCAGACGGATATTGGATATTTCTTAATCCGTTACCTAAAGGAGTATATATTATTAAGCTTGAGGGCTCGTGCGAGAGTGGAAGACTCAACGCTGGTGCTACTTATGAAATAGAAATAGAATAGTCAAGACTATCGTTATTTCTTCCCAAATTCCTTGGCAGTTTAATTACGAAAAAGTCTAACGATGAAATTACTAAAGGATCACTATCCACTTGAAAGAAGATAAACTTTAATTATTCTTTTCTTGCAATTTGTTCCTAAAGGTTGTATAATCTTATTTGCAAGATAGGGATTCCATATTAGTTAAAACCTATGTCAGTTAGACTTCACAAAATACTGGAATAATCGAATTAATCTAACATACGGGTTTTCCTTTATTATTCGGTCCATATCTATCCAATTTACTTGTATTTGGATCATTCCCGCTTTTGATTGGTTACCTATTACAGTTTCGACTCTTGCGACATATTTGATCATAAGATTGTACGCTGATCTAATTCTTAATACCTTATGTCAGATTGTGTATAGAATTGATCAAGTTAATTTTTCAAGTAAATATGATTAAACAAATAACAATAACATACAGAGCCTCACGGTTTTTTCCGTTTAATGGTAAATAATTTTCATTTTTAATACAAAACATTCATAACTGGAGGAACTTTTACTTACGTCCTCAAGCAGGATTTCTCTTACTGCTAGCATCTCACTTGTAAAAAATAACTTTTGCTGGTGTTTTACTGGTTCTAATTATTTTTCAAACCTTTAATTAGGAACTGTGTCTATAAGAATGTAAGTTTGTTTTTTTGCTTTTTTCGTTTGCCAGATTCTAAATTAAATCATTATAGATAAATTATTTTCGAAATAATCAACTATCATGATAAAAGTCGAACCCATAATCACCCCCTGTGTACAGACTACATCAGGCCTAGTTCAAAAAGTGGCTCATATTAGGGGTTTGAAAAGAAAATATCTCGTTACATTTGCATAAATGACTATTCAACCTTAAGATGATATGTAAATTGTGCCGTATTAGAATTTCCTGCACCACTAAGAGTAGTAGGTTCTACACTGTTTTGGTAATAGACTGTATGATTTCCGGGCTGGAGAGGTTTTAGGAAAACAAACCATCCGTGTGCTGCTGCAGCTTGCGTCCCATATTTTTCAAGTTGCACGTGACTGTCATCTGGTACAGTAGCATTAAACTCCTTAGTATATACTTCGGTTATATTATTCATAATATTTGTCTTGTAATCAATGGCATCTAACGTAGCAACAGGAATATTGTCGACCTTGACCAGTCCCTTTACTTTCCCTAAATCAAATCCTCTGGCGGCCTTTGACAATTGTTCAAATGGTTGATCTAGGCAATCTTTTTCTCCTTTACTACATGCACCAGTCCAAATTGGAATTAAAATTCCTTCGTTAGGTGATATGGTACAGTTCTGATTCCAAATACCACCATAAGCAGTATCAGCCAACATTACCATAGAATTGTCCTTATGAATCAGGCATCCATTTTCTTTTAGACCTGCAATAGCGTTAGTCTGAGGGTCTTGAGCCAGAGAGTAATCCCAATTCCAATATTTTGCTACCCAATCACCGTTAGATATACCAAATGGTGATTCATCTTTAGAATAAAAATCAACCCCAGATGCAGCTGCATAAGAGACCAAACTAGAAGAGATTGAACCTATCGAGAGCAGAATGTACACGGTTAAATTAAATGCACTTGGTCGATGCTCACTCATTTTACCAAACATAGCCTTTTAAGAACATCTTCCTTAAGAACATTTTCGATAATATTATTAGATAGATACATTCAAACAGGATTGTCAACATCTTGACTGAGTTGTACTAGAAAATATGATTCAATTTATGATGAAAATTACCAAAAGGAGAGCACTGATGGTTATTATATTTGCGATATCGGTCATGGTTGTTGATTCCACCATTGTGAAGTATATTGCCTTTAGTAACAAAGAATACCCCCCTTCTGTATACGTTAGTATCTTTGTCACACTTGCAGTTATGTTTATAGGAACAGTTATTGTACTTCTGGGATTTGTAATGAGCAAAGATGCAGAATCTGGGTTAAAGCACGGGGTATCAACAAAGACCACTTATCTTATGATAGCCGTGACGCAATTCGTTCTAATCAGCATTTTGCTAATAATAATTCAATCTACTATTGGTCTCAAAAGTTATAACACTCTCTCATTGCATGCTATAGTTTTTGTTAGTCACATCACCGCATTGTTTTTTCTAATTATGCTGGTACTAACTTTGATTGATTCCATCAGGGCCAAGAGAGATAAGATTCTAACATTATACACAATATCATTCTCATTAACGGCGATTGCCATCATGACTTCACTAATCTATGCGACAAACATACTTTCCCATCAACCATCAAACATTAAACCATCTTCTATCCACCATCGTTTGCTAGACCTTCCGCGCGCCGAACTGGGATTGTATTTTGGACCTGCACTTGATGTTACCTCATTAATATCTTTCATATCAGTTTGGATTGCTTCAGCAGTACTAATGAGCACATACAAGAGGAGGATAGGAAAAATTAGATATTGGGCGATTATATCAATACCATTGATTTATTTCTTATTCCCTTTTGAAAAAAACGTAGTTAATATATTTCAATCTCTTGTCGCTTCATCTCCCGTTTTATATGGAGTACTGAACGTTACTATATTTAGCGCCACAAAACAAATTGGTGCTCTATTTTTCAGTTTGGTGTTCTTGGCTGCTTCGACTTTAGTTACAAAGCATGAGATGCAGAAGTACCTGTTAATCTCCGCTATTGGTATGGCAATTTTATATGGTTCTATAGAAATAGACACAGTACTATATGCTACATATCCACCATTTGGGGTTATAACCGCCTCATTTTTACCAATGGGCTCATATTTGTTATTTACTGGTATCCTGCGTTCTGCAACACTCGTAGCACGAGATAAAGAACTGCGTAGAGAATTTTATAATAGTGCAATGAGTCAATTGAGTCTTCTTAAGACAATTGGAGTCACAGAGATGGAAAAGGAACTAATTAAAAAATACAAATCTATTGACAAACGTACTCGTTCATTAGAGGAATATAGCACTTTTGAGAGAGATGAGGTGAAGGAAGCTTTACATGGATTGGTTGATGACTTGGATAAAGAGAAGGCAAGAGAAATGTTACACGATGTCCTGACTGAAGTTTACTCAAAATCTAAGGCTAAGAGTGATTCTTGAGTGCTAGATGTTACTGGCGGCAGTTCAGTTATGACTCTGTATACGATAAAAGTTTGGTTTGACCACTTGCTAATTCTCTTTTTAGATCATGGTCATTGATATGACCAAACAATTCTTTCTTCTTTCTTGCCTTCCTTCTTGCTTGCCTAGAACCAATTCCTAAAACAGCCTCCCTGTCAACATCAAACGGGTTATCAATAACTTCAGTAAAATCTTGTATTACTGGTTCATTTTTCTTTTCACAAATTGGAAATATTTCATCGCAGTTATGGCACTATAACCAGTTTTTATGATCTGGTGGTAAAGGCTGATCTTTTGGGTAAATTCTGTTTTTCAAAACTACCTGAAGAGCATAGATAAGGCATTTCCTAATATAGGAAACAGTTTTTTCTTCTTATTCTCCAGTACCACTGAAATCAACTATTGCAAGTCTTCGCCTTGCCCTCATTTCACCCATGATTGAACTTGTCAATCGTAATTTAATAATATTTAAGATGCTTGATTAATCTTGATTTAATATGAGCGATCCTGTAAAAGGCGATCAGATTGTAAAACCTGAAATCCCGTTTAATGAAAGAAGTATAGCAGCATTTGCCAACGAAGTTGAAGAATATCCTGACCAAAATGGAATCATAAAAAGACATGCATGGTTTGAATCCAAGTTCAAGCCCGATAAAGGTCCACTACAGATTCTCATAACACAAATGGTAAGGCAAGCAAAGATTGTATTCGAAGATTAAGGAAATAGTTTTTTTCTCCTCACTTGATTCTAAAATAAAGCAGTCTCCAAATTCAGCCTGTACCACATGAAGATTTATCATTTGAAGTATCTAGTTTTCCAATTATTAGAAGTCAACTTATTCCGATCCTGAAAAATATTGATTTTGTTCAATTAATCGGGTTAGTAAACGAATATATTAATTCTGACGTCATATTTTTATTTACTACTGTTCTATAGGTAGGTCTAACCTATTTCCCCATTCTCCCCAAGAACCCAGATACATCTTTACATTCTTGTAACCCAGAACCTTTAAGGCTACAAAGTCATTTGCAGCTCTATATCCTCCTTGACAGTATGTTATTACCTGTGCATCCTTTGGAACTTTTGAATAAATTTTTGATAATTTTTCCTGACTTTTAAAAACACTATTTTCTATATTTGTTACCCAATCAATATTTACTGCAGATGGAATATGTCCCCTCCTTGCAGCTCTTACTTCAGAACCGATATATTCTTGTCTGGAGCGAGCGTCCACTATAGTTACATTTTTGTTCCTAATTGATTTTTTAACCTCATTGGCATCTGTAATAACTTTAGAATTTGGTTTACCTTTGAATCGTATATTTCTTAATTGATTACTCTTTACTTCCACTGGCAATTTTTCTCTTTTCCATTTTTCAAATCCTCCATCTAGCATACATACGTTTTTGTGAGAAAAATAAAGAAGCAGCCAAACCCCTCTAGCCGAAGATATACCAGAAACATTATCATAAAAA
>Ga0065704_10001326_pt1 | contig 14211 bp, 14 predicted proteins | sample SwiRhicommuniRL2_FD_59091 | JGI IMG/M metagenome (GOLD analysis project Ga0065704, IMG submission 59091) | Switchgrass rhizosphere bacterial communities from Rose Lake, Michigan, USA - RL2 v2 (version 2) | ecosystem: Host-associated > Plants > Roots > Rhizosphere > Soil | place: East Lansing, MI
CAGGAAAAGCCGATCACGTCGAAATCGACCTTGCGGGCGATCAGCGCGTCGGTCCATTCGCGTACGATCGGCCAGTGTCGGCCCAGATGATTGTGCAACTGGATGAGGATCGCGGGTTCGGCGCGCCGTGCGCCTGCGATGCCGGAACGAAGCAGTTGGGCGAAAGCGTCGAAGCCGCCGAACGCCCCGACCCTGGCATGATTGGCGTCGGTCACCGGGTTGCCGGTCGGCGTGGACAGCTTCACCCGGCCCTGCGGCCAGAGGATGCCGAAGGTGGTTTCATTGCCGATCACCGCCATGTCGACCGGCGCGCCGCCTGCGCGCATCGCGATCAGCGTATCATGGGTATGGGCCTCCACCGCCTTGGCGAGCCCACGCAGGTCATATCCGGCCCATGCGGCGGGGATGCCCTGATGCTCCGGATCGGCCCATATGTCGCTATAGTGGAAGCTCAGGACAAGGGTGAGACCTGCCTCGCGGATGCGGCGGCCCAGCTTGATCGTCTGGTCGAGGCCCGCCCATGATTTATCGGGTTCGCGCCGGGAATAGCCCTTGGACGGGTCCACGAAGATGCGCAGGCGGATGGCGTTGAAACCAGCGTCGCGCAGGATGTGGATGGGGTCTTGCTGCTCGCCATGAGCGAAATAGCGGGCGCCAGCGGCTTCGTCCTCCGGAATCCAGCTAATGTCCGCGCCAATCAGATAGGCGCCGGGACGAGCGCCCGTTTTCCGGGGTGCGGCTTGCGCCGGGAGGGGGAGGCTGAGCGCGGTGAGCGCTGCGGCGGACAGCGCGGTGCGCCGGGTGAGTTTGGGCATTGGGGGGAGCCTCTCCTGTAGCGGGAGGGGTATTCCCCTCTCTCGATAAATCCCTCCCCCGCAGCGGGGGAGGGATTATTCAAATCACCTCGCCAACCACCCGCCATCGACGGCGAGCGTGTGGCCATGGATATAGCTGGCGGCCTGGGAGCAGAGGAAGACCGCCGCGCCGCCGATGTCGCTGGGTTCGCCCCAGCGGCCCGCCGGGATGCGTTCCTGAATCTGGCGGTTGCGGGTTTCGTCGGCCTGCAACGCCGCCGTGTTGTTGGTCGCGATATAGCCCGGCGCGATCGCGTTGACGTTCACGCCCCTGGCCGACCATTCGTTGGCCAACAGCTTGGTCAGCCCCGCCACGCCGCTCTTGGACGCGGTGTAGCTGGGCACGCGGATGCCGCCCTGAAAGGACAGGAGCGAGGCGATGTTGACGATCTTGCCCGACCCCTGCGCCAGCATGTGCCGCCCCGCCGCCTGACACAGGAAGAACAGCACTTTGAGGTTGGTGTCGATCACCGCGTCCCAATCTTCCTCGGTGAAGTCGACGCTGTCGGCGCGGCGGATGATCCCGGCGTTGTTGACCAATATGTCCAGGGCGCCCAGCTTCTCCAGCACCTCGTCCACGACCCGCTGGACCGGCTCGATGCTGGAAAGGTCGGCGGAGATAATCTCCGCCCTGCGGCCCAGGGCGCGGACCTTGGCCACCGTCTCTTCCGCAGGCGTGCGGCCGACGGCGGCGATGTCCGCGCCGGCTGCGGCAAGCGACAGCGCGATCGCCTGACCGATGCCGGTGTTGGCGCCGGTGACGATCGCGACCTTACCCGTCAGATCGAAGGGATTTGTCATGCCTTCCTCCCTCGTCAACGGATCAGCGCAGCTGGCAGATGTCGAGGACGTTCATGTCGGTATAGTCGAGATTCTCGCCGCCCATCGCCCAGATGAAGGCATAGCTTTTCGTACCCGAACCCATGTGGACCGACCATGGCGGAGAGATCACCGCTTCCTCATTCTCGATGACGATGTGCCGCATCGCGTCCGGCTCGCCCATATAGTGGAAGACGCGGTCGCCGCCCTGCAGATCGAAATAAAGATAGATTTCGCTGCGACGGTCATGAAGATGTGGCGGCATGGTGTTCCACACGCTGCCGGTTTCCAGCACGGTCAGCCCCATCAGCAACTGCGCGCTTTCGCACACGCCGGGGATCACCAGCTGATAGATGGTGCGATGGTTGCTATTCTCCAGATCGCCGCGTTCCAGCGGATTGGCCTGCGCCAGCGTGATCTTCCTGATCGGGCACGCCTTATGCGCGGGCAGCGAGGCGATGTAGAAGCGCGCTTCGGCGCCTTCGAAGATCACCTCTTTGCTGCCCATGGGGACGTAGAGGCATTCCTTGTTGCCCAGATCATAGCGCGTGCCATCGACGATCACCGCGCCGTCGCCGCCGATGTTGACGATGCCCGCCTCACGCCGCTCCAGAAAGGGATGGCCCGCCGCCGAGGCCGGTTCGCTCTGGTCGGGCAGCTTCAAGGAGCCACCGGCCGGAACCGCGCCGCCGATCACGAAACGCTCGTTATGCGAATAGTTGAGCACGACCTTGCCGCTCTCGAACATGCCGCCGACCAGATGACGGTCGCGCAGGGACTCATTGTCCACGCACTCCATCATGTCAGGGTGCGTCGCGTGATAGGTCTTCTCGAACACAGCTATCTCCTTTGGGGATTTTGCCATGCTTATAACGTCTGAGGCGGAGAAAGTAACCCTTTATTCCCGAAATGTGGAATGAAGTTCTAACATGCGGTTATCACTGCCGCAGCAGGATGACGTGCAGGAAACGGGGACCATGCGCGCCGCGCACATAGGTGCCCTCGATATCGGTGGTGCCCGAAACGCCGGTGATCCAATAATGGGCGCGGGGTTGGGCGCCGGGTAGCGGAGCATCCTCCAGATAGGGCGCGATGTCGCTCACCGCCAGCAGCACGATATGGTGCAGCGTGAGGAAATTGGGGAGCATCGGCGTTGCAGGAGAGGTTTCGAACACTAGCGAGCCGGTTTCCGCAATCCCTTTGCGCGCGATGGCAAGGGCGGCGGCTTCGTCGGGGGCGGCGGTTCCGTGGAGGGCGAATCCGGTCCAGTCGCAGCTTTGCAGACGCGGATCGGGCGGCAGGCAGAGGGCGAGGGACTCCTTCTGGCCCTCCAGATAGCGAGCGACGGCGGCAGGCAGGTCTGTGAGGCTGTCGATGCTGTCATGCGTCGCGCTGACGCTAGGGAGGGCTAGGCGGGCGAGGAATTCGGCCTCCAGCGCGCTTTCATCCACCGCCGGGCGTTCGGGCGCGATCAAAAGGGTGTCGGCTTCCGCCCTGTTGGGAGCCGTGCCCTTGAGGCGGGCGAGGATGGCGTCGCGGGAATTCATTTGCGGCGCTCCTTCTTATATTGCGTCATGAACGTCTGGGCGGCGGGTTTGGGCATGTCGCGATAGCGGGTCCAGCCGTCGGCGAGCGGCAATTTGCCGATCCAGCCCTGCTTCCCTAGCAACTGCATGGCTCGAACAGCGATACCGGTCCCGAAGCGATAGAGGCCAGGGCGGCGGGCGACGAACGCCCAGATGCCCAATCCCCAGCGCATGGAGGTCGGCTCCAGCCCCTCGCGCCAGCTTTTCTCGCGCCAGCCCTTGAGCAAGGTGGGCAGCGGGATGCGAACCGGGCACACCTCCTGACATTTGCCGTTGAGGGTGCAGGCGTTGGGCAGGTCGCGGTTTGCCTTGAGGCCATCGAAAGCCGGCGTCAGCACCGCCCCCATCGGGCCGGGATAGGTGCCGCCATAGGCATGACCGCCGATCTGCCGAAACACGACGCAATGGTTCATGCATGCGCCGCAGCGGATGCAGCGGAGCATCTCGGCCAGCCCCTCCTCGCGCATTTTCGTGCGGCCATTGTCGACCAGCACGATGTGCATTTCCTCCGGCCCGTCGCGGTCGCCGGGGCGCTTGGGACCGGTGTAGAAGGTCGTATATTGGGTCAGCGCCGCGCCGGTCGCCGACCGCGCCAGCATCCGCAGCATATGGATGGCGTGCGGCATGGAGGGTACGATCTTCTCGATCCCCGCCGTCACGATATGGACGCGCGGCGGGACGAGCGAGAGTTCGGCATTGCCCTCATTGGTGACGGTGCAGATCGCGCCCGTATCCGCGATCAGGAAGTTCGCGCCGGAAATGCCGACATCCGCGCCCAGCATCTGGGATCGCAGTTCCCGCCGGGCGCTTTCGGCCATGGCGGCGATGGTTTCTTCCTCGTGCGGGGTGCGGTGCTTCGCCTTGAACAGGGCCGACACCTGCTCCCGCGTCTTGTGCATGGCGGGCCAGATGATGTGGGAGGGGCGCTCATCGGCAAGCTGGATGATATGTTCGGCCAGGTCGGTTTCGACCCGGCCGATGCCCGCCTCGGCCAGCGCATGGGGCAGGCCGATTTCCTCCCCCAGCATGGATTTGGAGCGGGCGACGGTTCTGGCGTTCGCCTGTTTGCAGATGTCGATGACGATCTGGCAGGCTTCGTCGGCGGTGCTGGCCCAATGGACTTTCGCGCCCGCCGCGATGGCGTTGGCCTCGAACTGCTCCAGATAGGCGCCCAGATGCGCGACCACATGATCCTTGATCGCGGCGGCACGGTCGCGCGCTGCTTCGAAATCGGGAAAGGCCTGAACGGCGACGGCGCGCTTGGCCTCCGCCGTGCCAGCGGTGCGCTCGACCGCGACCTTCAGAATGCGATCCGCCAGTGCGGCATCGGCGCGATCTGTAAAAGCGCTCATGCTTTTTCCCCGATGGCGGGGCCGTCGCCCATGCCCGCGATCAGTTCGATCGCGTGATAGGCGCGGACCTTGCTGCCCTTGCGGTTGAGCTTGCCCGCCATGTTCATCAGGCAGCCAAGATCGCCCGCCAGCAGCAGGTCGGCGCCGGTGGCGTCGATGGCATCGGCTTTCTCGCCCACGATGGCATTGGAGATGGCAGGATACTTGACGCAGAAGGTGCCGCCGAAACCGCAGCAGGTTTCTTCGCCCTGCAACGGCGCGAACGACAGGCCGTCGATATTTTTCAGCAAACGGCGCGGCTGCGCCTTGATGCCCAACTCGCGCAGGCCCGAGCAGCTATCATGATAGGTGGCCCTGGCGTCCACGCACACGCCTTCGGGCTTCCAGCCCAGCACCTCGTCGAGATAGGCCATGATCTCGAAGGTCTTGGCCGCCACCGCCTGCGCACGGGGCAGCCATTGCGCGTCATGTTCGAAGATTTCGGGATAGTGGCAGCGGATCGTCCCCGCGCAGGAGCCGGACGGCACCACCACCGCTTCATAGGGTTCCAGCGCCGCGATGGTCTGCTTCGCCAGGGCCGCCGCATGGTCGCGATCACCGCTGTTGAGCGCGGGCTGGCCGCAGCAGGTCTGGCCTTCGGGGACGACCACTTCGCAACCCGCCGCCTCCAGCGCGCGGATGGCGGCGAAGCCGATGCGCGGGCGCATCAGGTCGACAAGACAGGTGACGAACAGGGCGACTTGGCTGGTCATGCTCCGTGGCGCTTTGCAAAAGAGAGGAAAAGGTCGGGCCAGTGGGCGGGCGCGGCGGGCGGGGGCACCAGGCCGAAGCCATGGCCGCCATTTTCGAACAGATGGCATTCGGCAGGGATATGGCGGGCGCGCAGAGCGGCCAGCATGGCGATGCTGTTTTCGGGCGGCACTGCCTTGTCATCCAGCGCATGGGCGAGAAAGACGGGCGGCGCTGCGTCGCTGATAGTCCGGTCCAGCGAAAAGTCCTGCATCTGTTCGGGCGTCGGGTCGGCGCCGAGCAACTGGGTCCGCGATCCGGCGTGGACGAACGGCCCCTCCATCTGGATCACCGGATACATATAGGCAGCGACGGCGACCCTGATCGGCTCTCGATCGATGGCGTCCAACGGCTGGTAGCTTTCGGTCGTGCGCGTGGTGAGCCATGCCGCCAGATGGCCGCCTGCCGAAAAGCCGATCACGCCGACGCGATTGGCATCGAACCTTTCCTTCGTCGAGAGGCTGCGGATCAGCCGCAGGGCGCGCTGGGCATCCTGCAACGGGGCTTGCGGCCCGGCGGCCCAGCCGTCTGCGGGCAGGCGGTAGAGCAGGACGAAGCAGGCATAGCCCGCCTCGGCAAAGCGGCGGGCTATGCTGTAGCCTTCATGGCCGATGGCGACGCGGCTGTAGCCGCCGCCGGGGATCAGCAGCATCGCCGCGCCATTGGGCTTTGCCGGGCGCAGCAGGGTGAGGGTGGGGGTGACGATATGCGCGAACAGGCCGTCATCCGGGCCGCTGTCGGGGCGGCGGAGGGTTTCGACTTCCTGCACGGTGACATGCTCGCCGCCCGGCGCTTTTCCCGGCCAGATCGGAAAGCGTTCGAACCCCTGCGGCACGGGGAAGCTCTGCGCCATGGCGGCGGGCGTCAGCGCGGCGGTGACGGCGGCCCCCGTCAACAGGGTTCTGCGATCGAGGATGGTCATTGGCAACTCGTCCTTCCCAGCGGCGTGGTGCGGGTCAGGGCGGGGCGGCGCGCCAGCACCTTGGCGGAAATGGGAAGGTTGAGGGCCTTCAAGCCGCCCGCCACCAGATCGGCGACATTGCGGGCGCCCAGTTCGCTGAAATGGGTGTCGTCGTCGATCCCCTTGGGAAAGCCGATCGCGCCATCTTCCGGGCGGTAGTGAAGATAATAGGCCCTGGACCTGTCCGGCCCAGCGCTGTCGACCCATGCGCGGGAGAGAGTTTCGAGGTCGATCAGCGGGGTGCGGGTGCTGGCGGCCAGCGCGCGCATCACGGCGGAATGTTCGGCATAGTCCGCCTTGGCCTTGCCATCGGGGCCGAAGCTGCGGCGGGCGACGGGGGTGACGAGCACCGGGGTGCCGCCTGCGGTGCGCACGTCCCAGATGAAGCGGAGCAGATTGGCGCGATAGTCGGTCTGCGCAGGCGCCCAGCGCTCGGGCTTGGGACGATAGGCGTCATTATGGCCGAACTGGATGAGGACGGTGTCGCCGGGCAGGATTTGCGCGAGCAGCCTTTCCCAGCGGCCTTCGGAAAGGAAGGTCCGGGTGGAGCGCCCGCCCACGGCGTGATTGCTCACCCGCACATCGGGGGAGAGGCCGCAGGACAGCATCATGCCCCAGCCGGTCTGGGGATAGCGGTCGGGCTGATATTGCGCGGCGGTCGAATCGCTGGCGATGAGGATCGTGTCGCCGGGGTGCGTGGCAAAGGCAGAAATCGGGGCGAGCAGCGCGACCAGCGCGGCTGCGATTTGCGTGGCGATCCTCATGGGGCGACTTCCGGGTTTTCGCGCCTCCCCTCTCCCCCGAACGGGAAGAGGGGAGGCGCGGTGGTGCTTACTGAAGGTTCACATACATGCCGCCGTCGACCAGCAGCGCGGCGCCAGTGACATAGGCGGCCATATCCGAAGCGAGGAACACGATCGGCCCGGCCAGATCTTCCGGCTGGCCCAGACGGCCCAAAGGCGTGCGCGCTTCCATATATTGGCGCTTCTCGACGTCGGCCAGATCGTCCTTGTTGATCTCGGTCAGGATGGTGCCGGGCAGGACGCTGTTGCAGCGGATGCCATGCTTGCCCAGAGCGATCGCCGTGGACTGCATCAGCGAATGCACGCCTGCCTTGGTGGGCGTGTAATGGGTCTGAAACTCGCCGCCGACCAGCGCCGAGATGGAGGACACCGCGACGATCGATCCGCCATGGCCCTGGCGAACCATCTGCTGCGCGGCTGCCTGCACCATGAAGTAAGCGCCGTGCAGGTTCACCTTGAAGGTGCGCTCCACCACATCGACCGGCATGTCGAGGAAGGCGTGGAAGGGGCAGATGCCCGCATTGCTGACCAACACGTCGACCTTGCCGAAGGCATCGACCGCCCGCGCCACGAAATCCTGCGCGGTCTGCGGATCGGCGACGTCGCCCTTTACCGCGATGGCGCGTTGGCCCAGCGCCTCGATCGCCTCGACGCAGCTCTGGGCTGGGCCGTCGCTGCTGGCATAGTTGATGACGACGTCGGCGCCATGCTGGGCGGCGCCGATGGCGGCGGCGCGGCCGATGCCGGTCGATGCGCCGGTGACGAGGACGGTCTTGCCTTCAAGCAGTTTCATGGGATTGCATCCTTTGACGGGGTTAGCGCCGCACCGGGCGGCGGGGTGGTTTGACGCCGGGGGTCCAGCCCAGATCGGCGCTGATCCTATGAGCCGCGTCGCGCACTTCGCTGCTCAATGTCTGCATGCGCGCGTCGTCCATATATTGGGCGGCGCTCGACAAGCTGATGGCGGCGACGATCACGCCGGAGGCATCGCGAACCGGGGCCGCGACGCAGCGAATCTGGTCCTCATTCTCCTCCAGATCGAAGGCGCGGCCCTGCGCCGCATAGCCCCGCATCCGCTCCAGCCAGAGGTCGTAATCGGCGCTATGAGCCCCCGCCTCCAGCTCCGTATCGAAGGCGCGGCGCCATGTCGATTCGGCGTCGTCCAGCAGCAATGCCTTGCCCAGACCCGTGGAGGTCAGCGGATGTCGATCCCCGATGCGGCTGGAAATATCGACGCGGCGGCGGCCCGGTATCTTGTCCAGATACAGCGCCTGATCGCCGTCGAGGCGGCCCAGATGCACCGTATCCTCGCTGGCGGCGGCGAGCTGTTCCAGATGCGGCCGGGCGATTTGCACTACGTCTGCCTGACTTTGCGCCAGAAAGCCCAACTGGAGCAGCTTCGGCCCCAGTTGATAGCCTTCGCGCGGCAGGAAAGTGAGGAAGCCCCGCTCCACCAGCGCATTGGCGAGGCGATGGGTGGTCGATCGCGTCAGGCCCATGCGTTCGGACAGATCGGCCAGCTTCACCGGCCCGTCGATGACCTGGTCCAGCAGGTCCAGACCGCGTTGCAACGTCTGCGATCCCGAAGCCTTCGCCCCGTCCGCCTTCTTGTCCTCTCGCCCCAAAATTTCAGAGCTTTCCGATTCTGGGTTTGACGTGTTTTGTCTCATCTACTAATACTCTATCCCACAAAATGAGAAAAACAAGAGGTGAAGGAGGGGTTGGCCTGATTCTTCGATATCCGGCCGCACCGCTTCACCTGAAACATAGTGTTACTCTGGTCCATATAGTGGAAGTTTTTGCTATTGTCCTCGCAGGCGGACGATAGCGGTTTTTGAGGAGTTTCTCGCGTGCCGATCGTGACGTTGCCGAAGATCAAGCATGTCCGCGCCTTCACCGTGCGTGGCGGCGGTGCCGACTATCATGACCAGGGCGAAGGCCACTGGATCGACGACCATATCGCCACCCCCATGTCGAAATATCCCGAATATCGCCAATCGCGTCAGAGCTTCGGCATCAACGTGCTGGGCACGCTGGTGGTGGAGATAGAGGCGGAGGACGGCACGGTCGGCTTTGCGGTGACCACCGGCGGCGAACCGGCCGCCTATATCGTGGAAAAGCATCTGGCCCGCTTCCTGGAGGGCCGTTCGCCCACCGATTACGAGAAAATCTGGGACCAGATGTATTTCTCGACCCAATATTATGGCCGCAAGGGTTTGGTCATCAACGCCATTTCCGGCGTCGATCTGGCGCTGTGGGACTTGCTGGGCAAGCTGAGGCAGGAACCGGTCTATCATCTGCTGGGCGGCGCGGTGCGCGACGAACTGCAATTCTACGCCACCGGCGCGCGTCCGGACAAGGCGAAGGAATTCGGCTTCATCGGCGGCAAGATGGCGCTGCACCATGGGCCGGCCGAGGGTGTCGAGGGGCTCAAGAAGAATATCGCCGAACTGGCGGACATGCGCTCGAAGGTCGGTGACGATTTCTGGCTGATGTGGGACTGCTGGATGGCGCTGGACGTCGACTATGCGACCCGCCTTGCCATCGCCGCCCATGAACTGGGCCTCAAATGGATCGAGGAAGCGATCAGCCCGGACGATTATTGGGGCTATCAGCAGCTCAAGCGCAACGTGCCCAAGGGCATGTTGGTCACCACCGGCGAACATGAGGCGACCCGCTGGGGCTTCCGCATGTTGATGGAAATGGATTGCTGCGACATCATCCAGCCCGATGTCGGCTGGTGCGGCGGCGTCACCGAACTGCTCAAGATCAGCGCGCTGGCCGACGCCCATGGCAAGATGGTCGTGCCGCATGGCTCGTCGGTGTACAGCTATCATTTCGTCATCACCCGCCACAATTCGCCCTTCGCCGAGTTTCTGATGATGCATCCGGGGCCGACGGAAGTGGTGCCGATGTTCCATCCGCAACTGTTGGGCGAGCCGGTGCCGGAAAATGGCCGGATGAAGGTGAGCGCGCTCGACAAGCCCGGCTTCGGCGTCGAGCTGAACCCCGACATCACGATGCATCGCCCCTATACCCACTAATAGACAAGAGAGTATAAGCCCATGAAATTCTGCCGTTTTGGCCAGCGTGGCCAGGAAAAGCCCGGTATCGTCGACAGCGAAGGCAAGATCCGCGACCTGTCGGCTGTCGTCCCTGAACTGACCATCGAGACGCTCGCCGCCGCCAAGGCTGCCGACGTCGCTTCGCTGCCGGTCGTAGAGGGCGAGCCGCGTTATGGGGTGCCGGTCAAGGGCATCGGCAAGATCGTCGCCATCGGCCTCAATTATGAAGACCATGCGATCGAATCCAACCTGCCGATTCCGACTGAGCCGGTCATGTTCATGAAGGCGCTCTCCTCGCTGAACGGTCCCAATGACGAAGTGATGCTGCCCAAGGGTTCGACCCATGGCGACTGGGAAGTCGAACTGGGCGTCGTCATCGGTGAAACCTGCCGTTATGTCAGCAAGGAAGAGGCGTTGTCGAAGGTCGCAGGCTACGTCCTCGTCAACGACGTGTCGGAACGCTTCAACCAGAAAAATCGCGGCACCCAGTGGAGCAAGGGCAAGGGGCATGACACCTTCTGCCCGGTCGGCCCGTGGCTGGTGACTGCGGACGAGATCGGCGATCCGCAGAATCTCGATATGTATCTCAACGTCAACGGCGAACGGATGCAGACCGGCAACACGAAGACGATGATCTTCGACGTCGCCGAACTGATCTCGTACGTCAGCGAATATGTCACGCTCCAGCCGGGCGACTTGATGATCACCGGCACCCCTCCAGGCGTGGGTGAGGGCAAGAAGCCCGACGCCATTTATCTCAAGGCCGGCGACAGCATGGAACTGGGCATAGAGAAGCTGGGCGTGCAGACGCAGCAGGTCGTGGAATGGCGTCAATTGGGCGATGAGGTGCTGGGGTGAGCAGTTTCGCAGGACGTTATGCCGGTCGGACCGCCATCATCACCGGTGGCGCTTCGGGTCTGGGCAAGCTGGTCGCGGCGCGGATCGTGGCGGAGGGCGGCAAGGTCGCGCTGTGGGATCTGAACGCAGACACGCTGGCCGCCACGAAGGATGAGGTCGGCGCGACCCATGTCGTGGCGCTCGACGTGTCCGATCAGGCGGCGGTGGAAGCGGCCGCCAGGGAAACGGCGGCGGCTCTGGGCAAGGTGGATATTCTCGTCTGCTCCGCTGGCATCACCGGCGCCACTGCAACCGTCTGGGACTATCCCGTCGATAGCTGGCAGCGGGTGATCGACATCAATTTGAACGGCCTGTTCTACTGCAACCGCGCGGTCGTGCCGTTCATGCTGGAAAATGGCTATGGCCGGATCGTCAATCTGGCGTCGGTCGCGGGCAAGGAGGGCAATCCCAACGCCTCCGCCTACAGCGCCAGCAAGGCGGGCGTGATCGGCCTGACCAAGAGCATCGGCAAGGAACTGGCGGGCAAGGGCGTGATCGCCAACGCGCTGACCCCGGCCACCTTCGAAAGCCCGATCCTGGATCAGTTGCCGCAGAGTCAGGTCGATTACATGCGCTCGAAGATTCCGATGGGCCGCCTTGGTCTGGTCGAGGAATCGGTGGCGATGGTCTGCTTCATGGCCAGCGAAGAGTGCAGCTTCACCACGGCGTCGACCTTCGACACGTCGGGCGGCCGCACGACCTTCTGATTTTGGGCGGCGCGACTGGACAACAGAGTCCGGCGCGTCGCCTACGCATGTGAATTTTATGCCTATGGGAGAGGCTGATGATCCCCTTTGTCGATGCCCATATCCATCTGTGGGATCTTAAGCATATCCGTTATGACTGGCTGAGCGCGCCCTTCTCCGACGAAGGCCCGAACGGCAGCGTCGAAGCCATCGCCCAAGATTATGGCGTGGCGGAATATCGCGCCGACCTTGCCCGCTGGAATGTCGTGGGCGCGGTCCATGTCGATGCCGGAGCCGCAGCGGAAAGCGCGCTTCGGGAAACGCAATGGCTCGACGGACTGGCCGAGGTGCAGGGCCTGCCCACCGGATTCGTCGCCTTCGCCGCGCTTCATGATCCCGATGTCGACGCGCTGCTGGCCGCACAGGCCGCCCATCCCCGCGTCAAGGGCATCCGCCATATCGTCAACTGGCATAGCGACCCCAAGCGGACTTACGGCCCGGTCGACCTGACCGTCGATCCGCAATGGCAGGCGGGCTATGGCCTGCTCGCCGAACATGGCCTGTCCTTCGACCTGCAATGCTATCCGGGCCAGATGCCCGGCCTTGCCCCGCTGATCGAGCGGCATCCCGACATACCCGTCATCATCAACCATATGGGCATGCCCGTGCTGACCGACGCGGACGGCATCGGGGACTGGCGCAAGGGGCTGAAGGCGCTCGCCGCGCTTCCGCATGTTGCGATCAAGCTGTCGGGCATGGGCTTCATCCGCCGCGACTGGAGCCTTGAAAATATCGGCGACGTGGTGCGCGAGGCCATCGACCTGTTCGGTGTCGAGCGCTGCGCCTTCGCCAGCGACACGCCGACCGACAAGCTGTTCGGCCCGATCGACCGTTACATGGAAACCTACCACGCCATCGTCGCGGATTTTTCCGAGGAAGACCGTCGCGCCTTGTTCGGCGGCAACGCCAACCGCCTTTATAGACTGGGATTGAGCCTGTGATACCTAACCCGCTGCTTGGCGTTCTTTTCCACTGGCTGGGCGGCTTCGCCTCGGCCAGCTTCTATGTTCCCTATCGCGGCGTGAAGCGCTGGAACTGGGAGATTTTCTGGCTGACCGGGGGAATTTTCTCCTGGGTGATCGCGCCTTGGTTCTTCGCCTCGATCCAGACCAACGACCTGATGGGGGTGATGCGCCAAGTGCCATCCTCCGTCATTGGCTGGTGCGTTTTCTTCGGCTTTCTCTGGGGTTTCGGCGGCCTGACCTATGGCCTCACCATGCGCTATCTCGGCCTGTCGCTGGGCATGGCGGTGGTGCTGGGGCTGTGCACCGTGTTCGGCACGCTGATACCGCCGATCTTCGACGGGACGTTCATGACACAGATTGCGGGCACGCTGCACGGCCAGATCGTGCTGCTGGGCCTGGCCGTCACGGTGCTGGGCATCATCGTCGTCGCCCGCGCGGGCGCACGCAAGGACGAAGCGCTCAGCCCTGAGCAGAAGGCCGCCGCCGTCGCCGAGTTCGATTTCAAAAAGGGCATCGCCGTCGCCGTCTTTTCCGGCATCATGTCGAGCTGCTTCGCCTTTGGCCTGGCAGCGGGCGAGCCGGTCAAGGCGCTGTCCGCCGCCGCCGGGACCGGGCCGCTGTGGACCGGCCTGCCGACGCTCTGCATCGTCATGTTCGGCGGGTTGATCACCAACGCGCTCTGGTGCGGCTGGCTGATCGTGAAGAACCGTTCGGCCGGGCAATGGTTCGGCGCGGCGGACGCTTCGGGCCAGCGCCCGGCGATCCTTCCCAATTTCCTGCTTTGCGCGCTGGCGGGGACGGCCTGGTATTTCCAGTTCTTCTTCTACACCATGGGCGAGAGCCAGATGGGGCGCTTCGGCTTCTCCAGCTGGACGCTGCACATGGCGTCGATCATCATCTTCGGCACTTGCTGGGGCTTTGCCTTCAAGGAGTGGAAGGACGCCGAACCGCGCGTCCGGCGCATGGTGTGGAGCGGCGTCGGCCTGCTGATCTTCGCGACGCTGATCATCGGTTACGGCAACCGGCTGGCGGGCTGATGCGGGGCGTCGTCGCTGCGCTGCTGCTGGGCCTTTCGCTGGTCGCGGGGGCAGGGCAAGCGACGGCGGAAGCGCCGCTTCTGACATCCCACCTTCGCATCCACGATCCCTGGGTCGTGGCGGAGGAGGGGAGCAAAAGCTACTGGCTCTTCTCGAAGAATGATCCGGCGGTGACGGGCGACAGGCGGTTGGGCATCATGGCCTACGCCAGCCGCGACCTCGCCCATTGGGACAGGCCGCGCCTCGTCTTCGCCCTGCCCGACGGCCATTGGGCCAATGATGGCGGCTGGGCGCCGGAAGTGCATCGCTGGAAGGGTCGCTGGGTGCTGTTCGCGAC
>Ga0065704_10070967_pt1 | contig 14202 bp, 11 predicted proteins | sample SwiRhicommuniRL2_FD_59091 | JGI IMG/M metagenome (GOLD analysis project Ga0065704, IMG submission 59091) | Switchgrass rhizosphere bacterial communities from Rose Lake, Michigan, USA - RL2 v2 (version 2) | ecosystem: Host-associated > Plants > Roots > Rhizosphere > Soil | place: East Lansing, MI
CTGCGGCCGACGCTGGCAAGCTGCCAAGCGCCGTCACGCCGAGGCCCAGGAGCAGAATGGCGAGGCTTCGCGTGCGCATCGCCATGGCCTCCTCCTAGTCGATGGCTTTTCGCCAGTAGGACGACGCGCGGTCTTCGACGATCTCGTACGTGCCGGCCGGGATCGAGAGGGTGGCATGCTCGGGGTGTTCGACGACCGTGGCATGCGGGGCCTGGAGGTAGAGGCGGTTAGCGTGCTGGAAGACCTGGCAGTCGACGGGGTTATGCCGACCGATCAGGCGGTGCCACTCACTGGTGTTGAGTTCGTCCTCGAGCATGGTCTCGCCAATCAGAGATTTCATGCCGTCCACGGCCCGCTTCCAGAACGGGGCCTTCGAGGGGCGTTCGATTTCGACGGCGTCGGCGGGGACGCGCTTGCGAGGAAGCAACACGAAGTCCCCTTGTTGGAAGCCGCCCCGGCCCAGCCATTCCAGGCAGACGTCGGGATCGCTGGGAGCCCAGGAGCCCATGGGGAGGCGCTGGCAGTAGACGGTACCGTTCTCGGTGAAGACCAGGAAGCGGTACAGCTGCTTGATGGCACCCTCGCCCCGGCGATACCGGGCGGCCACCTCGATGAGGATGGCGGTCTGACCCGCGGTCCGCTTCTCCTCGGTAAGGCTCAGGCCCTGGGAGACCAGGGAGACGATCCGCTCCGTCTGGTCGATGTCGATTCGCGGCTGGATGACCTTGCGCAGGGTCGCTTCCTCGAAGTGAGGATGGTTCAAGACCTTGAGCGCGACCCGTTCGGTGATCGGGGCTTCCTTCAGGGGAGCATGAAGCGTCACGAGCGGTTCGACATCGAGTGCTCCCGTCCGGTTCAACTCCGTCGCCATGAAGACCCTCCTCTCTTCTCAGCCCATGCACGTGGCCGTTTCGCGAGGCTGGGCGGCGGGCGAGGATCCGCCCGAATCTCGCGTTCCCCAACCAAGCAAGGGTGCTGGTTTGGGGCCGTCGGCACGAGTAGGGTAGTGGAGTCGGGATTGGAATGTCAAGAAATGTAAAGCCAAGGACTTTGGGTGGCCCGTGAGAGCCTTGACAGGCTGGGGCCTACGGGTTAAGATTACCTTGTTACGCGGGTGTAACTCAGCTGGTAGAGTACCTGCTTCCCAAGCAGGCTGTCGCGCGTTCGAATCGCGTCACCCGCTCTCACTCGAAAGGTCACTTTTGAGTCGCTCGGGCCTCCAGGTGCCTAGCACCCGACGGGCTCATTTTTTCGGCGGCATAGCCAAGTGGTAAGGCAGAGCTCTGCAAAAGCTCCACCCCCAGTTCGAATCTGGGTGCCGCCTCTCCCTCTCTTGAGGGCGTATAGCTCAGTTGGTTAGAGCGCATCGTTGACATCGATGAGGTCACTGGTTCGAATCCAGTTATGCCCACTCCTGAAGAAGCTCTGGTGAATAACCAGGGCTTCTTTTTTTGTTGATTTCGGAGAACGAAAGGTGAGACCAACAGGACGAACGAAACGAGTTGGTTTCATGGCTAAGCAAGCAGGGCATGGAACGTTTATTCGCATTAGTTTTTGAAGTTCGCTGGAGTCACCATTGTGCTAATTGCTGTTGACGATTCTGACTTCCCTCTTGGTGGGAAAAAGCACATTTTCTTGGCGGCCATAACATTCTATAAACCAGAAGAAGCGATTGCCGAGGTCGAGGCTATTAAGGCAGACTTCGGCCTTAAGGAGCTAAAGTGGAATTCAAAAGGGCTATCGCAAGCTCAGCGCGAAGAAATTTCACGAAGGATGCTGGGAGTCCTCAGTGGCGCGGACTCATTTGTCGTCATTCGGGAAGGTCATGATAAGCAGGCTGCAGCTGAAGAACTAGTCCAGCAGATAGCCGAGTCTTTTGGTGAGTCAGAGTTAGGCCAAGATCTGACCATCCAATTTGACATTGGCATTGTTTCGGACGAGCGCGGTCTTACACAAAAGCTACAATCGTCGCCATATAAATTCATGCGGCACGCTGCATTTTCAAGTGTAAATTCAGTTGAAAGTAGTCTCATTCAATGTGCTGATTTATTTGCTGGCTTTTTGAGGTTGCAACTCGACCTGTTATTGTCGTCGCGCAATGATAAAGTCGTCTATTTTGGGGAAGAGTATTACCCTTATCATGAGCTTTCCTTGTCAGAGTATATTTCAATATCACTGCGTTATTCGCTTTATGGTGAAGTTGTAACTGAAAGCTTTGAGGATTTGCATGGGCTTCCATACAAGCACTCTAAAGGAAAGGGGTTAAGGATTATTTCGTCGGTTTCAGATGAGCTTATAGATGAGGTGTACAGAGGTATTGGCGTTTCGTATATAGGTTGCATTCACTAACAGACATGGCTAGGAAGTCTCCCATCACCGAAACTATTAGGGCGCTGTTTGCGCGTTCAGGAAATCGTTGTGCCTTTCCTGGCTGTACGCAAGTACTCATCAATAGAAAAAATCAGTTTGTTGCACAAATTTGTCATATTCGTGCAGCTGAACCAGGTGGCGAACGTTACGAGCCAAGTATGACCGATGAACAAAGAAGGAGTTATGGAAATTTGATCCTTCTTTGTTATCCTCACCATGTTGAAACTGATGACGTTATCGAGTTTCCAGTGGAGAGGCTAGAAGCAATAAAAGCTGAGCACGAACGTGCTTTTGCTGATAGTTTATTCGAGTTAGATGAACATCGGTTGTTGATGATTACCCAAGAGTTTGAACGGACTTGGGATAGACTCAAGGCACTTGCTGAAACTCAACAGCGTAATAGAGAATTGGCAATGGAGGTTTATCTTGATGAAGGGTATTTTGAACTTTTCGATAATATTTGGCTTGCAATTTCGAGAAATTCACAACTAAATGATAGTTTTCGCGATTATGAGAACAAGCTCCCAGGGGATGTTCAGCGCTACTTAGAGAATAAGTACCTTATCTCCTTTATGATGAGTGGGACTTGAAGGAGTTTCACTATCTATTTTTCGTTGATTGGGAGTCTAGGAATATTGGACTTCCAAACATTGAACAGCAATTAATCTTGAGGCTTAAGCAGCTGGAGATACGTGTACTTTGCGACTTGCTAAAGTTAGTAGGCAGAGATTCTGTAATCGAGAGTCGCATTAAGTCTGCTACTCTTCAACTTGAAGAGTTAATCAAATTTTCAACATATGTTGATTAAGTTATTTACCGCTTCACTTCCAGACGAAAGAACGGTATCTTCGTTCGGCAATTGCTTCGTTGGAGGTGGAGATGAAGGCGCAGAGCGAAGCACTGACTACCATTGATGTAAGTCGGGATCTCAACTTGGGTCGCGCGACGATCCACAGATATATCCAGGAGGGCAAGATTCCGGCAATCAAAGTCGGGAAGAACTACCGCATTCCCCTGGAACCGTACCTCAAGTTCAAGCGGGAGTTCCTTCAGCAGGAAGATCCCACTGCTCCTGAGATTCACACGCTCATGGAGGAGTGGCTGAATCACCTTCGATTTGGCCCTCGTCCCTTCTCCAACCGAACTATTGATGATTACCAGTACAACTTCCTCCGGTACCTTCGCATGGTGGGAGGCTGTTCCAACCTTCACCTCTTGATGAGTAAGGATGAGGCCAGGAAAGCATTAGAGAGTATTCCAATCGCTGGGTATGCAAGGCGTTGTCATCTCGTCTCTACCCTTGTTTCCTTTGCCAAGTTCTTGGTGGATCGGAAGTTACTCCCAGAGAGCTATGTTGACAATCTACGGGCGTTGAGACCTAAGCGCTTTTTTCCGCCGAAAAGGACAGTGCTTGAGGGCGATCAGATCCCTGAGTTCCTGGCGGCCATCTGGACGTTGAACGGGGCATCGCTATACCAACGTAGGCTCAATTATGCGCTAGTTCGAACGCTCATGCTGACAGGGCTTCGCAGTTCCGAGTTGTCGAACCTCACCGTGTCTGACGTGGACTTGGAGAGGCGGGTGCTTTCGGTTCAGATGGGCAAGGGGAGGAAGTTTCGACAGATCGGCATCGGCCAAGATCTCAAGAGAGTGCTTGAAGAGTATCGTAGCTATCGCCCGAAGTCCCTGTCCAAGAACTTCTTCCTAACCAGAGAAGGTACTCCTCTGAATCACAAGTACATCGCCAGCCGAATGAGGAGGTTATCCAAGGCCACGGGGATCGATGTGTCGGCCCATAGCCTAAGACGACACTTCATCTGTCAATCCGCTCTCAAAGGGCATCCTCTGGCAGTTATCTCCCGTGCTGTCGGGCATTCAGACATTTCGGTGACCAACGAATATTTAGTTCTAAGCCAGAAGGACATTATTGCCGAGACGCAAAGGTGGTAGGCGATCGCCCTTGCCCCCTTGGCAATTCCTCTCAGACTTGTTTAGGGCTTGCTGGACAGGCGAAATAGGGACGAGGGGGGAAACGTACCCCCTCCCGAGTTTGCACCTTGAAAAATTTAGTCTTGATGGGCAAGCGCTTTCTGAATGCGAGGGGGCAAGGTACTGCTTGCTTGATGTGCGAATCGGGTATGAGTATGAAATGTCTAAGACTAGATCGCTTCTAGATACGATTCGGCGCTACTTCCCTGACAACGGAGGTTTTGAGGAAGTAGACTTCCTTCACGTATATGGCGACCCGATACAGGCCTTGCTCTACTCTGCCCTCTTTTGCCCTGAGACCGTGGAAGTTGATGGGATGGTCTTCCTGACCCTGCAAGTTTCTGATCGAGACGATGTTGAGAGAGTTCGTAGGTACCTTATAGATGTGGAGGGTAATCGCCAAGCGGTCGAATCCTCGTTTAATTTTGTAGAGGTGCCATACTTGTTTGGGGCATCTCCCAGTACAGATGAGGATGACCTTCTGCTGGCCGAACGCCTTGCTGATTCGTGGCGAGCTTGGTTGTCATATATACATCCAGACCGACAGTTTGTTGTAGAGGTGCTTTCGCCAGAAGTGACGGGTAGTGTCGTGGGCATCCACTTTTTCCAGGATTGCCCCTCGCCTGAGGAACAGACGTGAGGTTTATCGGCCAAATTCAAATACGGAGGATAGCCAATCAACCGAAGTTTTGGTTGTATATCCGTCTTGGCCTGATTGTCTCGAATCTCATCAGCGTATTCGTGTTCGGGCCGTTGACGGTTTCTAGTTCCCCGCCTCAAACTGCCACAGGGCTAGTCGCTGACTTCGCCATCACCACGCTCTTAGTTGTTGCAGTTGTGGTGGGCCTTACGAAACGTCGTTCTTCTAGTGAGCGCCTGGAGTTACCGACTTGGCAAAGCAACCCCCTAGATTTGGAACATCCCGCTAACTTCTTTCATGCGTTTGGAGTCGTTGCTGTTGCTGCTGGTATTTCCAGAGTAGCATTAACAATTCTCTATGCACCTCAATTTCTGCTGGACTCTCTCATGCTGCCCGTTCTCGGCGTAGCTATGCTGCTCGGCATCCGATTATCAGCGATATTGAAGCGATAAGGTGACGCTAGTTCTGCTGATAGATGCCTTGAGAGACTGCAAAGCTTTCTGAGGAAGTCGAATTTGCCTCCCGAATTAGCAACTTGAAAACTTAACCTTGTTATTTAATTCGAGGGACGGTAGGCGACTGAAAGATCGTTCTCCCGTTCGTCTACTGCCCGTTTTATCCTCAGCGAAAACTTATTTCTAGCCGGTTTCTTGCTAGTCGGAAGTCTGGGTACGAGTGAGTTAGCGACGCGTCCATGAGGAGATAACTGGTCAGAACTTGAGCTACCATGAAATCAAGGACATTGCAGATGAAATCATTCGGATGAAAAATATGGGGGACAAGAAACGTAATGACTGTAGAAATTAGTCAATCCGATGTAAATTCATTAATTAGGCAATACATCTCCCTCCCTTGTACTCAAGCCAAAAAAGGCCACGGTTCGTTTATTACGCTTGATTTTGGTGAGCTATCTGAAGTATCTAAAAGAGATGGATCCAAATACCTAAAGGGCCATTATCACTTATGGATATATATGTGCAGATGGAAACTATTTAATGATAGTAAATACGAATTAAATAGTGAGCAAATATCCCAAGATCGTGAAAGCATTTTATCGGGATTCCTAGGTGGGTCGCTTGAGCTAATTGAGGAAGGCAATGATTGCAAAATATATATACAGGTTGCCGAAAGAAAATTAGTTCTTTCGATGGATGAAGATGCAGGACTGGATGCTGATTATTTTATGTTGTTCATGCCGAATGGAAGCATAATTTCCTATAGTCCTGCGAGTAAGTTTAAATTAGAGGTCGAATAAGGCGAGAGTAAATGTCAAATAACGATCGAACCGTTTCTAAGAGACCTGACGGAAAATGGCAGAATAAACGTGATAGTGCGGAGCGTCCAGCGAGCATTCACGAAACTCGAAAGGAAGCCGCCAAGCTGCTCACGGGATGCTCCAAAATGCAGGTGGAGGCCAGCTGAAAATAAAGGGAGTAGACGGAAAAATTCGAAGCAAGGATACCATCAAGCCTGGAAATGATCCCTACCCGCCCAAGGATAAGGAGCATTAAATGGCTCGACAACCAAGCACATCAAGAAGTGGTGGAAGCTTCAGTGACGATACAACTCAGAAGGTCTGGGAAAAAGGGGACTAGAACTTACCGAAGCTAGGTATACGACCGAGTCAAAAGTAGAAAAAATTGCGTTACATTTAATCATAAAGCAGCCGATATGGTTCTAAACTCGTCCAGCCAAGCCCACTCCATCACCTTGCTGCCTTAGCAGCAAGGTGATTTTCATTTCGCCTGATCTTCAAAGCCGACGTCCGGGAAGCCCCCAGCTCCAGCGAAGCGACGCCATTCGCAGGGTGACTATCGAAACGAATAGAGCCCCGAGGATCAATGACGCCTAGGACGTTCCGCGAACGGGCGGGTCAAACGCCCACAGCTTACCGTTAACGCTTTTCCTGGTAAGCCTCGAAGGAACAACGCACCTCACAGCCTGCATGGAGGCACCAGGCTTCCTGCTTAAAAGGTGTGCGTTTGCTCGGCAAGAGGCCCCACGTAGCGAGCCCGAGGTCGGATAATGCGATCGAGTTGATACTGCTCTATCGCATGACCGATCCACCCGATCGTCCGCCCAAGCGCAAAGAGGGCGAGTGCTGCCCCCTCTGGCAGTCTCAAGAGACGTGCGAGCGTGACCAGAGCGAAGTCGATGGTCGGATGATCCCCTAACAGCTCCAGGGCCACTGCCTGGATCGCCAGGGCGAGCTCCAGATCCTCCGACTCGGGACAGGCATCAACCAGCCAATCCCGCAACGCGCGGCCACGGGGATCACCGTGCGGATACAAGGGGTGTCCGAAGCCGGGCGTCCCCTCGCCGCGCCTGAGGCGGGCAGCCAGCACATCGCGGGCACGCTCGGGCGAGCCCGTCTCGTCGAATAGGGCCTCCACCCGGCCGCAGTGACCCCCATGCTTGGCTCCCTGAAGTGCTCCCAAACCGGCGCCGACCGCAGCATAGGGGGTGGAGCCCGCCGAGGCCACGCACCGTGCAGTAAACGCCGAGACGTTGAATTCGTGATCCGCTGCCAAGACCAGGGCTGCCTTGAGCAAGAAGCCGGCGCGCGGGTGCTGTGGCCTCCACGCGCTCAACAATTGCTCGATCACCGGCCGGGCTGGATCGTCGCTTGCCGTGAGCGCCATCGCCAACACGCGCAGGATGCGCCCGCCGGTCAACGCCACCGCGCCCGGGCGCAAATCATAAGCCGATGCGTCCTCCATGGCTACCACCGGCAAGAGGACTTGCATCCGATCGAGCGGAGTGGCGCCGACGAGCTCTTTGGCCATCGCCCGGTACCGTTCCGAAGGAACCCCTGTAGGCAGGGGAGCGAGGGGCGCCTCGAAGTGGCCGACCCACAGCAATGAGGCAACCTCCTCGAGGCTCCGCTCGGCCGCAAGGGTCGTCACCTCATGCCCCCGGTAATAGAGCCGTCCCTGATCGATCAAGGACAACCCGGACTCCAGGAGCGGCATGCCCCAGTTGAGCGCTCCCTCCGTCGCCTTGGTCGGATCGTCACGCAGCTCTTTTTTCTGCTTGAGCTGCTCGACGTCTTGCCTTCGATAGCGACGGGCACGGCTTTGCCCCAGGGCTTCGGAGCGAATCAGCCCACGACTGACATAGGCGTACAGCGTGGCAAGGCTGATCCCTAACGATTCGGCCGCCTCCTTGGCGGATAGGTACTCCGGTTGCGGCATGGCGATCCTCCAATATCTTGATTCATCAATCAAGATTGACTATCTATCGAGCGCCCTCCATATTAAGCCCATCAGCCCAACGGGGAAACTCCCCCATTGCGAGGAACACACCATGACCAGTGGACTCGAAGGAATCGTCGTCGCCCAAACCATCCTCAGCGAGGTCGATGGCGTCCAAGGACGCCTCATCGTCCGCGGGCACTCTATCGAGGAGCTAACCGGGAACCTTACATTCGAAGCCATGGCCGCCCTGCTTTGGCAAGGACTTAGTAATCGAGCGGAGTCCGAGACCCAGCTTCGACAATCGCTCGGGTCTGCGCGTGTTGCTGCCTACCAAGCCTTGGAAGCCATCTTCCCAGCCACTGCGCGCCTGAGCGAGATCGAGGGGCTGAGGCTCGGCCTCTCGGCGCTCAGTGACGACAGTGCGCTGCCCCATCATCTGCTCCTGACGGCCGCTGTGCCGTTGCTGCTCGCCGCAACGAGCCGCATCAAGGCGGGGTTAGCGCCGTTGAGCCCCGATCCCGAGCTGGGCCACGTGGCGGACTTCCTGCGCATGCTGCGCGGGCGTCGTGCCCCTCAGGCCGAGGAAAACGCGCTGGAGGCGTACCTGGTCACCGTGGCCGAGCACGGCATGAATGCCTCCACCTTCACCGCTCGGGTGATCGCCTCGACGCAAGCCGGCACCATCTCGGCGGTGGTCGGCGCCCTTTGTGCTCTCAAAGGCCCCCTGCACGGGGGGGCTCCAGGCCCGGTCCTCGACATGCTCGATGCGATCGAGAACCCGGAGAACATTCCCACCTGGTTGCAGGGCGAACTCGCCGCCGGGCGACGCCTGATGGGCTTCGGGCATCGGATCTACCGAGTCCGGGATCCGCGCGCCGATGTTCTCAAGGGCCAGGTGGCCAAGCTACGCGATGCCGGCAACGCGCGCCTGGAGTTCGCCGAGCGCCTGGAGCGCGAGGCAATCGCCATGCTTAGCCGTCACAAACCCGACCGCCCCTTGCAAACCAACGTCGAGTTCTACACGGCGCTGCTCTTGGAGGCGGTTGGGTTGCCCCGGCCCCTCTTCACGCCGGTCTTCGCCATGGGGCGGGTGCTTGGTTGGACGGCCCATGTCCTCGAGCAAACCCAGTCCGGTCGATTAATCCGTCCCCAGTCCGAGTACGTAGGCCCGCGCCCTGAGGCATGCCCAGCCTAGGTCTTGCTGTCTTGGCGCTTGCGATAGTCGTTGCAAGGCCCCGGCCTGACGGCCCGTTCAAGTGTTTCGACCGATCAACAAGGTCTCTAGCTTGGGGAATCGAGCGTCTCAGGCAGAAACATCAAAGAGCGTCGCGGTTCTAAACTCGTCCAGCCAAGCCCACTCCAATAGGAAGCCTCGGTTCTAAACCGAGGCTTCTTTTTTTGTTCGATAGGGAGTACGAAAGGTGAATCCAGCGAGACCAGCGAAACGAGTTGGTTTCGGACGAGAGGCTAGTGAGCTTCAACGGTATAGCTGTGGCAACTATGACCGCTTGGCGCCCGCTAATGCTCACGGCATCAGGGCGCCAGGCCGGCGGTCGGGGTATACTGCCATGGTCGTTCGGTTACTCTCGGCTCGACCCGTCGGAATCCACGGAACGCATCGCGAGAGCAACGTCATGGTTTCAGGAGTGAGTGACGGTGACGATTCCAGCAAGCACGACCGACCCGCTCTACCTCGTGGGCATGGAACGCCTCGTCGAGGTGATCCAGGAACTCTCGATGGCACGTAGCCTCGAGCGCGTGATGGAAATCGTTCGGCGGGCGGCGCGTGAGATCGTGGGGGCGGACGGCGCCACCTTCGTCTTGCGCGATGGAGGCCAGTGCTACTACGCCGATGAAGAGGCGATCGCCCCCCTTTGGAAGGGACGACGCTTTCCCCTCGACGCCTGCATCAGCGGCTGGGCGATGCGCAACAAAGCGTCGGTGCGGATCGAGAACATCTTCGAGGACGCCCGCATTCCCCTGGAAGCTTACGAGCCGACCTTCGTGCGGAGTCTGGTCATGGTTCCGATCCGGCAACTGGAGCCGATCGGGGCCATCGGAACGTACTGGGCCGGCCGGCACGCGGCCCCCGACTACCAGGTTCGGCTGCTCCAAAGCCTCGCCAATAGCACGTCGATCGCCTTGGAGAACGTCTCGATCCTGCAGGAGCTCGATCAGCGGATCCGAGCACGCACCGCCGAACTCGAAGCCGCCAACCTAGAACTCGCGGCCTTCAATTCCGCGGTCTCTCATGACTTGCGCAATCCGCTCAATGCCATCTTGGGCTACTCCGAGTTGCTCTTGATGAGGGACGGCGAGCATCTCGCGCCCGAGGTGAAGCAAGGGCTATCGACCATCGCCAGGTCGTCAGGCAAGATGCGGCATCTCATCGACGATCTGCTGCGGCTTTCGTCGGTGGCCTACGGCGAATTGAAGCTAGAGCCTGTCGACCTTTCACGACTGGCTGCAGGGATCGTGGAGGAGCTTCGAGGCGCGGAACCCGAGCGGTCCGTGACGTTCCAGGTGGAATCCGGCTTGGTGGTGACCGGCGATCCGGGGCTCTTGCACATCGCCCTGACGAACCTGCTCTCCAATGCGTGGAAGTACTCCTCCCATGAGCGGGAGTCGCGCATCGAGGTGGGGAGCACGACGGTCGATCAATCGACCGTCCTATTTATCCGGGACAACGGCATCGGTTTTGAGATGGCGCAAGCCGATCGCCTGTTTCGCTCCTTTGCGCGTCTCAGCTCGGGCAAGGAGTTCCAAGGGACGGGGATCGGATTGGTGACGGTTCGACGCATCATCGAACGCCACGGCGGTCGCATCTGGGCCGAAAGCCAACCGGGAAAGGGAGCGACCTTCTTCTGGACCTGTCCGGGCGCCGTCACTCCCCGTTAGGAGGAAGTCCGGCGCGTCTTCTGGCGCTGGGGCCCCTCCACGAGGGAGCCGCGCTGGACGGCTGCGAGACCGTAGCGCTCGCGAACCCCGTCAAGGGCCTGATGAAGGGCCTCTGCGTTTCGCTTACGCTCCATCTCGAACAACGCCAGTTGGGTACTCGGCTTGAAGTTCGAAACGGCCGCTCCCACGAGGCGTAGCGGCCGTTTCCCGTCCCAAGCCGCGAGTACGAGATTCCAAGCCAGTTCATAGAGCTCGTCATCATCGTCGCATCCCGAGAGCAAGGTCCGGCTTCGCTCGACCGTTTCAAACGTCTTGGCATAGCGCACCTTGGCGGAGACCGTCCCCGCCAGAAACCCTTGCTGCCTCAGGCGGTATCCCAGTTCACAGGCAATTTTGAGAATCCTCCGGCGGAGGTAAACCGGATCGGCGCTGTCCTGATCAAAGGTTTCCTCGCCACTGATGCTCTTGGGGGGCCCCGCGGGCTCCACCGGCCTGGGATCCTTCCCCTGGGCAATCACGTGCAGGTCCGCGCCGTTAGCGCCGAACTGATCGACGAGACGTTGCAAGGGCATCTCCGCGAGCTGACCGATGGTTCTGATCCCCAGAGCCAGTAGGCGCTCATGGGCACGCGGCCCCACCCCCGGAATGATGCTCACGTCCCTGGGGTGTAGCCAGGCAAGCTCCGAGTCATGGGGAACGACGACCACCCCCGCCGGTTTGGCGACCTTCGAGGCGATCTTCGCGAGCAGCTTCGAGGATCCGGCGCCCACCGAGCAGTTGAGTCCGGTTTCGAGCTTGACGGCGGCCTGGAGGGCGTACGCGATCCGCTCCGGGGGGCCTAACAGCGCCTCGGTGCCCGTCACGTCGAGATAGGCTTCGTCGAACCCCAAAGGCTCGACGATCGGAGCGAAGTTCCCCCAAATCTCGAGGAGCTTGGCGTTGCCGTCTCGGTACTTCTGGAACTCCACGGGGACCACGATGGCCTGCGGGCAAAGCTCTTTCGCCTTGTAGAGCGGCATCGCCGATCGAACCCCATAGGCCCGCGCCTCATAGCTTGCGCTCGCAACCACCCCTCGCTTCGTGGAGTGGCCCCCCACGATGACGGGCTTGCCCTGAAGCTTCGGGTAATCCCTCTGAGCGATCGAGGCGAAGAACGCATCCATATCGACGTGCAAGATGGAACGCCGCTTCATGAGACCCCCCATTTGTCGTAAAGGGGCTCGACCTCGCTGACGACGATGATGGGCTCGTTGCCATCCACCTCGATCACCCCGTGGAAAAGCGCGGCCATGCCTCTGCGGCTCGCATGGGACCAGTTCCGGTAGGCCTCGGGGAACATGACCGCTTGGCAGTGCTCAAGGCGATCCGAAAGCGTCAGGAACGTCATGTTCTCCCCCTGACGCGTCCGCGTGCGGAAGCGGCTGACGACCTCGGCGACGACGCTCACGCGGGTCTTGCGCGGCAGCTTCTTGGCCTCCGCCAGGGTAAGCGCCCCCACTTCCTTCGGTAAGGGCTCGACGGTCACCGTGAATCCCAAGAGCTCCTGCTCAATCGCCTGCTGCATCGGCAGGGGATACGCCCCGAAGTCGGGGCCAGAAGACCGGTCGACCGCTCCAACCGAGAACAAGCTGAGCTGGCTCGTGCTGGGCGGACCGCCTTTCGGAAGATCGGTCACCTGGTTCATGAGCGCGGATCGAGAAGCCCCGAGGCCATCACAAGCGCCAAGGCGGATGAGGGTTTCAAGCTCCGGGCGGGAAAGTCCCGCGCGGCGCTTCAGATCGGCAAGGCTCTGGTAGGGCCCCCCGGTTCGACGGCCTTCCAAGATGGCCTCGACGCCTGCTGGGCCGATGCCCAGGATATAGGAGAGGCCAATCCTCAGAAATCCGCCGTCTTCGACCGTATAGGCGGCTTCGGATCGGTTGATGCAAGGGAGGGCAATCTTTCCTCCAAAGGCTCGCACGTCCTCGATGTAGACCCGGGGCTCGTAGTAGCCCTGACCGGTCGCCAGGACGCAGCAGAGGTACTCGAGCGGCCAGCGTGCCTTGATATAGGCCTCTCGCACCGCGAGGGCCGCGCAGGAGGCCGCGTGAGCCTTAACGAAGCCGTACCCGGCAAAATTGGCCAGCAGCTCCCAGACCTGCTCCGTGACCTTCGGATCCCGGCCCAGTTTGGCAGCCCCCTCGAAGAAGGGTTTGCGGATGCGCTCGACCTCAGGCTTGATGCGCTTGGCGATGCCTCGCCGCAACTTGTCGGAAGCCCCCATGCTCATCCCCGCGTAGACCGACGTCACTTGCAGGCATTGCTCCTGGTACAGAATCAAGCCGAAGGTATGCCCGAGCACCCCCTCGAGACACGGGTCATGGAAGGTCACGGGCTCGCGTCCATGGCGTCGAGCGACGTAGTGGTGCTTGATGCGGCCTTCAAGTGGACCGGGACGATAGAGGCTGGTGATCGCCGTGATGTCCTCCATCTCCTTGGGTTGGAACTGTCTCAAGAGCCCCTGTACGCCTCCTGATTCGAGCTGGTAGATGCCGAGGGATCGCCCCGACCTGAGCAGCTCGAAGGCCTGCGGATCATCGAGGGGGATGGACTCGGGATCCAGCTCGACGCCATGCCTCTCGCGGATCAGCTTGAGGGCATCGCTCAGGATGGCGAGGTTTCGGTTGGCCAGCAAGTCCATCTTCAGCAGGCCGACGCTCTCGACGCCCTTCATCTCGAATTGGGTCACGATCGGGCCTTTCGCGGAGACTTCGAGCGGAACCACGTCGGTCAACGGCTCCTCGCTGATGACGATGCCACAGGGATGCAGCCCCAGGTGGTCGGGAAGGTCATGGAAGACATGGGCGGTCTCGATGACCGAGCGCCAAGGCTCGCTCTGGATCGGGATGTCGCCGTAGTCATGGGAGCGAGAGGCCTGCTCGTAGGGCTCGCCATCAAGCCAGCGAGGCACCCTACGGGCGAGCCGGTCGATGGCCTCGGGCTCCAGCCCATGGGCGGCACCCGCGAGACGGATGGCTCCTCGTGGCCCATGGTGCTGTTGGGTCGCGATTCGGGCGACGTGATCCGCTCCATACCGGTCAAAGGCGTAGTCCACCACCTCATCGCGAC
>Ga0065704_10070968_pt1 | contig 14182 bp, 9 predicted proteins | sample SwiRhicommuniRL2_FD_59091 | JGI IMG/M metagenome (GOLD analysis project Ga0065704, IMG submission 59091) | Switchgrass rhizosphere bacterial communities from Rose Lake, Michigan, USA - RL2 v2 (version 2) | ecosystem: Host-associated > Plants > Roots > Rhizosphere > Soil | place: East Lansing, MI
GCGCCCTACTCCAGGATCGTACCGTCGATGCGTCGCACGTTCGTTTCGCTTTGTGTGCTTCATGCTGTCTCCCCGTTGGCCTGGGCTGAGCCCGAATCGCCCAGCGACCCCGCCCGGATCGAACTCCAGGCCTTGAGTATCACCGGTACTGCCGACAGTGAACGCGCCGATGGCCCGGTCGTCGGCTACAAGGCCAGCCGTTCGGCAAGCGCCACGCGCACCGACACCGCCCTGCACGAAACCCCGCAATCGGTCAGCGTGGTCCCCAAGGACGTGCTCGAAGACACCGGCGCCACACGGCTGCAAGATGGCCTGGACTACGCCGGCGGCGTTGGCCGCGCCAACAACTTTGGCGGCCAGGGCCTGACCACGTTCACGGTGCGTGGCTTTACCACGGGCGAGTTCTACCGCAATGGCTTCCCGATCAACCGCGGCTACCCCAACGCCCCCGACGCCAACACCGTCGAACGCCTTGAAGTGATCCGCGGCCCAGCCACCAGCCTGTATGGGCGTGGCGACCCTGGTGGCACCTTCAACGTGGTCAGCAAGCAGCCGCTGGCTGAGCGCAAGGTCACCCTGGGCAGCCAGATCGACGACCAAGGCATGCACCGCGCCACCCTCGATGCCACCGGCCCGCTGAATGAGGACGGCTCGCTCGCTTACCGGTTGAACGTGCTTGGCGAAGGTGGCGAGAGCTTTCGCGATGATGTCGAGAGCGAGCGCTACGACGTGGCGCCCGTGGTCAGCTGGCAGGTCAACGACAGCACCAGAATCGTCTTCGAAGGCGACTTCATGCGCAACAACCACCCACTGGACCGCGGCCTGACCCGCTATGCCACCCAGACCGGCAGTGCCTCTCGCGACACCTACATCTGGGAGAAAGGCAGCGACAACGTGTTGCACAACGACAACAACATGGCCCAGGTGCGCTTCGAGCACCTGCTCAATGACAACTGGGCGTTGGGGGGCGGGTTCCAGTTCCTCGATGGCTCGCTCAAGGGCAACGCGGTGGAAGCCAACGGCGCACCCGCTGACGGGCGTACCCTGCAGCGCAACTTCAACTACCGCAAGCTGGAATGGACTGACCGTGACTGGCAGTTGAACCTTACCGGGCATTTCGACACCGGTGGTTTTAGCCACACCCTGCTGACCGGCATCGAGTACGAAAACTACGATTACAACTCGATCATCCAGCGTTCCTCGGCAGCCGTCGGCACCTACCCCATCGATATCTACGACCCGGTGCTCGGCCAGCCAAGGCCCGCATTGACACGCACCACCACCTGGGACAAGGAAAACCTGCAGACCTGGGCCTTCTTCATTCAGGACCAGGTGGCGTTGACCGAGCGCCTCAAAGCGTTGGCCGGCATCCGCTTCGAGCGCTTCGAGCACGACTATGACGACAAGCTGGTCGACACCCGTGACTTCAGCAAGGGCGAGAACGGCGTCACCCCGCGCGTTGGCCTGATCTACGACCTGACCGACACGGTGGCGGTCTATGCCAACACGGCGCGGTCATTCAAGCCCAACAGTGGCGCCCCTGCGGGGGGCGGCAGCTTCGACCCGGAGAAGGGTAAATCCTACGAGCTGGGCGTGAAGTGGGAAGCGCTCGATCGCCAACTGAGCATCGATGCGGCGGTGTACCACATCGTCAAGGAAAACGTGCTGGCACGCGACCCCAACGACCCCACCGGGGTCTACAGCATCGCAGCAGGTGAGGTACGCAGCCGCGGGCTGGACATCAACATTGCGGGCAACATCACCCCTGAGTGGCGCGTGATCGGTGGCTACGCCTATGTCGATGCCGAAGTGACCAAGGACACCAGCTTGCCTACCGGCACCCACCTGGCCAACATCCCGCGCAACAGTTTCAGCCTGCTGAACACTTACGAATTCCAGGACGGCGCGGTCAAAGGCCTTGGATTGGGTGTTGGCCTGAAATACGTGGATGATCGCGCCGGCCAGACAGCCGTGACGACCTACACCATGGAGCGCTACAGCGTGGTTGACCTGCTCAGCTTCTACAAGGTCAATGAACACGTGCGGCTGAACCTGGATGTGAAGAACGTCTTCAACAAGGGTTATGACGAAGGGGCGTTCAACAACTACGTGTACCCGGGCGCACCGCGAACGGTGCAGGCCGGGGTTTCGTACACCTTCTAGCTGACTGTAGGAGCAGCCTTGTGCTGCGAAGAGGCCGGTACCGGCAACATATATGCAGTGCCAGTACCGGCCTCTTCGCAGCGCAAGGCTGCTCCTACAAAAAGCGCATCAAACTCAGAACGCCTTGCTGTAGAACAGCGCGTACGACTCGATCCCGTCGTTAGGCTGTTTGATACCCGCGTTGGAGTAATGCATCGCGCGGATGCCGACCTTCTGCGCACCCGGCAGCTTCAGGCCAAAACCGATGCGGTCTTCGAAGTTGACCGCCGAACCCAGGCGCTGGTCGCCCACTTCTGTCTTGGAAAACGCCGCCAGGCCAATACCGGCCTCGATGTAGGGGGTGTAGGTGAAACCGCTGAACTCGTAGGTGAATACCGGGCTGAACGACAGCGAGTGCGCGCCGCTGGCGTCGCCGCCTTCCCAATAGGTATAGGCCGCATCCCAGTAACCGGTCACATAACCGGTACTGCTTTCCAGCCATTTCTTGTCCCAGTCGAACGAAAGGCCGATACGGTAGGTCATGTCGCCTTGGCTGGTGGCGCCAACTGCAGCCGATACCTGCGCGGCCTGGGCCAGGTTGGCCCCCGCGAAGGCCAGCACTGCAGCGGCCAGCGAAGCAGCGAGACGGGTTTTCATCAATGACATCTCCTGATGGTCTACAACACGGGCAAAGTGGGGGCTTGAGCCCCTCGAGCTTATGCGGTGGCCGGCGCATCCAAACCGGTCACACCAAGTAATACTTCTCTGATTATTGTCCAGATAATCAGAAAGTTGAAAGCTGTTTGCCACCATTGGCTAATACCAGGGCGACGGCCTTATCACGGGCCCTGTCGCCGTTCAGTCGTAGGCCGCCTCTTCATGCTCACCCAACAGCCGCCGCTGCCTCGGCGTCGCCTCCTCCAGCACCTGGGGGTTGAATTGCCAGTGCAAATACGGCGAAAACTTCTGCGCCACCATGCGTCGACCGTAATGCACCTGCAGCATGTCGCGCTCACGCGACTGCGTGCAATTGGCGCCGCCGCTGTGCCAGACATCACTGCGAAACACCAATGCATCCCCCGCCTTGCACAACACCGGATGCGCTTCACGCCCTTGCCACTCGGACTCGCCGGCCTCGGGTGGGCGTGCTGCCCGATGGCTACCAGGCACGATCCAGGTCGGCCCGATGCTGTGATCGATATCGCTGAGGTACAGCTGCGCAGTGAGGATCTGCATGGGCTGGGTAAAGGCACCTCGCTCGCTGATCCACGCGGGCAGTTGCATGGGCAGGTGATCAAGGTGCAGCGCCATGCCGGGGTAACCGGGGTGGCTACGCCAGGCGGTCTGGCCGATCACGTGGCAGTCCTCGCCCAGCGCGGCCTCGGCCAGGTTGATAAGCGGTGGCAGATCAAGAAAGGGCAACCACAGGGGGTTGCGGTTGAACACGCACTTGTAGTGTTCGAGCAGCCCTTGGTAATCCCAGTGAATGGGCTGCAAGTCATCGATGGCGCAGCGCAGCAAAGCGATACGCAGGGGTTCGAGCACACCGGGGATCAACACAAAACCCCGCTCGTCCAACATCTCCAGCTGAAGGTCCAGGCTCATGGCGGTGCGCTCCTTTTCGGCAGGAGTACAGATGTACTCCTGCCCGGACTGTGCCATTCAACGCCAGTGCAGGTTCACCGTGGCAGGCGCTTTGCCGTCGACGGCCACCTGTTGTTGTACCGTCTCACCTTGGGCGTTGCCGGTAACTTTGTAATGGCCCGGTGGCAACTGCACATACAGCAGTGGGCCTACGTCGGTAACGCTCAGCACGGGCTGGCCCTGTGCGCTCTGGATGTCGACTGTGGCGCCACTCTGGAACTCGCTCCCCGGGCCTGCAGAGAGTTCGACATGCAAGTCGTACCCTTTGGTCTTGCGCAGGGCGTTGGCTTCATCCTGGCCGATACCGCCTTCCAGGTAACGGATGCCGTTTTGCTCTTGCGGCTGCAGCTGGACAGCCTGCATGTCGATAGGTGCATTGAGGTCGGCAGCCGCCGCCAACGTCCAAGGCATGGCCAAGGTGAGCAGTAGCGCAGCGCCAAGGGCATAGTGATGATTACGCATGGTAGAACCCTCCTTCTGAGGATGGTTTACCTATTATTACGCTCTCTAACGACACTCGTTTTCTTACTGACAGAGGGTCGTCCGGGCACGGGCAGCAAGTCGTCGCTTCAACGTGCGCATTTATATTTCATGGGCATATTGCACTCTTTATTCAAAAAAGGCTGGATCGGCAAACGACTAGCGAACACACATTTTCTTACACCCAAATACTCGACAGGAAACCATCACCCAGTACATCGTGAATTTCCGGAAGAATGCATCTAGTGTTCGAGCTGTTTAGTTTCGACGAACGCGATAGCGAATTTTCCTACAAACTTTTAAACATATACCGATCGAACACAACCATCATCCAACAACATGACTTACATCAACACAGATCAAATAGCGCCACGACAGGCATAATCAAACACAGTGGGATATGCAATACGCTATGGACAACCTCGATAAAGAAACACGTCGTGAACGAGCCGATATTGTTCTACGTAGCGCGCACCAGTACACCTACTTCCAATTACTGGAACTGATGCACCAGCTGCACGGGGACGATCTCGAACAACGCCCCCTGTCCCGGGAGGCTCGGCGCCGCTTGCGGCTGGAGGTTTCTCCAAGTTTATCGTTCCCGGTTGCCGACGTACTGCGCGCTGACCGCCTGGAGGACGATCGCTATCGGATTCAGGCCAGCTTCCTGGGGCTGCATGGCACAGATTCGCCGCTGCCCACCTACTATCTCGACGACATTGCCTACGAATACGCTCACTCATCCGTTTAAGGCATAACGACAGACTGCACATCGGCACCTATCAGATCGCCATACGCCTGTTTAACGAAAATGCTGTGAGGCCAGAACACTGTGCAGCCAAAAACCCGCTTACTGCGCTGCTGACCACACAGCTTTGCCCGCTGCAAGCGCTTGGCACACCGATGACCGACACTTTAAGGTTTCTTCAGCCTGTGACGACCGCACCGGTCGACGAACTTGACCCGCTGGCCTTATTGGACCGAGCTGCAGAAGCCCGGATTGATCCGGCCATCGCGCGCATCTTCGGCAAGGAGGCTCGATGAAAACGACCATTGGATGGTTGCTCATTGGCCTGGTACTCACTGGCTGCACGTCGATCAGCAGGATCTATCAAGTGGCAGTGAATCCAAATTTGCCTATCGGCGGCCCCAACAACGATATCAGCCACGTGGCACTGAGCCTGTATGCTGCTGATCTACCAGCACTTGCCACTTCGGCGCATGAGACGTCAGGTACACCCGCACCGGCGCATGGCCATCCCGAATTATTGGCGGCTAGCCTCAGCGCCGAGGACGCCGTAGCGCTGACGGACAGGCTCAGTTCACTGGCCGAACAGCTGCACCAGAACTACCCCACTTCCTCGGAGCATGAGCAGGCCATCAACGATGCGAAATCGCCAGCGCCATTGGCCAGTTATGCAGCGACAGGACCCGCGCTGCCCTCAGAACCCAGCAGCCCGCCCCAACGCCAAACACCGTCATCCATCGCGTTCAAAGTCCTGCAACTGCGGGACGATTCGTTGCTGCTGGATGCTACCTATGAGCAAGTAGAGGAAGACCTGGACAGAGCACTGGGCACCACGCTGATCAGCGCTGACGACTACCGTCTGATGCCCGGCCATTTCAAATTCATCGAGCACGAAGAACTCAACGAACGCACTCGCTACATCGCCGTCATTGCGCACCTGGGCGATAGCCCGCTGGGCAACTGGAAGGATGCCGTGCGTATCCAACCTCGCGGCTATAACCACACCATACATGTCCACTTTGAAAACAATGGCGTTGAACTTCGGCACGACAGCGAATACCGCCGTGACCAGTGAGTCCGCTACCCAACCAAGAGGAACATCTTCATGAGTTCACGCAACGCGGTATTGTGGAAAGAAGGGCTGTTCGTCAAACCCCAGCATTTTCAGCAAATGGCCTACGCCGCCGAATCGGCATTGCAACAACGTATTACCAGTTTGAACGATGCGTTCTACGGTTTCAGCGAGTTGGAACTGAACGCCGAGTACTTGAGCTTCGGCAAAATCGCGATCACCCGTGCCCGTGGTGTAATGCCTGATGGCACGGTCTTCGATATTCCTGGCGACATGCCACCACCTCCTCCATTGGAAATCCCTCTGGATGCTGCCAACAAGGTCATCTTCCTCGCCCTCCCTCTACATGCACCCGGCGCCCCCGAGGTGCGCTGGCCCGACAGCGACCATTCAGGCGGTCGATTTATTGCCAAAGGTGTTCCGGTCATGGACAACCACGGCGGCAGCGGCGACTCGATGATCCTCGATGTCGCCATTCCGAACGTGCAGATCAGGCTGCAGGACGACAACAGCGCCTACAGCTGCCTGGCATTAGCCAAAGTGCTAGACAAGCGGCCCGATGGCAGTGTGATGCTGGACCCGCGTTTCTATCCCACGAGCATCTCGCTGAAGGCGGCACCGGCCCTGTTGGGCTTCCTTGAAGAGGCGACGGGGCTGATGCGCGAGCGCGCACGCAATCTCGCGCAGCGGATCTGCTCACCCGGCCAGTCCGGTATCGCCGATATCACCGACTTTGCCCTGCTGCAAGTGATGAACCGGCTCCACCCCTATTTCCATCACCTGGCTCGTCGTCGCAACGTGCACCCTGAGCAGTTGCATATCGCGTTAGGGCAGGCCTGTGGCGAACTGGTGACCTTCACCGACGACGGTCGGCTACCCCTGGAGTACCCGGCTTACCAACATGATGACCTGGCCGAATCCTTCCACATGCTGGAGGAGACCCTGCGCCGTTCCCTTAGCACCATCCTCCAGCCCCGCGCCGTGTCGCTGCCGATCCAGGAGCAGCAATATGGCGTGCTCACGGCAACGCTGCATGAGCGCAAACTTCTGGAAGACGCCACCTTCATTCTGGCCGTACGGGCAGACCTACCGGGTGAGGATCTGCGCAAGAAGTTCCAGCAACAGGGCAAGGTCACTTCGATCGAGCAACTGCATCACTTCGTACAACTGCAAATGCCTGGCATGCCGCTGATTCCGCAGCTTGTAACACCTCGCTTCCTGCCTCACCACTCCGGGTTCGTCTACTTCGAACTCGATCGTCAGCATGAATCGTGGCAGCAAATGAAGCAGGCAAGTGGCTTTGGGTTCCACATTGCTGGCGAGTTCCCGAACCTGGAAATGCAACTTTGGGCTATCAGGCCGGAGTAGACCCCGTAGGAAAAATCCCGATCCAGGTCACTGGCATCGGGATTTTGTTGTGGGCCGTGAAGCGCTACTGCTGCGCTACTTCACTGGCAATGTCATCTCGAAGCAAGCGCTGCGGTAGCGCGAAGCCTGCAAAGAGCTGGCGGGTGAAGGGGTTGTTCGCACCGGTAGCGTGGAACTTATAGCGGGCAGAATCGCCTGCAATCTTGAAGCTCAAATCCACGCTGGTTGGAGTGCGCGCATTGAGCCCACCTCGGCTGAGCAGACGATAGAGCGACCAGGGGCCGTGGTAACTCTGGCTGACCGTGGTACCAGTGGCCTGCACCAAGGTGACGCGACAATGCCCGCTCTCCCCGGCGGGCCCTGGCCAAGTCATGCCGATGGGCTCTTTACCTCTGTCCGCAAAGGCGTGCAACAGCCCATCAAGGCCGAATACGCTGCCCCGCAGCCCGCTGCTGATCGCCACAGGTTCAAGGCCAAAACTGACGTTCAGTTCGCCGCGGTTATCGAAAAAAGCGTTGCGAATGACTTCGGCCTGCTTAAGCTGCGCAATCACCTCGGGGCGCACCAGAAAGCCATCGCCGGCACTCGATTGCAGCGCATCGAGGTTGTCTTTGAGGAACACGGTGAGGTACTGATCCTCGAAGCGCTTCAGTTGGCCTTGGGGGCCAAAGAACGCCTCAAAATCCTTGAGCGACACATCCGGGCCGGCCGGGTCGATGGGATAGCGCGATGCCAAACGCTCCAGGTAGACGCTGTATACCTCGGCGCCCCAGCGCTGCTCCAGTTCCTGCAACGCCATGACCATCAGCACCTGCGAGGTTTGCTCAGCCAGTTGGCGTACCTGACGGTTCAGCGGCTCAGGTAGCCCCGTAGCAATGCGTTGCAGATTACGAATGGGGTCAGGGTCTTTTTCCGAGAAGCGGCTCAACGCTACCGCGAGCGCCGCCCTGCCCCGATTCGAGTTGTCCTGCACCGCCTTTGCATAATCGTAGACGGCACTGATGGCCTGCAACGTTTCGTCGTAATAAGACGGTTTATCGCCCAGTACGTCGAGCATGCCGGACAGGCCGGCGAAGGAACGGTAGATACCCATCGCCTGGGCGTGCGCCTGCTGGGCGGGCTGCGATTGCTTTTCGCTGTCCGCCCCCTGCGGATAGATCATCGTGTTGCCACGCACCGTTTCCAGCAGTCGACGTATCGGCGCGGCGGGCCCTGTGACCTGCTCCAGCACACTCAACGCATGCGTGAGGTCGCTAAACTCGGTCACCGAGAACTGGTTCAGCACGCGGCGCCAACTGTCGATGTAGTCTGCGCTGTACAGGGCACGTAACCGCTCCGTCAGTGCTTGTCGGTCCACCTCTGAATAGTCGAGTTGTCGTCGCTCGCCCAGCACCCATTGATCAATCAGGGCAAGGTCGGTCGCATTTTGGCTGTGCTGATCGAAGTAGTCCCGAAAACCGCTCGCAGTCAACAAGGGTGCCAGAGACAGGTTGCCATCGACCCCCGTCTGGTGATCACGCTCGGCCAGTGGCACATACACGATATCGAATGCCGGGCCGATTTCGTTGCGCAAATCCAGCTCACCGTGCAGTTGCTCCTGCGCCTGCTGCCGCAGGCCAATATAGACCCGTTGGGCCAATGGCAGCTTGCGCAACTGCTGCTGTGCTTCGGCCACCATCTGCCGATACTCGGGCAGCTCGACGTCGGCATAAGCCAGTGCGTATTTGAGGTGCCGCATCAACGCGACCTGCAATTGCCCCTGCCCCGGATATGCCTTCTGCCATTCACGGGCCATCCACTGCTCTACCAGCTCCGGTCGGCGGTTATTGCGATCCTCGATCATACGGTAGATGCGCAATGCCGACAGTTGCTCATCACTCCCGGGGATAGACCGTTTGATGGTGGCCGCCACACCGCCTGCGATTGACGGTAGGAAGCGCCTGGCCAGGGCATTCAGGTAAGCCTGGTCCACCTGTGGGCCAATGGCTTTGCCTTGGTACAGTCCCATGTCGGTGAACACGGTCCAGCCTGAACGGTAATCGCCATACAGGCTCACAGCTTCGCGGATGTCATTCAGGGGCATCAGCAGACTACGCCCGGTCAGATCGTCTTTTGCGTCCATGCTCGTTTGAGTGAACGCGTTACTTTTCTCCAGTACATGCTCCGCCTTGTCGCGGTTAACGCTGTAGAAATGCAACCAGCCACCGGCCATGGCTAGCCCGCACAACCCCGCCGCCACTGCACCACCTTTCAACAGCTGCGTCTTGTACTGAACGACCTTCTGGTTGTCGCCCGCCAAGCCGGCCTCGGGATAGACCACCCGTTGCAAGAGCTGCTGGGCGAAGTACACCACCGAGGTGCCTTGCGGTTTGGTTGACAACGCCGGGGAAGCAAAGGCGAAGGCGCGGGCTGAAGCATCGGCAAAGAGGTTACGCACCTCGCCCCGCTGATAAACCGAAGAAAAGTACAGGCCCCGCACCAAGGCCGGTGTGCTGTAGCGATCGCTGCCCAGGACATCGCCCAGAAAACTCAGCAACAGGTTTTGGGCGCCGCTCAATTCCTTGAGCAGTGAGTAAGCGCTCTTGCGGCCCGCACTTGGCGTTCCCATCGTCGCACTCATCATCCGATCGCCGAGTCGCCCAACGAAGTCCAAATAGGCGCTACCCAACTCCTCAAGCCAGGCATCGAAGTCCTTCACCGACGCCAAGGTGAAGGTGAAGCCCTGCACCTCTTCGCGCTCGCGTGCCGGTAGTTTGGCAAAGAGTTCGTCAAAGCCGTCCAGCAAGTCGAACTTGCTCATCACCACGTAGAGCGGTAACCGCGTACCCAGCTCCCCACCCAGCTCAGTCAAGCGAGCACGCAACACGAAGGCCAAGTCACGGCGCTCAGTTGCCGACCGTGCGAATAGGTTGACCATGTCCACCAGCAACACCACGCCGTTGAGCGGACGTCGGCTGCGGTTGTCTGCGAGCCAGCCGATCAGGTGCTGCCACAAGCGTCGCTCGATGCCAGGTGGCAGACCGATGGGTTCTACATTCGGGCCTGCCGTTTCATCCAATTCAACCGTCTCGACCTCCCCTTCGGCGCCACTGGTCACAGGCTGCTTGATGGGATCAGCCACGACCACTGGCCGTTCAGGCTGACTGATGAACTCGCCTGGCGGATCGATCAACACGGCATCGTCGCCAACCCACCAATCGATGCCAAAAGCCAGGTCCGGGTCTGTCGTGGCCCGCTGGCTTGCGCTGCGCTCGGTACGCGTCAGTGCAAAGCGCTGATCCGAACGGCTGACAAAGCTGGACTTTCCTGCATTCTCTTCGCCAAGGATGAGATACCACGGCACATCGTAGAGATGCCCTCGCCCACCCTGGCTATCGCGCAAACGGGCCAGGCTGGTGTCGAGCAAACGTTGCTGGGCCTGGACATACGCCAAGCTGGGGTCTTCCACCTGCCGCGCCTGTCGTTGCTGTTCGCGCACGATCAAACGGTTACGCCGATGCACCTGCGCACTCCAGATCAGCAGTGGCAGGGCCATCAGCAGCACAGTTGCCGCAATGCGAACGGGTAGATCAGCCAGTGGCTGCCGCTCATGCCAACGCCATTCAGGCCCCAACCACCAGAGCCAGACCAATGCTGCTGCAATACCAATGATTATGGCAGCAACAACGACGGGCATTGCTTGGCGCTGCAACAACGACAAACCATGTAGGAAATAATCCTTTTTCAGTTTCATAGCGGTAAACCTTACCGACTGCATTTTCGAAGATGGAGGCACTTACGAGGCGCACACTTCGAAAGACAGTAACAGCACTGCAAAACACTGTTCAATGTTATTTATTGAGAAATACCCGCTAACACTTTTCTTGCAGACGACAGGCAACAACTTGAACTATGAAAAGGAGTACGTATTGCATCAGAACCTTCTAATCCCGCAACTTGTAGGAAATTTCCCACGAATTGACTGGAATCTTTTCTCGCAGCGACGAGAGCCACCCGATTAGAGTCAAAAAACGATAAACATGAAGTTTAAAGATTGGTTCATACAGGAAAAACGGCACCTCCAACAATTGGGCGACGACTTTATCGAGGACAACCCACGGCTGGCCCCTTTCCTCGGCCGAACGGCCTCGGGGGAGGATGTCGAACGCGTGATGGAGAACTTCGCGTTTCTCACCGCTCGCCTGGTGATGAAGATTGAAGACCATCTGCCCGAAGGGGGATATCCACCGTGCACCCAGTGGGCCGCTATCGAGCGCAGACTGACTGGATCGGTAGTTGCGCACCCACGAAACTGGAAACGGCCCGGGGAGAGTAAAGTCGGTATGAATAAGCTGTTCCGAGCCCTTTGCAAACGTGATGCTTTTTCCCGTGCAAGGGCATGTGCCGTTCTTCGCAGGTTTTGGCTCATTCCTCGGACCAGGTTGTCTGTTGACCGCACCCAGCTCATGTTGGCGGCTAACACCTTTGGCTTGTCTGATTCCAGTTGGCGGAACGCTGCTGTTGAGGTGAGTGCGCTTGCGTTGAGCGGCCTTGGCCAGCATGGTCAACAGATAGGCAATGCTATGCTCGGTGTTTGCATTGCCGAGGTTCTTGAGGCTTTGCTCAACCTCGGTAGCCAGTTGCCTGAGTAGTCCAACGTACTTGAAGCCAATGGCTTTTATGTAGGGAGGTATGATCTGGGATAACTGGTTGAGAGTGGCAACGGTAGCCACTTCAATGGGTAGCGTTGCATGCTTTGCAAGCTGCTCCAGTAAGGAAAGGTCCTCGCCTTTTGCGGCTGGCTTGTGCTTCAGCTGCCCCTTCAGGAAGTCGTCAACGCCGCTGGCAATCGTAAGCATGATTGCCTTGCCTCTTTTCCCGCATTCCGCAAGTAGCTCAGACAATGCGGCTTGAGCATGCATGACGAAATTTTCCAGTTCGCCGAGGATTGTCGCGTTGAGGTGCCCGGTTAGTACGGTAATCAGTGCTTCACCGAGTGCTGCTTTGGGGTTGGCCTTGACCTGCTGTTTGACCAGGTGCAGGGCAGGTCTGAGGCTTTTTCTAGCAAAGGCCATTGTGGGTGGAATTGGGATTATTCCAATCAGATTTATCCCGAGGCTTACCCAGTCGAGTACGTTTTTGTCCTTGCTTTCTGTGAGTACGATAATGTCGCCAACGGCGTCTACCGCCGCCATGATGTTGTTGGCGATAGGGATGAACTCTGCGACGGTTTTCAGATCAGCGAGGGTCAGTCTGTTTTCGCTGAGTTGCCTTAGCCAGAGGTCGACAGTATTTGCTCCCTCTTCTATGTCTTCCGGGGGAATTTCTCTAATAGGGGCGACGGCCGTTTCGTGCGGACGTGCAGCTGGTGCCGTAGTCATAGTCTTGTTTTCCCCAAGGTGGCGGTGGCCGAGGTTTTCAGCTCGTCAGTGACGGGGTTCTTCAGGGATTGACTGAGCAGTCCATCGGCGCCTGAGGAATTGAGTGCGGCAGCGTTCGAGAGAATCGCTGTTGCAACCTGCTCAACTGCCTTGGTTGCAAGCTCAGCGGTTGTTGAGCTCGAAGCGGTTTCGCTGGCTGCTTTGATTTCACTCGCTGGCGACCAGGTGTCAGTCGGGTCCTTCCCCAGCGTCACCTTGGCCGGTCCGGAGGCGAGCCCTGCCACGCTGGCGAAGCCTTCGCTGTCCAGTTTTCCTGTGAACACCCTGCCGAGTGCGTCTTCGACGCGGTAGTCCGCCATCTCGTAGGCGTGGCGGCTGGCATAGTGCTGAAACAGCTCCAGATTGCCCTTGCCTGCTTTGGGCTCTTCGGGAAACGCTGCTGCTTCGCTTTTCGAGCCTTTGTAGATGAAGTCGGTGGCATGAGCCGTGTACTCGCCGGCTGTGGCGTGCAGGATCCCGCCCGCGTTGTACGTGGTGCTGCTCCCCCCGGCTTGAATTACCAACTCTTCCTTGGCACTGAGGGTGATCCTTTCGGCGGTCACGGTGACCTTGAGCTTGGCCAACAGGTTGATGTTGTCCTTGAGCGCCTTTAGGTCGATGTCGCCGGAGGCCGCGATCAGTCGCCAGCCCATGCTTTGCACGAACTGCCGTACGCCCCGACTGGCACTTATCAGCAGGCGTTTGCCAATGGCCATGCTGGTGTGGCCGCCGGTGCTCAGGCCCAGGTGTTCGCCGCTGGCGATGTGGGTGGATTGCGGTGTGGTAGTGGCGATGCCGGTTGGGCTGGCGATCACCAGTTGCGGGTCAGCCAGCTCGGGGAAGCGGTTGGCTTCAGGGTTGCCACCGCTGCCGCGAATGGCGTCGTGCTGGGCCTTGAGGGCATCACCCACTTCATCCTGATCGCCGCTTTCCTGGGCCAGGTGATCGCGGGCTTCACTGGCAAAGGTGGTGTGGTATTCCTGGGCGGTCTTCAGGCGTTCGGCGGTTTCCGCCAAGTCGGTGTGATGCTCGGTGGCGCGGCTACGCGTTTCCGTCGTCAGCAGCAGCCCGCCACCCGCACGCACCACGCCGTGGGTATCGGTGCGCAGCTCGAAACCTTGCCCACGTGGCTTGCCGCCAAAGTGGCGAGGATGGGTGAGGTAACCAAGGTTCAGTCGTAGCGTTCGTAGTCGTTGCTTTGATTGCCCATGTCCTGAGGGAACATGGTGTGCTCATGGTTGTAGCGTGGGTGGGTAAAGGTGTAGTCGCGCTGGACTTGGCTGCTGGTGCGTACCTGCTCGCGGTAGGCGAAGTGGCGCAGGCAGGGTT
>Ga0065704_10070971_pt1 | contig 14160 bp, 15 predicted proteins | sample SwiRhicommuniRL2_FD_59091 | JGI IMG/M metagenome (GOLD analysis project Ga0065704, IMG submission 59091) | Switchgrass rhizosphere bacterial communities from Rose Lake, Michigan, USA - RL2 v2 (version 2) | ecosystem: Host-associated > Plants > Roots > Rhizosphere > Soil | place: East Lansing, MI
CGACGCGGGGATGGCATGGGCGTGGATTCACTCATGGTGGGGAAGTTGAAGATGTTATAATATACCAATAGTGACAATATAACCCTCCCGGAAGTCATACTTGTCCCCATGAAGTCCTCCCTCCGCTTCTTCATCGATCGCTTCGCCGCTGCCGGATCGCTGGTGTGTGCATTGCATTGCGCGATCACCCCCCTGCTGTTGGCCGCGATTCCCTCGCTGGGCCTGTCCGTGTGGCTGGGCGACGGGTTCGAGCGTGGCTTCGTGACCTTCGTGACCGTGCTGGGCCTTTTCAGCCTGCTCTGGGGCTATCGCCGCCACCGTGCCTTCCGCGCGCTGGGCATGCTCCTGTTCGGCCTGGCGGCTCTGTGGGCGGGTGTGCTGTATGCACCCCTGCACGAAGCCGTGGTGCCGCACGCCATCGTCATGACCGTGGGCGGCACGCTGGTCGGCCTGGCCCACCTGCTGAACCTGCGCCTGAACCACTGGCACATCCACGACGCCAGCTGCGCCCACTGAGCACCTGCCGTGACGCCGGCAGGGGCCGGGAAGGCCCCGCTGTGGTAGGCTTTGCGGCCTCGCGCGCAGCGCCCCGATCCGGTGGTCGCACGTGCAATCGCCCTGACCCGGGCGTACTTTTCAGTGAATCAGGAGAACAAAGATGGGCAAGGGTGATCGCAAGACGGCCAAGGGCAAGCGCTATTCGTCCAGCTACGGCAATGCACGCAAGCACACGGTCGCCAAGGCGGGCGTGGCTGCCACCGCCACCGCCAAGAAGTCGGTCGTGAAGACCCCGGCGAAGAAGGCCGTGGCCAAGAAGGCCGTCGCCAAGGCGTAAGCCAACCGCGCCGGCAAGCCCGGCAGCGCGTGCGAAACCCCGGCCCATGCCGGGGTTTTCGTTTTTCTAGCCAGGGGTGACGAGGCGGCCGCCTACGTGTACGGCCGACACCAGGTCGCCGCCCAGCCAGTAGGCGAGCTGCGCGGGCTGGCCGATGCGCCAGCGCACGAAGTCCGCGCGTTGGCCGGCCTGCAGGCGTCCACGATCCGACAGGCCCAATGCCCGTGCCGCATGCACGGTGGCGCCGCGCAAGGCTTCCTCGGGCGTCAGGCGGAAATGCGTGCACGCCAACGACATCGCCAGCCGCAGGGATTGCAGCGGTGACGTGCCGGGATTGCAATCCGTCGCCACCGCCATCGGCACGCCCTGTGCACGGAAGGCATCCAGTGGCGGCAATCTGGTTTCGCGCAGCACGTGGAACGCGCCCGGCAACAGCACGGCAACGCTGCCTGCCTGCTTCATGGCGGCAACACCGGCTTCCGAGGTGTACTCCACATGGTCCGCCGACAGCCCGTCAAAGCCGGCCACCAGCGCAGCCCCGCCGCCATCGCTCAACTGGTCGGCGTGCAGTTTCACGGGGAGCCCCAAAGCGCGTGCGGTTTCGAACACCCGCTGCGTCTGCGCCGCAGTGAAGCCGATGCGTTCGCAGAAGGCGTCCACCGCATCCACCAGTCCTTCCGCATGCAGCAACGGCAGCCAGTCGCACACGGCGCCGATGTAGTCGTCGGCACGTCCTGCGTACTCGGGCGGCAACGCATGCGCACCCAGGAACGTGGTGTGTACCGTGATGCCGAGCGCAGCGCCGATGCGCCGGGCCACGCGCAGCATCTTGCGCTCGTTTTCGAGATCGAGGCCATAGCCGGACTTGATCTCCAGCGTGGTCACACCGTCGTCGCGCAGCGCGCGCGCGCGCGGCAGCGACTGTGCGAACAGGTCGTCCTCGCTGGCGGCACGGGTGGCTCGCACCGTGGACACGATGCCGCCTCCTGCACGCGCGATGTCTTCATAGCTGGCGCCCTGCAGGCGCTGTTCGAACTCGCCGGCGCGGTCGCCGCCGAACACGACATGCGTGTGGCAATCCACGAGGCCGGGCGTCACGCAGTCGCCGCCCGCATCGATAAAGGTGTCGGTCAGCGCATCCGGTGGCGCTGGCAGGCTGTCCATTGCGCCTGCGAACACCAGCACGCCCTCGCGCCAGCCCAGCGCGCCGTTCTCCACCACACCGTAGCCGGTGTCGCCTGTAAGCGTCACCAGTCGCGCATTCACCAGTAGGCCGTCCCAACGGAGCGTCATGTGGTCAATCGCCTCCGCCGTCGCCACCGCCGTCCGCGTCGCCCTCGAAGCCATGGACGCTGCCGTTGCCGCCGTCGTCTCGATCCGTCTTCGCGGCCTTCAGGAACACGAAGATCGCAAAAAGGGCCGCCGCGACGAACAGCAGGGCGATTTCAAGAGCATCCATGGGCGTGCCAGAGCAGGGAGCGACGCGGTAGCCTAACGCACCCTTGTCGCCAGCCGTGAGCATTGCCATGTCCCCGCGTGATCCCAACGAAGCGCTGGCCGTCGCCGCTGACGGCGGATGGCGCGTCCCCGGCATCGCCAACCTGCATTCGCATGCCTTCCAGCGCGCGATGGCCGGCCTGGCGGAGCGACAGACGCATCCCGAGGACAGTTTCTGGACCTGGCGCGAGATCATGTACCGCTTCGCGGCCCGCATGACGCCCGACAGCATGTACGCGGTGGCAACGCAGCTGTATGCGGAAATGCTGGAAGTCGGTTACACGCAGGTATGCGAATTCCACTACGTGCACCACCAGCCGGACGGCACGCCTTATGCCGACCCGGCCGCGATGTCGAAGGCGGTGGTGGCCGCCGCGCGCGACACCGGCATCCGCATGACGCTGTTGCCCGTGCTGTACATGACCGGTGGTTTCGACGGACGCGAGCTTTCGCCACGGCAGCAGCGGTTCGGTCACGGCGTGGACGACTTCCTTCGCCTGTTCGACAGTTTGCGCTCCCTGCAAGATGACGCATTGCGCGTGGGCTGCGCGTTCCACAGCCTGCGTGCGGTGCCGGAAGCGGCCATGCGGCGCGTGCTGGAGGCACTGCCCGCTGACGCGCCGGTGCACATCCACATCGCCGAACAGGTGGGTGAGGTGCAGGACTGCCTGGCGCTGCGCCAGGCGCGGCCGGTCGAATGGCTGCTGGGCGAATGCCCCGTCGATCGTCGATGGACGCTGGTGCATGCCACGCACCTCACCGAAGACGAGACGCGCGGCATCGCCGCCAGTGGCGCCACTGTGGCGATCTGTACCACGACCGAAGCCAACCTGGGCGATGGCCTGTTCCCGTTGCGCGACTACCTGCAGGCGGGCGGGCAATGGGGCATCGGTTCGGATTCGCATGTCTCGGTGTCGCCCGTGGAGGAACTGCGCTGGCTTGAGTATGGCCAGCGCCTGGTCACGCGCCATCGCAACATCGCGGTGACGCCGGCATCCACCAGTGTCGGTGAGACACTGGTGCGTGGCGTGCTGGCCAGCGCCGCGGATGCCACCGGCTTCGCGGGGATACAGGGGGATTCCGTCCTCCTGGATGGACATGCCCCCGCACTGGCGGGTGCCACGCAGGATGATGTCATCGACCGCTGGCTGTTCGCCGGCAATCGTCCGCTGGTGGAGGAGGTCCGGGTAGCGGGGCGCCAGGTCGTCGCCGGCGGGCGGCACGTGGCAGGCGAGGCCATCGCGCGACGTTACGCCGGCACGCTTCGGCAGCTGCTGCGGGATTGAAGGCGTGCGGGACGGGCCGTCACCGTCGCCGGTGCCATCCGCCGGATCGGGGGTTCCGTCGCGGGTAGTGCCCGCTCCATCCGATGCCTGCACGGCGCATGGACAGGCGCGGCAGCATGGCGGCCATCCCACCCGGAGCCATGTCATGACGTTCGCGCATTCCCTCGCCCTGACGCTGGCAGTGGCCAGCGGTTCCGTCCATGCCATGAGCGACGACGCACTGGCCGATCTCGTCAGCCAGCGCCTGCAGGGCGATCGCACGGGCGCGTGCATGGCAGTGGCCGTGATCGAAGGCGGCAGCGTAGCCCGCACGTTCCAGTGCGCGGATGGACGGGACATCGCGCGCATTGGCGCCGATGCCGCCTTCGAAATCGGCTCCGTCAGCAAGACCATGACAGCGGCGCTGCTGGCCGACCTGATCCTGCAGGGCAAGGGCTCGCTGGATGACCCGCTGTCCGCGTGGCTGCCGGTGGGCACCAGGCTGCCGGACTACCAGGGCAAGCCGATCCTGATCCGCCACGTGGTGACACACAGCTCGGGATTGCCCGCACTGCCGTCGCGCATGGCCGCGCCGAACGTGGACGATCCCTACGCCAGACTGGACGAGGCCGCGTTGCTCGCCTCGCTTGGCGACGTCACCCTGACCGCCGCACCCGGCACGACATTCGAATACTCGAACTTCGCCTCGATGGTGCTGTCCTACGCCGTCGCCCGCCGCGCCGGCACGGATATGGAAACCTTGCTGAAGCAGCGGCTGTTCGCGCCGCTCGGCATGCAGCGCGCTTACATCGACCATGCACCGCCCGGCGTGCGTGCGGCGGTGGGGCACACGCCGAATGCGCGACCGGCTTCCGCCTGGCATTTCCATGCCAACCTCGCGGGCGTGGGTGGCGTGCGCGCCACGCTCGAGGACATGGTTCGCTACGTGCAGGGCCAGCTTGGTGGCGAGGCGACATCCGTCTCGCCCGTCCTGGCGCTGTCGCAGCAGAAGCTTTCCGATGCGCCACCGATGGCGATGAACTGGATGCTGATGCCGGTCGGGGAGCGCATCGTGCACGTGCACGAAGGCGGTACCGGTGGCTTCTCGTCCTTCGTGTCGTTCGACAAGGACGGGCAGCGGGGCGTGGTGATCCTGTCCGACACCACCTGGAATTCGATCGGCAGCCTGGGGTCGCTGGGCCTGCATCTGGTCGACGCCCGCTTCCCGCTCGGCTCGCCGCGCCGCGAGAGCAAGCCCGATGCCGCACTGCTCGATGCGCTTGCCGGTGAGTACCAGCTGGCGGGCGGCATGAAGATGACCGTGCGCCGGAAGGGTGACGCGCTGGAGATCCAGCCCGCCGGGCAGGGCGCCTATGCGATGGGGCACGACAGTGCGGGCGATTTCTACCCGCGCGAGTTCGATGCCGTCCTGCGGCCGCAGCGTACGGCGAAGGGACAGTCGTTCACATGGATGCAGATGGGCGCCGCTCTGCCGGCCAGGCGCATGGATGCCGCCGCGTCGTCGAAGCCCGCGTTGAAGCTCGACGCCGCCGTGCTCCGCGATTACGAAGGCGAATACCTGCTCATGCCCGCGTTCGCGCTCACCGTGAAGGCGCAGGGCGGGACGCTGACCATCCAGGGCACCGGCCAGCCGGCGCTGCCCGTGCAGGCGGTGGCGCCGGACGTGTTCGTGATGGACGCCGTCGGTGCCGAGATACGCTTTGAGCGGGATGCGGCGGGCAAGGTGGTTGCATTGACGCTGAAGCAGGCCGGCCACCAGCTGCGCGGCGAGAGGAAGTAACCATGGATCGCGATTACTCCCTGCGCCAGAAGCTGCCACCCGAGGTGCTGGTGGGCGGCAACGCGGTGTGGAGCCGTTATCGCCAGTACCCGGTGTTCGGCCGGCAGTGGTTGCTCGGTCGCAGTCTGCTGTTCTGCGGCGTGATCGCGGTGGTCGCCGCCTTCATAGGGGCCGGTGTCGGCATGGCGGTGCAGGATCTCGCCATCGCGCTGAAGGTGGCGGCGACGCAGTTCGTCGCCTTCAGCCTGATGGCGACGCTGGGGCCGGCGCTGGCCACTGCAGTGCGCCATCGTGGCTGGCCGGTTGCATGGGAGCGCAAGGCCGTGGTGATCGCCGTCCTGGCCGGCATGGTGCTCAGTTTCTTCGTCGATCGCGTGGCGTCTTCGTACATCGACCAGTTGGTGAGGCCGGAACTGGCTGCCGCCGGACTGCCCATGAAGCCGCCTGTGCTTTCACCCGTGATGAAAGCCATCGGCCTGGCCGTCAACATCGCCGCACTGGTGGTGGTCTATGGCCTGTTTGGTGGCGGCCTGGCCTTGCGCGCGTATTTCAGCGAGCACCGTCGATGGGAGGACCATCATCACCTGCGCGAACTGAGCGCACTCGAAGATCGCGTGCACGAAGCGGACCTGCGCCTGGGCGTGTTGCAGGCCCAGGTGGAGCCGCATTTCCTGTTCAATACCCTGGCCTCGGTGCGCGCACTGGTGCGACAGGATCCCGCTCAGGCGGAGGCCACGTTGGACGCGCTGGTCGCCTTCCTGCGCGCCACCATCCCCAAGCTGCGCGACGACCGCGGGCTGCATGCCACGCTGGGACAGCAACTGGACATCGCCACCAGCTACCTCGCGCTGATGCAGGTGCGGATGGGCGGGCGACTGGCGTACACGGTGCAGGCGGACGACGCGCTTCGCACGCTGCCGTTCCCACCCTCATTGCTGATCACGCTGGTGGAGAACGCGATCAAGCACGGCATCGAGCCGCGCCCGGGCCCGGGGCGCATCGAGGTGGCGGCGGTCGTTGAAGGCGAGCAGTTGTGCGTCCGGGTCATCGACGATGGGGCCGGCCTGCAGCCTGGCCTGAGTACCGGCGTGGGGTTGGCGAACGTGCGGGAGCAACTCGCGGCACGCTACGGTGCGCAGGCGGACTTCGCGCTGTCGCCACGGTCGGACGGCCGCGGTGTTTGCGCCGGGATCCGCGTGCCGCTACGGTCGCAGGCATGAGCCGCACCACCGCGATGATCGCCGAGGATGAAGCGCCGCAGCGACGCGCGCTGCAGCAGCAGTTGCACGCTGCGTGGCCGGAACTCGAAATCGTGGCGGTATGCGAGGACGGCGTGTCCGCACTGGAGGCCGTGGCGCGGCATCGTCCCCGGATCGCTTTCCTCGACATCCGCATGCCGGGCGTCAACGGACTGGACGTGGCCCGCAAGGTGGTCGAACAGGAGGGACTGGTGGTTTTCACCACCGCCTACGAGGATTACGCGATCCGCGCCTTCGAGGCGGGCGCTGCGGATTACCTGCTCAAGCCTGTGCAGGACGCGCGGCTGGTGCAGGCGGTGGAGCGCGTGAGGGAGCGGCTTGCAAACCCGCGCGCGCCTGATCTTCGTGCGCTGATCGACGATCTCGAGGCGCGCCTGCGTCCGCAGGGGGAACGGCTCATTCGCTGGATCACCGCCAGCGTCGGCGACAGTGTGCGCATGATTGCCATCGATGAGGTGCTGTTCTTCCAGGCACAGGACAAATACGTGCGGGTGGCGACCGCCGATGACGACGCGATCATCCGCATGCCGCTGAAGGAACTGCTGGGCGGACTTGATCACGATGTGTTCTGGCAGGTGCACCGCGGCGTGCTGGTACGCGTGCAGGCCATCGACCGCGTGCGCAAGGACGAACTCGGCCGACACCAGCTCAGCGTGAAGGGCCGCAACGATGTGCTGCCGGTCAGCGCCGCGTTCCAGCAGCGTTTCCGCGGCATGTAGGCGACCTCAGCCGAACAGGTCGTCCGCCCTCGCCAGCGCGCCTTCCAGCTCCAGCAGGAACTGTTTGGTCGGCAGGCCGCCACCGAAGCCCGTCAGCGAACCGTCAGCACCGATCACGCGATGACAGGGCAGTACGATGGGCAGCGGATTGCGTCCGTTGGCGGCGCCGACGGCGCGCATCGCGGTGGGCTTTCCGACGCGATGCGCCAGTTGCGCGTAGCTGACCGTTTCCCCGTAGGCGATGCCGGCCAGCGCCAGCCACACGGTGCGTTGGAAGTCGGTGCCGCGCGGTGCCAGCGGCAGATCGAACGCGCGGCGCGTCGCGGCGAAATACTCATCCAGTTGGCGCGCGGCCAGATCGAGCACGGGATGTTGCCCCTCCGTCCATCCAGCACGGTTCGCGGGGTGGCGGTTGCGCGGGAATTCGATCGCATGCAGGCCGTCGTCGGTCGCGGCCAGGGTGAGCGTGCCGACAGGGCTGGCGAGGTGGCGGAAGAGGATCATGGTGAGGGCAGGATAAGGGAGCTCGGATCTAGGAGCCACGTGAGTCGCGACCGCATGAGTGAAATGTTCGCTGTCGTTGAAGGATCCCGCTCGCGACTCACGTCGCTCCTGCAGGAGAGCGTGGCTTCTGCGCGGCCATGCTCGCCTTCCACACGTGGATCACCGCATACGCGCGCCACGGCCGCCAGGCTTCCGCGCGTGCCGTCAGGGCTTTCGCTGTCATCCGTGTGCCATCCGTCGGCACGGCCTTCTGCAGGACCAGATCGTCGGCAGGAAACGCATCCGGATGACCGAGTGCGCGCAGCGCCATGTAGTGCGCTGTCCACGGACCGATGCCGGGCAGGGCTACCCAGCGCGCAGTGAAATCGTCCAGCGTCCACTCCGGGTTGAAGTCCACGCGACCTTCGATCACTGCACGCGCAAGCCCGCGTATCGTGGCGGCGCGCGCACGGGTCAGGCCGATCTCGGTCAGATCCACGTCGGCGATCGCGTCGGGCGTCGGAAACATCTGCGTCAGTGCCCCGAACGGTGTCGCCAGCGCGGTTCCATACCGTTGCGCCAGGCGGGCGGTCAGCGTGCGCGCGGCGGCCACGCTGACCTGCTGGCCGATGACGGCCCGCACTGCGATCTCGAAACCTTCCCAGCCGCTGGGCAACCGCAGGCCCGGTCGTTCGCGCAGCAGGGGGCGCAGGCGCGCGTCGCCCTCCAGCGCGTGCGCGATGGCCTGCGGGTCCGCATCCAGGTCGAACATGCGTCGCAGGCGATGCACGATCCCCAGCAGTTCGGCAGGTGCCGCACCGTGCAATTCCAGCTTCAGGGCATGCGGATCCTTCCCATCCCATGCGCTGACCCGCAACCAGCCCGGCGCAGCCCCCGTGCCGATCACGCGTGAATACCCGTGCCCATTCACGGCTTCCACACCGGGCAGGGCGCGTCCGCGCAGGAAATCCAGCATCGCGGCAAAGTCGTAGGGCGGCCGGTAGCCCAGGCGGAGCGTCATGATCTCGTGCGAAGGCGGCGCATCACGCTTGCGCAGATCGCGCGGCGCCATGCGGTATTCCTCGCGGAAGGCGGTGTTGAACCGGGTCAGGCTGCCGAACCCCGCTGCCAGGGCCACCTGCGTGATGGGCAGCGCGGTATCGGTGAGCAGCTGCTTGGCGAACAGCAGGCGCCGCGTGCCGTGCACGCCCGCAGGCGTCGCACCCAGGCGTTCGGTGAACAGGCGCCGCAGCTGCCGTTCGCCCAATCCGACTTTCCCGGCCAGTGCGGACAACGGTGCGTCCACCAGCGCGCCCTGGTCGATCAGCTTCAGTGCGCGTGCCACCACCGCATCGCCGCGTCGCCAGGTGCCGTCGCCGGGGGCGAGTTCCGGGCGGCAGCGCAGACACGGGCGGAAGCCGGCGGCCTCCGCGGCGGCGGCGTGCCGGTAGTAGACGATGTTCGCCGGCTTCGGTGCCGGGGCCGGGCATACCGGCCGGCAGTAGATGCGGGTACTGGTGACGGCGGTGAAGAACAGGCCGTCGAAGCGTGCATCGCGGCTCAGGCGCGCCTGTTCGCAGACATGCGGGTCGGGCAGGGCAGTGGCATCGGCGGGAAGCATGCGGGAAGGCTAGCACCGGCCCTGCGCGTGGACTCCCCGTTTCCGGACATCAATGCGGCATGTCCGCCCGCGGTGCCAGCACCGGTACGAAGGTGTCGGCCGTGCCGTCGTTGCGCGCGGGGGCGAGGCCCAGCAGCGTCGCCAGCAGCGGGTACACGTCCACGTTGTCGAACGCCGGCAGCGTTGCGCCACGTCGGAAACTGGGGCCCGCCGCCACGAACACCGCGCGCATGGAGGGCAGGGTGTTGTCGTACCCATGCGAACCGCGGTTCAGCCGGTCCTTCGGCACGCGCTGCAGTTGCTCGGCTGGCAGGGCATTCCACCCTTCATCGAACTGGCAGACGATCGCGGGCACGCGCGGATGCCTGCCGTAGTGCCAGCGGGCCGGCAGATCCTGCTTGCGCCAGCATTGGTAGTGGTCGTGCCGACCGAGCAGGCGGTGTCCGGCGGCGGCTTCGTGGCCTGGGCGCGGATTGAAGCCGATCACCTGTCCCGTGCTGACCGCCTCGGCCTGCTCGAAGGCGGCCATGTCTTCCAGCGCGATGTACTGGTGCGGCGCCACCGGCGCCATGCCGTGGTCGGAGACCACCACGATGTCCGTGGACGTGCGCAGTCCGCGTGCATCCAGTGCCTGCATGATGCGGCCCACGGCGGCATCCACTTCGCGGATCGCCGCCAGGGTTTCCGGCGCATCCGGGCCTTTGTCGTGGCCCACGTTGTCCACTCGCTCGAAATACAGCGCCGCCAGGTGGGGGCGCGTCGCCGCGGGCTCGGTCAGCCAGCCGGCAACCTGATCCGCGCGCTCGAGCGAACTGATCTCCGGGGAATAGGGGACCCACCGCGTGGGACGGCGGCCATCGATGGGGGCGGCGTTGCCCGGCCACGCCCAGATCGCTGTGCGCAGGCCGGCCTTCTCGGCGGTATTCCAGATCGGTTCGCCCTGCCACCAGCGCGCATCCGCGCCCGCCGCTTTGTCGGCCACCTTGAAGCCGCCCACGGCGTCATCGCGCATGCTGTTGTGGATGATGCCGTGGCGGTCCGGCCGCAGCCCGGTGACCAGGGTGAAGTGGTTGGGAAACGTCAGCACCGGGTAGGAGGGATTCATCCATGCCGCGTGCACGCCCTCGGCCGCCAGGCGGTCCAGGTTGGGCGTGTTGCCGCGTGCCAGCGCGCTGGCGGCCAGGCCGTCGATGGAAATCAGCACGACGCTGTGCCGGGTGGAGGGCGTCGGGGCGGTGGAGGGGGTGGTGGCGCAACCGGCCGCCCAGAGCAGGACGGCCAGCACCGTCACCCTGACCAATGGCAGGCGCATGCGGTACGTAGAGGAGCTGGAATCCACGACAGCTTGGCAGACTCCGGGGAAATCCGCATGACAACGCTCCTCCGACTTTCGTGCACGCTGGCGTTGGGACTGCTGGCCGGTGATGCGTTGGCCGTGCCGCCGGAAACCACGCGGCAGGCCGAATGCGCCGTCTGGCAGCGCGAACTCAGCTTCGCCCAGTCCGTCGCCGACCACGATGCCGCCGCGTTCGCCGAGCACCTGCATCCCGACGCCGCCTTCGGTGTCAGCCGCGCGCCGACACGGGGACGCGAGGCCATCACCATGGAATGGGCACCGCTGATAGAAGGCAAGACCCTGAAGCTGCGCTGGTACCCGGCGGTCGTGACCCTCGGCGGCGATGGCCGCACGGCCTATTCCAGCGGTCCGGCCCTGTACGAAGACCCGGTGACCGGCGAGCACAGGATCGGCCGCTTCGGCTCGGTGTGGCATCGGGGCGATGACGGCACATGGCGTGTCCTGTTCGACGATGGCGTGTCCCCGCAGAAGGCCGATGCGGCGGCCGTGCAACGCTTCCACGAAGGGCGCAAGGCGCAGTGCCCGCCTGCCTGAGTTCCGCTTAAACGGTCAGGACGTCCAGACTCACATTCACCCGTGGCGAGGCGTAACGTAGGGCCCACACGCTCGCCCGGGAGTCGATCATGAAACACCTGACCCTCTTCGCTTTCGCTGCCTGCCTGGCGGCCACCGCCGCGCACGCCGAATCGCCTGTCGCCGCAGCGCAACCCGCAGCTTTTCCGGAGACGGCTGTCGCCGAAACCCGTACCGCGACGCCAGCCAGCGATGCCGAGGCCGCCTCCGCAGCCACCGAAAAGCCGCCCGTGTCGGAAGCCAACTGCGTGCGCCAGACCGGCAGCCGCATCCGTCCGCGCGATCACAAGACGGCCTGCAACGGTCTTCCGGGCCGTGCGTACACCAAGGAAGATCTCGACCGTACCGGTCACCTCAACCTGGCTGACGCGCTGCGCTCGCTGGATTCCTCCATCCGGTAGTTCCGGAAGAGCGCCCAGCCTTTCCGGTCCCGGATCGTCCGGGAGGCAATCGCTCCCATGCGCTCTCCTCGCTCAAGGGGAGAGCGCTGATCCTCAACAGTCGTCCGAACGCCCCGAGGCATACCGCAGCCCGCGCACCAGCTGCGCCATGACGTTCGCATCCGCATACACCGCCGCATCGTGTCCCAGCCCCGTGTACCAGCTGCGCCCGCCATCGAAGGCACGGCACCACGCGATGGGATGGTCGTCGCCCATCAGGCCGCCGTCGTATCCGCGTTCGTCCACCGTGGCGATCACCTGCACGCGCCCGCGCGGATTGGCGCGGTAGTTGTAGAGCTCGTCGGTGATCGGCCAGCGCTCACCCACGGGTTTCCCGCCATGCTCTGGCTGCACGTGCGTGGATTGCAGCCCCGGCGGGTGATCGTGGAAGTACGCGCCCACCAGTTGCCCGTACCAGGGCCAGTCGTACTCGGTGTCGGCCGCGGCATGCACGCCGACGAAGCCGCCGCCGTTGCGCACGAAGCCCTCGAGTGCCGCCTGCTGTGCATCGTCCAGCACGTCGCCCGTGGTGCTGGCGAACACCACCACGCGGTAACGCGCCAGATGGGCGGCGGTGAAGGCGCTGGCATCCTCGATGTGATCGACGACCATGCCTTGCGCCGTGGCGATCCGTTGCAGCGTTGCCACGGCTACCGGGATGGATTCGTGACGGAACTTCGCCGTCTTGGTGAACACCAGGATGCGGTCCGGTGGCGTGGCGGCCACAGGCGCCGCGCATGGCAGTCCGGCCAACAGAAAAGCGGAGAGAAGCAGGCGTAGGGCAGTCATGACCCGGATTCTGCCACGCATGCCATCGCGCACCGCAGCATCGCCGCGGCTCGCGCAGGGCGGCGCCTCCCGCCGATAATGGCCGCATACCTGCATCTGGAACCTGCCATGTCCGATCCCCGCCATGACCCCTCCCGCGTCATCCGCGCCCCGCGCGGCAACACGCTGACCTGCAAGTCCTGGCTCAGCGAAGCGCCGTACCGGATGTTGCAGAACAACCTGGACGCGGAAGTCGCCGAAGACCCCACCTCGCTGGTGGTGTACGGCGGCATCGGCCGCGCCGCGCGCGACTGGGCCTGCTATGACGCCATCCTGAAGTCGCTGCGCGAACTGGACGACAACGAAACGTTGCTGGTGCAGTCCGGCAAACCGGTCGGCATTTTCCCCACGCATCCCGATGCGCCGCGCGTGCTGATCGCCAATTCCAATCTGGTGCCGCACTGGGCCACGTGGGAACACTTCAACGAACTCGATAAGAAGGGCCTGATGATGTACGGCCAGATGACGGCCGGCTCGTGGATCTACATCGGCAGCCAGGGCATCGTGCAGGGCACGTACGAGACCTTCGTGGAAATGGGGCGCCAGCATTACGGCGGCAACCTGACCGGCAAGTGGATCCTCACCGCCGGCCTCGGCGGCATGGGCGGCGCGCAGCCGCTGGCCGCGGCGCTGGCCGGTGCCAGTTCGCTCAACATCGAATGCCGCCAGTCCAGCATCGACATGCGCCTGCGCACGCGCTACGTGGACGAACAGGCCACCGACCTCGACGACGCGCTCGCGCGCATCGCGAAGTACACCGCGGCGGGTGAAGCCAAATCCATCGCGCTGCTCGGCAACGCGGCCGAGATCCTGCCGGAACTGGTCAAGCGCGGCGTGCGTCCCGATGCCGTCACCGACCAGACCAGCGCGCACGATCCGGTGCACGGCTACCTGCCGATCGGCTGGACCGTGGAGCAGTGGCTGGCCGAACAGAAGGTCGAACCCGAGCGCGTGCGTGATGCCGCCAAGCAGTCCATGCGCGTGCATGTGGAAGCGATGCTCGCGTTCCAGCGGAGCGGCGTGCCTACGTTCGATTACGGCAACAACATCCGCCAGATGGCCCTCGACCAGGGGTTGAAGAATGCGTTCGACTTCCCCGGCTTCGTGCCCGCCTACGTGCGCCCGTTGTTCTGCCGCGGCGTGGGCCCGTTCCGCTGGGTCGCGTTGAGCGGCGATCCGGAGGACATCTACAGGACCGATGCCAAGGTCAAGGAACTGATCCCCGACGACGCGCACCTGCATCGCTGGCTGGACATGGCGCGCGAGCGCATCAACTTCCAGGGCCTGCCGGCACGCATCTGCTGGGTCGGCCTGGGCCTGCGCCACAAACTCGGCCTGGCGTTCAACGAGATGGTCCGCAACGGCGAACTGAAGGCACCGGTGGTGATCGGTCGCGATCACCTCGATTCCGGCAGCGTGGCTTCGCCGAACCGCGAGACCGAAGCGATGAAGGACGGCAGCGACGCGGTCAGCGACTGGCCG
>Ga0065704_10000659_pt1 | contig 14147 bp, 16 predicted proteins | sample SwiRhicommuniRL2_FD_59091 | JGI IMG/M metagenome (GOLD analysis project Ga0065704, IMG submission 59091) | Switchgrass rhizosphere bacterial communities from Rose Lake, Michigan, USA - RL2 v2 (version 2) | ecosystem: Host-associated > Plants > Roots > Rhizosphere > Soil | place: East Lansing, MI
ATAGACAATAGCAGGTTAATCTCGGACCTTATGGACGGTACCCCTATCATTGCTAGTATCAAGGCTAAGCTACTACTACAGCAACAACAACAGCATGGTAGTACTACAGGTAAGGAAGGTACAGGTACCGGTACCATGCGTACCCTAGACAAGGTACTGACTAGCAGAGTAGACAGGTGGACACAAGACATAGGTAAGGGTGGTCATGGTATACATTCATTAGATAACAATAAGACATTTCTTGTACAGAATTCTAGTTCTATTTCCAGTACGGATTCTAATATTAATTCTGAATCAGATTCTCAAGACAATAAAAAGGGGACCCAACGAAATAATATGTATAGTGCCGGCGAAAGGCCTTTTTCAAAATACCCCCCCCAAAACGAGGATGAACCTAATGTTACCAATTTAGGATACCAAACACAGCCTAACGAACCAACAGAGGTGGTACAAAATGCTGAACAGGATGAAGCGGGAGTTCAACGACCTGATGCCCGACCTACAACCAGTGAACCAAGCGAAGCACGCACTGACGGGCAAACAGCGTCCAGACCTTCTGACCGAACCCGAACAGATTTATGGACAGTCTAGCTATTTCTGGAACTGTCCATTTTACTGTGGTGGTACTATACCCACCCTGTGCGAGTCAACCACTGACAAGCTGTGCTTCAACCACCTCATAGGGTTTCCACAGAAGGATGGCATCTCCCTGCCGCTGTTTGACTACCAAAGAGACATTTTCAACGCATGGAAGCAACATAAGCACATCTGGATTCTCAAAGCAACAGGACTGGGTGTGTCAGAATTCTTCCTCAGACTTATGCTCTGGCTAGCCCTAAGAAACGACACTTACAAAGGCTGCCAGTTCTGCATAGTGGTAGGACCCAACATAGACCTAGCACGCAAGCTCATAAAGAGGATGATGAATATGCTGCAAGACTTCACCCTATCTACGGACAGAGACAGTTACCAAGAAGCGGTAAACCAACTTGAGATTGGTGGTGAGACCCAGCAGTCCATTGAGATTAATGGGGTATGGATTCAAGCCTACCCGTCAAACCACCTTGAATCCTACCGAAGCTTGGACAAACCAAAATTCATATTTGTAGACGAAGCCGACTTTTTCAAGAAATCCGAGCAGCCAGAAGTTAGAGATGTGTCAGAAAGATACATTGGTAAAAGCCAACCATGGATTATCCTAGTAAGTACCCCAGACAAGCCAGATGGACTCATGCACACCATAGAAACCGAGGACCCCAGTATCTATCACAAAATGCGACTAGGCTACGAGGTAGGACTTGGCAAAATCTACTCCTACGACCAGATAGAAATCGCAAAGAAATCACCATCCTTTGAAAGAGAGTACAACCTGAAGTACTTGGGTAAGGTTGGTAACGTATTCTCACCATTCATGATAGCAAACGCAGTAACACTTGGCGAGCTGCACAAAACCTTACAGATAAACCAAGGTGCACCACACTTTGGCGGCATAGACCCCGGCTTTAGCAAGACCACACCAGTCTACATAGGAGAGCTAGACCGTGAACACCAAATTGTGCGCATCATCTACTGCAAGCGCTTTGAACTAGCCATACCGGGAGAGATAGCAGAACATGTATGGCAGCTGCATAAACAATTTCTTAACTTAAAGTGGTTTGTAGACGCATCCAACAGAGGTTTCATCAATGAATTAAAGTTTGCATTTGGTGAAAACATACGCTGGAACAAACCTGAAGAAGTATCCCACCGCAGTAACAACATCATTCCCGTGAATTTCGGTAGCCATAATGACGAACATATGCTTGAACACCTCCATAGCCTTGTAAGCAAAGGCAAGATTGCAATACCAAAAGAATTTGAATACCTTATCACATCCTTGCATACAGCAAACGCAGTTGAATGGGACCTAGACAAGGAAGAAACAGTCTACGACGACGACCTTGACTGCCTGAGACTTATTACCAAGGAGGTTAAGATAAGCTAGGCTAATGGCAGAAAAAAGGATAGGTGACGATATAGATGATGATAGAGTAGACGAAATATATTTCCAGACGATAGACTTGCTGAAAACCCTTAATCTAACACATGACGAAGAAATGGTTCTAATTTGGAATTTGATGTATAAGACGATACTAAACTATTATTACGATAACACTGCTGACCATGTTGACATAGAGAAAGCACATGCAGAACTTGACCGACTTGTTAGAGAGATAAGAGAAGCTATAGACGAGTCTAACGACAGATTATTTATCGCACCAAAATGAAAATATGAAGAAACAGAACCTGAAAATCAACCGAGACGTTGTATCTGAGCCAATTTCCGGCACTACTAGCCAACCCAAAGCAATGCCTTACTACTGTCCCCACTGTCTCACTTTGGGTTTAAAAGGCCCAGACTATGTTCTACAGCCACGCATATACGCTCTAAAAGCTGGTGAAGCCATACCCAGTGATGCTGATAGGTGGCTGCAATGCTATGTGTGTGGAACTCCGGTACCCAAGCATGATGTACCACAGCTTGGAACCCTCACAACTGATGTCGAAACCATCTATTCCAAGTTTCCATTAGTAGAAAATGCACTACCTGATGCAAGAATAGCAGAGCAACCCGGTAAACCCGACAAGCACGAAAGAGGCTTCAACCCAAGACGCATAAAGCTTGGAACAGACGCAAAAATAGACGAAATCAAGGACCAAGACCTGAAGAATGAGCTGAAAAGGGGTGCTAAACTCTTAAACTATACAGAAACTTGACCAGTTAGTTCTCACTCCACTACTATCGAAACTTGAACAAGTGCAACGTTACGATTATGAAGACTTACCAGATGAACCTGTGAGACCAAAGCCAAAGGAAGCTGTTGCAGAGTCAGTACCAACCCGCAGCTTTCAACATGAGATAGAGGACCCTGTCCAGAGAAGAAGCAAAGCTGCGCAGACACCACCACCAAACATGCCAACTACTGTTCTCACTGACGACCAGCTCAAGCAGTGTGGAGATGCGTACATCAACAATGGGATGGTTAGAGGTGTTGTAGACCGTACCATATTTTTCGTGCAGGGAGACCGTACCAAATTCGTTATAGACCCAAATGACGAGCTAACTGATTCTATTACTGATGAGGAGGAAAAGAAGCTTCAACAGGATATTGCAGAAGACAAGCTCCAAATCAAACAAGAGGTAAACGAAGAAACCGGTGACATGGTGATAAAAGGGCAGCAAGCCCGCATCAAAGACCTGAGAAGAAAAGGTATACGGCTGAACAAGCGTGTCCGACTTCATATCAACATTGAACGCCTTCTAAACTCTGCACTTGTATTTGGTAGAGGAGCATTAGAAATTGTCAGGATGCCAAAATCAGAAGAATGGCCTAGATATGGTGAACCACTAGGACTGCGTCATATTCCAACCCGCTCAATAACAGATGTGGTATTTAACAAGCAGACAGGCAGATTTGAAGGTCTTTACTACAACACAGGACTTCCAGAACGTCCTGTCAAATTCGTGAAAGCTGAAAGTGCTATAGTTGCAATACATGATGACCACAACCTGTATGAAAATACACAGGGTTCTGGACTCAGCGCAGTATGGCCCATCCTCTCAGTATCACAATCTGACGACGTTATCAATGACGAGGATATACCAGAAATAGTGAGAAACACTGGCGGCGTACTAACGTTAATCTATGCAGGTACAAACAATGAAGAAAAACTAAAAGAACTCACAAAGAAGATAAGTGGTAAAACTCAAACAGTGCATGGTCTGGATGGCTTGCAATTACAGTCTGTAGCACTTGGTAGAAAACCAACAGACATCACTGAAGTGAGAGTAGCAAATGGAAAGTATATCTGTCAATGTATGAGCCTCCCACTATTCCTCATGTTTGAAGACACTGCCAATTTCGCCACAGCAAACCAAACCATGCAGGTCTACAAAGAAGGTGTGCTGAAAAGATATAGAGCATGGCTGCAGGGAATACTGGAAGATTTCTGGTATGATACCATTCTAGCAGACCATCTTGATATAGACGTTAAAGATGTCATTCTAGCACCTATACGAATGAAAGCTACATTTGACGACATTAGCTTTGAAACAAGAGAAACTACTGTTGAAACAGACGAAAGACTATTCCAGATGGAAGTATTCAACAGACAAGATGTTGCTAAAGACATTGACCGCAAGGATGTAGCACACAGAATTGACGAGGAGGAATCAAAGATGGATGTAGAAAAGCAGAAAGCAGTTGGCGAAGTGCTGTCAGACATTCAAAAGATGCAGGCAGAGGAACGCAAGAGGCAAATGATAGCCCAAGTACCAAAGCGTGCAGGGGTGAGTGTACCACAACCATCAACCCTCCTACCGAAGCGCAATGCATCAGCAGCGGCAGCCATAATAACTTCAGCAGATTATAAGGACTCACAGTCAGCAGAGCATGTCAAGCCCAGAAAGAAAAAGCAAAAAGGTTAGCCGCAGGCTTGCAGCCATAGAAAAAACCCTCAAAACAAAGTTAACAAGGTTCTACAACCAGAAAATCAGAAATAGCAAGCTCCCAATCACTGTTTTGCGCAGATATTATGAAAATCAGGTCAAAATCATGATAAAAAAGGCAGTGAATGAGGGATATTCAGCTGGAATAAGTACATTAGAGGATGAAATTGCAGCAAAACTGCCTAATTTTCCGCTGTTTCTATCAAATTCTGACATAGGTAACATAGAAACCCTCACTGACGCTTACAGTGAACAGTTCTGGAGCACATCGGGACGGTTGCATGACAGAGAAATAGCTCCACCAACCAAAATAGACGAGCAGGGCGAAATAGTACCGCTGGTACTGTTTGACATCACTGCAGCCATGATAGGTCTAACAGCGCTATTTGCATGGGGTGCATTCAATGAAAGCATGACCAGCAAGAGTCAGGAAGTCATGAACAATCTAAACAGTGGAGCAGGCGGCATACAGATAGACATCAACATTCCTATGTCAACAAAACTTATGTTCATGACAGCAGAGGACATAAGAGTAGACAAGAAAATATGCTTTCCACTACATGGCATGGAATTTGATGCATTTGACCCAAAGATACCAAAACCTCCATTACACCGTTTCTGTAGATGCAGACTAATACCCGTGCTAGAGTTTTTAGGTTGAGTCAATAACGAATATTAAGAAAGTGTGGAATACTGGCGCAATGCTGAGACCAAATAGGTACTAGTAAAACTCAGTCTAGGTTTATGATAGGCTGCCTCTTGACACCACAACTATCTGCCGCCTGCGTGGTGTTACAGTCAGATAGCCCGCAACGAACAACAACCACCACTATGCCTAGAATCTAACCAGCATTCCACATTTTAGTTCTCACCGACAAAAATAATTAAACTTTCTCTCGTGTCTAGTATTCAGACTTATTCAGATGAAACAGGTAATTATATCACTGGCTTTGGCATCTCAACCAAACTAAATGATGCCCTATGGACCATAGACAGAGAAACAGGCCACAATCTTGTAAAACAATGGCCCGGACATCATTTTGCAATAATTCCCGAACTCATAAACAAGCCAATACGCTTAGGTGGTGGAGGACATTATTGGGGTAATGACACGTATGAAGACCTTCTGAAAGGCTATGAAAAACACAGCCATGGCATCATTACAAAACTAAGAGGTCCATTCTACTACAATGATGGCACTGATGACTACCGTTATAACTTTGACATAAAGCTTCGTGATAGCAAAGCTGCATCAGCGCTGAGGGAACATGGTCAAAATACATGGGTCCCATTCGCTATTTCACCTCATATCTGGCCCATTAGCGGTCCTGACACTGGTTATACAAATTGGAAACCAATAGGTGCAGCTCTAGTAATACGGGGTGCTTATGGTGACGAATCAACCATTAACAAACTATGCACAGGCACAGAAAAGCAGTGTGACGAACACTTCAGCGTAGCCGGTTCAACAGTAGCAACACAAGAACACAATATCATGGTTATGAACAAGATGAACACGGACCTTGAGAAGCTAGTCTCACCAACATTATGTCCGACTGAAGATTCTGAGATGGCTAAAATAATTAGTTCCTATGTCTCAAAATCAGCGTCAACAAAAATAGAAATGGAAGGAAAGAATCCTGATGCTTCCACAGGTTCTGCTATAGGTCCACCGGTAGTTACTAACCTAACCCCGGATAAGACGACCTCTACTACGACCACCAATCCAACAGTTGACAGTCAAACATCCATAATAAACAGTCCAAAAGAGTCAACAACCGTCTTTACTGTTGAAAGGGGTGCACAACTGGAAAAGGAGAATGCAGACTTGAAGAAAGCAGTTACCGAGTTAAAGAACAAAGATAAACTTAACACAATAAACACAATGTTTGTCAAAATCAAGGACGAAAAACTGAAGCAACAACTGGTCGAAAAATACATGAAATATGACAATGTAGACCAGATTCGTGATATTGTTTCAGAATTGTATCCAATCTTCAAATCTTCTGACGAGGAAGTTCAGAAAGATAAAGAGGAAGAAGAAGGAGACACTAGTAATGAAGAAGAACAGCCGCAAGCGTCAAAGGCAAAAAAGAACAAGAGCAAAGCGGGTAGCAGCATATTAACTCCCGAGTCTGCGTTACCTAGCGGAGAATCAAACACAGAGAATAACAATACAGAGTCCAAAGCAGCCTCAACTACAGTGCCGAACAAAGCGAAGGAAATTGTAGACTTTCTGAACTCTGGAGGCAGATTCTATTAAATGGCTTTAACAGTAGCCGAAATTATTGGAACCCCAGTCTATGCCGATTACAAGGACTTAGACCATGCCATTGAAACTGGGAATAAAGCAACGACAGCTAGTAGCAGAATTCCAGAAGGCAGAGTTGCTTTACTGCAAACAGGAAAGTGGGTAATTGGCGCATCTGGTGGAACTGGTAGAGCAGGTGTTGTTCCAAGATTACATCCATTCAATCAAGACTCTCATCCAACACTTAATGTTGTAACCGGAAAGGACGCTGAAATCTTTGTCGAAGTAGGAACAGGTCCAATAAACCCCGGTGAAGATGTAGTCCCTGATGCACTAGGTAAAGTCAAAGCCGGTACTGCTGGATTTGCATATTACACAGGTCATGACGGTGAAGGAAGTCATGGCAATCCGGTCACTGTGGCACAGACCGGTGATGGGATAAAAATCAAACTGCGAGGTGCAACTTAGAGATGACACAGATAATGAATCCAACCGTGTGGAATCCCAAGACTAACTGTCTTCATGTGGATGACCCATACGAGAAGGAACCAGTATACGGCAGCCTGCTCATGGACATTGATGCATTCATGTCCGTGATGGGAGGCAATAGTAAAGCAGCTTCAACAGCAAGCCTACATGAGATATTCTACAATGGTGACAGTGACGAAGTCAAGATGCTTGACCTAGCCAACGATTACTACGATGGCATTGCAAGGTCTAGAGCAGCATCAACAAGATTCGACAGACAAGCCAAAGCCGAAGAATTGTTAGGCAACAAGAAATTCAGACCATTTGAAAACAATCTAATTCTAGCTCAGCATATCGCTTATGCTAACAGACATTCTAAAGCAGGTGCTATCATAACCAGCGCAGACTTTGCAGCATTCCAAGACGTTCCATCAGTAGGAAGCAACATGGAGAATAGGATACGAACAGGCATTCTATCAGGACTATTCCAGAGCGTGGCACTGGCCGTATTATCAGGCAAATGGAGAAGTGAAAGTCAGGACCTGAAATACTATAGAAACATTGCTGAAGGTAAGAGTCCTGAACCCTCGAAAGGAACTGGAACTGTAGTCACCGTGACAGTACAGAAGCACGGAGGTGCAGTTGCTATTACTCAAAGAGCACAACAGGTCATAAACGAGGATAACCCATTCGCAAGATTGGTAACACAAATGGGACAGAAAAGGCTATTTGACGAGAACGACATGGTTGCTGACGAAATTGAATCCAATGTCACCCCGACAATCACAGGTGTAGACTTTGGTGCAAGAACAGGTTCACCACCAGTTTCAACAACAAACCCGCTAGACTTCCTCACAAGCCTAATCACAGTCTTTGAAGCACTATCANTGCCAGTCAACCTATTCGTAACTAGAGGCTTCATGTATAANGAATTCATACTGAACGACATCATGAGAGGTGGAACNCTTGCAGGCACACCACCTCCAACACAANCCAACGTCAATGAGCAAGTAGGTCCATTCCCATATCTAGGTGGCGTTACNTGGGCAAGAGACAATGCCATAACTAACACAACCTCAGGATGGGCAATGAATGACGCAGCAATCAAGAACTTTAGAGGACCTAGCCGCAACTATACCATAGCTGATGAAGATACTGAGACAACCAAATATGTCACAAAGAATCACTTCATGCCAGAAACAGTTGACCCAAGTCTAATCTACAAGGTCAACGGTATAGCAGCACCGTAAGCTGGTAAGCAAACTCAGATAACTAGATGGCATAGTTATCTTTTTATCCTCTTTTTTAGTCACATTCGGTATAGATTAGTATGTCTGAGATTGAATCTTCAATTAAACCAGACGAAATTGCAGAAATAAAACATGACCTAGAAGACAGAACGTATCAAAGTTACATAGACCAAGGCTTTGCAGACAACATTCCGCATCAAGTAGAAGCACCGCATACAAGAATGATGCGCTTCCTTGCTGAGAAAGGTGAAAGACCTATGCAAAGGGAACTCAAGATGCTACAACGTATCAGGCACAAAAACAAAGAGTACCTGCTTGCATACATCAAACTCACATCAACCAATTTCTTTGGTGACGAAGTCATACTCGATGACTATGTAGAAGGGTTCTGGAAGGAACAGACAAAGAGGCCAAAGAGAGATGAGCAGCGCAGACTGGTAAGTTACATCATGGGACAATCCGTAGACCACTACACTATAGATTTCAACAAAAAGAATGTAGACAAATACATTGGTAAACAAGAACACTCTAGCATCAGATTTTTCATAAAGCATGAAGGTGGACCACAGAATGACTACTTCACCTATGAACAATTCCTGCACAACAAATGGGAAGACAATATGGAATTATTACTGGTAGATGGCAGCCCACAGTACAACAGATTCAACAAACCTGAAGCAACACCAACAACTAGTTCACCTTGAAGATTGCAGTTGGTTTTTCCTATCTAAACGCCAAACAAGAGATACCATGGTCATTAGACCCTTGGTATGACAGACCTGAGATAGACTACATCATAGCCCTAAACGGCAGATTTAGAACACCACTTCCACCATGGATTAGGCAGAAACACAATTCAAACTATTCAACTGATGGAAGCGAACACATTCTAAAAACCCGTTATCCGGAGAAAATTGTACATGAAAACGTGTATACAACGCAGATGGAAAAAAGACAGCGTATATTTGAGATAGCTGGTGAACTCAAATGCGACTACGTTATAGTCATAGACTCTGACGAAACAATACATCCACAGTACCAAGATTGGGATTTATTCTTCAAGCAACTAGCAGCAGTACACAAATTCTGGAAGAATGAAAGAATAATGCAGCTCAGACTCTGGATTCCTGACGAAGCACTATGGCCTAGGCAGCTTAACATAGTAATGACAGAGTCATGGCGCAACTACTACCGTATCCACAAAAACCCTGAAACAATGCGTTATGTCTTCAATCACTATTCATGGGCAGACAAGAACGTTACCGAGGAACAGATTAACAGTTGGACATGGGACCCAAAGAACTCTCAGTTCAATGACCTCTATGATAACCCCAATTACATTCATTCAAACATAGTCATGGACGGCATACGCCTCATTACAAACAGACAGAAAAGGGCTAAAACTGAACTTGAATTTGGTGAGAATTGGACATTCCAAGAAATAAATTGGGAGAATTTCAAGCGTGTAGAGGCAAGAGCCAAAACAATAGGCTTCCACATGAAAGGTGAAGATGTACCAATGGAAAGACTTTACTTTAGAAATGCTGGTCAGTTGAAAGACGAAATGATAGGTCAGATAGTATTACTGAATGAAGATGGTACTGAAGTACAAGTTGAACAATACTTTGAGAATGACCAACTAGTTGTAAAGTCGCCTGATTTCACACCACCTCCAACCACCACCACCACTACAACCAAACCTCTAGAACAAGCATAGGCAGAAACCTAGATTACTTATTTAAGTTACCGCTCCTGTTTCAACCTTGATGAACAACATAACGAGAGTAATGCTACTGTTTGCAGTACTAGCAATCGGCAGTAGTGCAATACTACCAGCATTATCAGCGCAGAACACTGAAGCACAAATGCAACGCAGACAAAATCAGAACAATTTCTACTTCCAATTCCCACCCGGTCCTGAAGGTCCAGCCGGACAGCAAGGTCCACAAGGTCCACCCGGTCAAGATGGTGCACCCGGACTTCAAGGTCCAGAAGGAGCAGCAGGCGCACCCGGTCCACAGGGACCTGAAGGCGCTCAAGGTCCAGCTGGTGCACAGGGTGCTAATGGCACTCAAGGTGAAGCAGGTGCAGCCGGACCCGCTGGTGTAAATGGCAGTAACGGTGAACCCGGTCCACAGGGACCTGAAGGCGCTCAAGGCGTTGAAGGTCCACCCGGACAACAGGGACCAAGTGGTCCTGCCGGTCCTGAAGGAATTCAGGGTCCAGTAGGTCCAGCAGGTCCACCGGGAGAAAAGGGTGAAGCAGGTCCAGCAGGTCCACCCGGCAGCGGCACTAGTGATGGCAATGCTACAGCCGGTCCACCGGGACCACAGGGTGAAACAGGTCCAGCAGGTCCTGAAGGTCCACCCGGTCCACAAGGTGAGCAAGGTCCAACTGGTGCAGCCGGTCAGAATGGAAGCCAAGGTGCTCAAGGTGAGGTAGGTCCACAAGGAGCACAGGGTGTAGCAGGAAACAATGGAACTGATGGTGCAGCCGGTCCACAAGGACCAGAGGGACCAATGGGACCTCAAGGAGTTCAAGGACCAGCTGGCACTAATGGAACTGAAGGTCCACAAGGACCAGAGGGACCACAGGGTCAGCAAGGTGAACAGGGACCAGCAGGTGCTGACGGAGTATCAGGTGCTGAAGGTCCACAGGGTCCACCGGGTCCAGCAGGAACGGATGGCAATACAACAGTCGTATTCAGATGTCCTGAACAAATTACCGTAAATGATAACGGTGTTGAAAAGACATTTGAAGTAGTGGCATGTCCTACTGAACCACCGGTTGTAGTTCCACCAACTAATGAAACTGAGGAACCAACACCTCCGGTAGACAATCAAACTGAACCAACACCTCCCGTAGACAATCAAACAGAGCCACTTCCACCAACTGACGGTGGTGGTGGCAATGTCACAAACGGTGAAGGTAATGTAACCATTCCCATAGAGGGGAACATAACATTACCTAGCAATGACACTGGAGTGATACCACCAATCGAAATTAACGCAACAACTCCACCTGAGGAAGTAGGTCAACCTGAACAAAACGACACTGAAGAAGGCTTTCAGCCTGAATAACTAACCCCACTTCTTTTTTTGTTTCACTTAAATACGATATGTTTTACTTACAATTAATGTCTCAACCTAATCCTGCGGACCCTAATCAACCACAGCCAGCAGCACAACCAAGTCCTGCTACAACAACAGCAGCAGCGACAACAACAACCACTACTGATACAGAGAAGCAAGAGCAAGTTATTGAACCTGAGCAATTAAACCCCGGAGGCTATGCATGCCAAACTTGTGGCATCACTTTTAGAACTCCAGAAGAACTCAAAGACCACGAACAAAAGAACTCTGATAAAGAAGCAGATAAACACGTTCAATAAAATGAAATAAAATAGTAGTTAACCTAAATCACTAACCCATTCATTTTTTTATTGATTGAAGAACCTGTAGGCGTAGTTATAGGATTCGTAATTGCAGGAATTGCTGGTGGATTCCTATCGAGTTGGATGTCATTCAACGCATCTGGCGAGAAGTTTGATTCAAGGAAACATGGCAATGCTTTGATAACTGGTGCACTCAGTGGAATGACAATTGGCATTGCAGCAGTAGCAAAGATGGACCAACAACCAGAGCAGCCTACAGCAGCAGATATTGCACTTCTACTATTCATAACATTCTTAGCAGCTACAGGGATAGACCGTCTACGAAGCAACGGCTCAAAGATGGTTACTAGACATGCAGAACAGCCTGCAGCTGCACCAGCAGCTGCAACTCCTCCTCCAAAACCTGAGTAAGTAACCAAGCGAGGAACACTATGGTAGTGCCGAATTTATTGAGTATTCCAAAATCTATCTGGTTGATGCTCCTTATCATCTTTGCACTGTTAGGGAGTGTTATTGGAGTATCTACACATATTGACTCATTACAATTTCAACAGATAGACAGTTTGGAGGACAAAATCCATGTGCTTGATAAGCAAGTCGCCATAAATAATGAGCGCCTAGAATCTATTGCAGAATTAACTCTACCTCCTGAACGGCAGCCGCCACAGTAAGTTTGTTCTCAACTATCCGGAATTGAGCATTATGCCACTAACGAGGTTGCCGTCATAAAACAGGTAGGTGAGAAAAAATTGGTTTTCAAACAGGAACTGATTACCGTCGCAGCGATTCTTATCGTGATAGGTGCTATAGTATGGTTGGTCGCATGGCCTTCAGAGGCACTTACAGCGACCTCAATCGTAGGGCAAGTCTTATTCTGGATTGGTATTGCCTTATTGATATTATGGGGAATAGCGATAGGTGTACATTTCGCAAGGACCACTTAGACCAAAGCCCTAGTTTAATTCCCTTCCTCATTTCTTGACCCAATTTTTTTGTAATGGTTTATGTTTTTCTGACTGACTTCATTTCCGTAACAGACGAAGTCCGAAAGCTAGCACGTAAAGTTGTACAGGGAGACTGGACAGACCCAGAGATACAACCATGGCAATACAGACGCTATTCACAGATTAGAACCTACACCGACAAGGATGTTTGGACTCCTTCAGACAGGGAATTTGGCTCACTGCAACTCATAGAGACAAAGTTAGCAGCGTCAGACATTATTGAACACTATGGAGACATCAACACCACTGCTGTATGGCAAGCCATGAGAGAGGAAGCAATGACTGAACTCATAGCCACTGTAGACAATCTAGAAACAACAACCGGTGATGCATCAGGCAGCATACTACAGACAGAATACAAATCTTGGAATTTGAACACCGAATTAAGACCTCCTAACCGACTTAGAAATATTGGCGGTACTGAAGGCAAGGGTAGCAGACCTCTGAACTGGGAGCCTGATTTCTGAAATGATTGTTCCAATATTTATAATGATGGTAATGATGGGTTATTGTTTACCTGATAGCCTCTCTTGTTTCGCTTCCTTCTGGTCAACCCGTGACGCTACAAACTATTCTGAAACAATACAGCCGGGAGAAGAATGTCCTATGCTACCAAGCAGCGAAGTTCCCGGTCCTCTGCCAAAGATGCGATGCCATGACCCTGCTTGTCAAGAATATTTATTCAATAGCAGTAGTGGCAACCTAAACGCAACGATGGAAAAGCAATGTTACATCACAGAGAATAAGAGCAGCTGGACGAAATGAGATAAAATGCCATCATCACTAGTTGTCCCTATTTTACAAACAGACTTTACAAATGATGTAGAGGATATGCTCATAAACTATGTAAAAGCAAATTGGGTTGCAGTAGAACCAGTAGCAGCTGAGATTGGCTTCAGACCCGGCTTGTTCAACTATCATAGACCATATGAGGTCTGTGCCCTACAGACAGTAACAGTACCTACAAAACTAAACACTGGCATGGGCTACAAATTCATAACAGATGTACCAGTAGCATTGAGAGCAAGACGTTTAACAACAGACGACAACCCTACAAAACCCTTGCAAATACTGGTGCAGATGGAGTCAGAATTACAGCGCATCATCTTCAAATCTATAATGTATTCAATTCCCGGAATAGACCGACTTATTTATGATGGCTTTGACCGTGTTTATGAAGCTAATGATACCTATGCTAAATCAGAATGGGCTAGTCTTCATAGAGTGAAGATGCTATACCAGAAGGCGAAAATCTAGATGGCGGCCAACACTCTAAGCAAGGACAAGGACA
>Ga0065704_10001451_pt1 | contig 14143 bp, 7 predicted proteins | sample SwiRhicommuniRL2_FD_59091 | JGI IMG/M metagenome (GOLD analysis project Ga0065704, IMG submission 59091) | Switchgrass rhizosphere bacterial communities from Rose Lake, Michigan, USA - RL2 v2 (version 2) | ecosystem: Host-associated > Plants > Roots > Rhizosphere > Soil | place: East Lansing, MI
GGCGTTCGGGCGCAGGCGGCGTACGCCTTCAGCCACAATTGCCGCCGGGTTGGAGTAGTTCACGATCCACGCTTTCTCGTGTGCGTATCGCTCTACCAGATCAATCATTTCGACCATCGGCAGAATTGTGCGTAACCCGTATGCCAGACCGCCAGGGCCGCAGGTTTCCTGACCGACGACGCCGTGGCGCAGGGGGATCTTCTCGTCCTGCTCGCGCATTTTATACTGACCGACGCGCATCTGGGCGAACACAAAATGAGCGCCGCTGAAGGCCACTTCCGGGTCGTGCGTCACGGTGAATTTAATGCTCTGGCTGTGGTCGCGAATCACTTTCTCGACCACGGGTGCGATGGTGTCCTGGCGCGCGGCGTCGATGTCGTAGAGGCGGATTTCTGCCAGCGGGAAATCCTGCAGCTGGACCATCAGGCTTTTCACAATGCCGGGTGTGTAAGTGCTGCCACCACCGGCAATGGAGAGAATAAAGGGAGGTTTAAACATGTTTGGCTCCTTCAGAGAAACGTCTCAACGGCTTCTCGCATTTTTTTGACGTGCAGCCCGTAGACCACCTGAACGTTGTTACCTTGTTTGATAATTCCTTTTGCACCCGTCGCCTTGAGCCGTGGCTCATCGATGATGTCGACATCTTTCACGGTGACGCGCAGTCGGGTGTAGCAGTTATCCACCACTTCAATATTTTCTCGCCCGCCGAGACCGACCACGATGGACTCGCCCAGCCCGTCGTTGCTGCCTTTCGCCTGATACTCCTGCTTGCTGTACAGACGAGTTTCCTGTTCGTCGTCCTCACGGCCCGGCGTTTTCATGTTGAAACGCAGGATCAGGAAGCGGAACACGATGAAATAGAGCGCGAACATAATCAGCCCGACGACGATATACATCGGCCAGTTGGACTTCTCTGTGCCCAGCGGCAGGTTGTAGAGAATGAAATCGATAATGCCGTTGGCGCCGATGGCATGAACGCCAAACAGATAGAACAGCATCATGCCAATCCCGGTCAGCACCGCGTGCACCACAAACAGCAGCGGGGCGACAAACAGGAAGGAGAATTCGAGCGGTTCGGTTACACCGACCAGCAGAGAGGTTAGCGCCGCTGGGATCAGAATGGCTTTCGCCAGCGCTTTGCGTTCCGGTCGGGCGGTCATATACATCGCCAGCGCCGCAGCAGGCAGGCCGAACATTTTGCTTATTCCGCGTGCATCCCACACGACCGTGCTGCTGAGTTGTTTCACTTCCGGGCAGGCCATTTCGGCGAAGTAGATGTTCCGTGCGCCCTGATAGACGGTGCCACACACCTCCTGCGTCCCGCCCAGTTCTGTGTACAGGAACGGCGTATAGACCAGGTGATGCAGGCCGGTTGGCACCAGGATGCGCTCAAGGAAACCGTAAATCGCCACGCCAAACGGCCCAGAACCTTTAATGGCTAATGCCATGGCGCTAATTCCGTGCTGGGCATAAGGCCACAGTTCGCTCATCACCACGCCAAGCAGCATCGATACGGGCAGCATGATAATCGCCACGAAACAGTGCCCGGAGTAGATCGCCATAGCGCCGTTAAACTGTACGCCGGAGTATTTGTTGTACAGATATCCCGACAGGGCACCGGTCAGAATACCGGCGAAAACGCCCATCTCCAGAACCTGCACGCCTAATACCATGCTCTGTCCGGCGGCTTTCATCTGATCGGCGGGGGCAAGATGCCCTTGTAGCTGGAGCGTCACATTCATGGCATTGATAAACACCACAAAAGTCACCAGACCGATAAGCGCCGCGTAACCTTTATCCCGCGTGGCGAGGCCAACAGGAATGCCCACTGCAAAGACCAGCGCCAGATTGACCAGCACCGAGACCGCCGATTTAGCAATCAGCTGGCCAATGTGTTGAATCAGAGGATGGCCGAGAAACGGCACATACTCGGCAAGATTACCGTTACCCAGCACGTTGCCGAAGGCGATAAACAGCCCGACAATCGGTAAGATAAGTACCGGTCCGTAAAGTGATTTTCCGAAATTTTGTAGGGCGTTCACGGCTCGTTTCATGGCTATCTCTCTTAGTGAACCGCGCACTCAGCGTGCGTCTAAGATGTAAATTAGCAGGTGATCTGTCTGGATATCTAGCTATCTTATTGTTTTAAAAACAAATGACGCCAAAGGTTACATGTAACCTTTAGCACTGTGATCTGAGCGATGATCGGTATCGCAGCCGCAGGTGAGTCGGGAGCAATCTGCGAGCCGCTTTCCAGATTCTAAGATTGGACTTTTGTATTCGTGAAACTTGCGGATAATACTTATTCGGATGACGACTAACAGGTTCCACGAACAGGGATAAAGGATGACACCGTTTCGCTTAGCTGCGCTCTCGCTCGCGCTTCTCACCACGTTTACACTCGTTGGTTGCGATAACAACGACGATAAACCTCAGGCGGCCGCACCCGCGGCTTCCACCACCACATCAGAAGCGCCCGCCAAACCGGATGCGGATAAGCTCGCGAAACTCGCCGCGCAGAGTGAGGGTAAAGCGCTCACGCTGCTCGATGCCTCAGAAGTTCAGCTCGATGGCGCATCCACTCTGGTTCTGACGTTTTCGGTTCCACTCAACCCCGATCAGGATTTTGCCCGCACGGTTCACGTCGTCGATAAAAAGAGCGGCAAAGTGGACGGTGCCTGGGAGATCGCGCCAAATCTGAAAGAGCTGCGCCTGCGCCATCTGGAGCCGAATCGCAATCTGGTGGTCACCGTGGAGCGCGATCTGCAGGCGTTGAACAAAGCGACCTTTGGCATCGACTACGAAAANGCGATCACCACTCGGGATATTGAACCGANTGTCGGCTTTGCCAGCCGGGGCTCGCTNCTGCCGGGTAAAGTGGTCGAAGGCCTGCCGGTGATGGCGCTGAACGTCAACAACGTGGATGTAAACTTCTACCGCGTGAAGCCGGAATCGCTGGCCTCATTTGTGAGCCAGTGGGAGTACCGTAACTCCCTGAGCAACTGGGAATCAGATAATCTGCTTAAGATGGCCGAGCTGGTCTATACCGGGCGCTTCGATCTCAATCCGGCGCGCAATACCCGCGAAAAACTGCTGCTACCGCTGCGCGATATCAAACCGTTGCAGCAGTCCGGCGTCTATATCGCGGTGATGAATCAGGCGGGGCATTACAACTACAGCAATGCTGCCACGCTCTTCACTCTCAGTGACGTGGGCTTGTCTGCGCACCGCTATCACAATCGTCTCGATATCTTCACTCAGAGCTTAGAAAACGGCGCGGCACAGTCCGGTGTTGAAGTCCTGCTGCTGAATGACAAAGGCCAGACGCTGGCGCAGGGCACCAGCGATGGCGACGGCCATGCAAAACTCGAAACGGACAAAGAGGCGGCGCTGATTCTGGCCCGTAAAGACGGTCAGACGACGCTACTGGATCTTAAACTTCCGGCGCTGGACCTGGCGGAATTTGACATCGCAGGCGGGCCTGGTTACAGCAAGCAGTTCTTTATGTTTGGCCCGCGCGATCTCTATCGTCCGGGGGAGACCGTGATCCTCAACGGTCTGCTGCGCGACAGCGACGGCAAACCGCTGGCCGATCAGCCTGTGAAGCTGGAAGTGCTGCGCCCGGATGGGCAGGTGGCGCGAACCGTCGTCAGCCAGCCTGAAAATGGTCTTTATCGCTTCAACTATCCGCTGGAAAGCGGCGCGCAGACTGGCATGTGGCATGTGCGCGCGAATACGGGCGACAATCAGCAGCGTCTATGGGATTTCCACGTCGAAGATTTCATGCCAGAACGTATGGCACTGAATCTGACCGGGCAGAAAACGCCGGTTTCGGTGCAGGATGAGGTCAATTTCGACGTTGTCGGCTACTACCTGTATGGCGCACCGGCTAACGGCAACAGTCTGCAGGGCCAGCTTTTCCTGCGTCCGCTGCGTGAAGCGGTCAGCGCGTTACCAGGATTCCAGTTCGGTGATATTGCGGAAGAGAATCTCAGCCGCAGCCTCGATGAAGTGCAATTGACGCTGAACGAGCAGGGGCGCGGTCAGGTTGCTACGGAAAGCCAGTGGAAGGAGGTGCACTCTCCGCTGCAGCTGATTCTGCAGGCCAGCCTGCTGGAGTCTGGTGGTAGGCCGATAACGCGTCGTGCAGAGCAGGCCATCTGGCCTGCTGCTGCGCTGCCGGGTATCCGCCCTCAGTTCACCAGCAAAGCGGTGTATGACTATCGCACAGACACCACGGTGAACCAGCCGATTGTCGATGAAAACGGTAACGCCAGTTTTGACATTGTTTATGCCGACGCCAGCGGCGCGAAAAAAGCCGTATCGGATCTTCAGATACGCCTGATCCGCGAGCGCCGCGACTATTACTGGAACTGGTCTGAAAGCGACGGCTGGTTGTCTCAGTTCGATCAGAAAGATCTGGTGGAGGGCGAGCAGGCACTGACGCTCAAGGCCGACGAAACGGGCAAAGTGACCTTCCCCGTTGAGTGGGGCTCTTACCGTCTGGAAGTCAAAGCCCCTGACGATATGGTCAGCAGCGTGCGTTTCTGGGCCGGTTACAGCTGGCAGGATAACAGTGACGGCACNGGGGCNGCGCGCCCTGACCGCGTCATGCTGAAACTCGACAAACCCGCTTATCAGCCAGGNGACACCATTAAACTGCATGTNGCAGCACCGGCAGCGGGNAAAGGCTANGCGATGATCGAATCCAGCGAAGGTCCGCTGTGGTGGAAAGAGATCGATGTCCCGGCGAACGGGCTGGATCTCTCCATTCCGGTCGATAAAGCCTGGAAGCGTCACGATCTTTACCTCAGCACGCTGGTGGTGCGTCCGGGAGATAAATCTAAATCCGCCACGCCGAAACGCGCGGTGGGCATTCTGCATCTGCCGATGGGTGATGAAAATCGTCGACTGACGCTGGCCCTGGATACACCGCAGAAAATTCGCCCGAATCAGTCGCTGTCAGTGAAGGTCAAAGCCAGCGTGAAAGACGGCAGCGTGCCACAGAAAGTGAACGTGCTGGTGTCCGCTGTCGATAGTGGCGTACTGAACATTACCGATTATGTCACGCCCGATCCGTGGGAAGCGTTCTTTGGCCAGAAGCGTTACGGCGCGGATATCTACGACATTTACGGTCAGGTGATTGAAGGGCAGGGAAGGATGGCGGCACTGCGCTTTGGTGGTGACGGCGATGAGCTGAAACGCGGCGGTAAACCGCCGGTGAATCATGTCACCATAATTGCCCAGCAGGCGCAGCCTGTGGCGCTGGATGACAATGGCGAAGGGACGATTACTCTGCCGATTGGCGACTTCAACGGCGAGCTGCGCGTCATGGCGCAGGCCTGGACGGCGGATGATTTTGGTAGCAGCGAGGGCAAAGTGATTGTTGCCGCGCCGGTGATTACCGAACTCAACACGCCACGCTTCCTGGCCAGTGGTGACGCAACAAGGCTGACGCTGGATCTGACTAACCTCACCGACAAACCGCAGACGCTGAACGTCGCGTTGAGCGCATCGGGATTGATGGAGCTTGAAGGTGCACAACCGCAGCCCGTTCAGCTTGAACCAGGCACGCGAACCACGCTGTTTGTTCCGGTGAGAGCCCTGGACGGTTACGGTGACGGTGAAATCACCGCGCAGGTGACTGGCCTTCAGTTGCCAGGAGAAACTTTCGCACCGCAGAACAAGAGCTGGAAAATTGGCGTGCGTCCGGCGTTCCCGGCACAGACGGTGAATACGGGAACCATGCTAAACCCAGGCGAAAGCTGGACGGCACCGGCTCAGCACATCACGGGATTCTCACCGGCTACCCTGCAAGGTCAACTGCTGCTTAGCGGTAAACCGCCGCTGAATCTGGCGCGTTATATCCGCGAATTGCAGGCCTATCCATACGGTTGCCTGGAACAAACCGCAAGCGGTCTGTTCCCGTCGCTCTATACCAACGCGGCGCAGCTGACTGCCCTCGGCATCAAAGGCGATACGGATGACAAACGCCGTGCAGCTATTGATATCGGCATCTCCCGTTTGCTGCAAATGCAGCGTGATGACGGCGGTTTTGCCCTGTGGGATAAAAATGGCCCGGAAGAGTATTGGCTGACGGCCTACGTCACCGATTTCCTGGTCCGTGCGGGTGAGCAGGGTTACAGCGTTCCGGCCGAGGCGGTGAACAATGCCAACAACCGTCTTCTGCGCTATCTGCAGGATCCTGGCATGATGTCTATTCGCTACAGCGATGATACGCAGGCGAGTAAATTTGCAGTTCAGGCCTATGCGGCATTGGTGTTGGCCCGCCAGCAAAAAGCACCGCTGGGTGCACTGCGTGAAATCTGGGAGCGTCGTGCGCAGACCGGTTCGGGTCTGCCGTTGATGCAGCTGGGGATGGCGTTGAAACTGATGGGGGATGCGCCACGCAGCCAGCAGGCGCTGGATCTGGCCTTGAAAACCTCGCGGAGTGACAGCAAAAACTGGATGGCGGATTACGGCAGCCAGCTGCGTGACAACGCTCTGATGCTCTCCCTGCTGGAAGAGTACAAACTGCTGCCGGATGCGCAGAACACGCTGCTGAATACGTTGTCTCAGCAGGCGTTCAGCCAGCGCTGGCTCTCAACACAGGAAAGCAACGCGCTGTTCCTGGCCGGTCGTTTATTGCCGACACTTTCAGGCGCCTGGCAGGCAACCACCAGCCTCTCGGATAAAGCGCTGAGCGGCGATAAGGCTCAGACACAAAATGTGAGTGGCGATCAGTTGGGCGCATTGCAGGTCACCAACAGTGGCACCACGCCGCTGTGGGTCCGTCTCGACAGCACGGGCTATCCGGATTATGCCCCGGAGCCATCGTCCAACGTTCTGCAAATCGAGCGTCATATTCTCGCAACTGATGGCAGCAGCAAGTCGCTCTCTTCTCTGAAGAGCGGTGAGCTGGTGCTGGTATGGCTGGAAGTGAAGGCAAATCAGAATGTCCCGGATGCGCTGGTGGTCGATTTACTTCCGGCAGGGCTTGAGCTGGAAAACCAGAACCTGGCCAGCAGNAGCGCCAGTCTTCAGGATAGCGGCAGCGAAGTGCAGAANCTGCTCAACCAGATGCAACAGGCGGACATTCAGCATATGGAGTTCCGCGACGANCGCTTTGTTGCTGCGGTGCCCGTGAACGAAGGGCAGCCTGTGACGCTGGTGTATCTGGCTCGTGCCGTTACACCGGGAACGTATCAGGTTCCTGTTCCGATGGTGGAATCTATGTATGTTCCGCAGTGGCGGGCAACGGGCGCAGCAAGCGGCCCGCTGATTGTTGTTCCGTAAGGTGACGTTATCTCGACTCATTCGCTCCCGTTGGCTTTGGCTGGCGGGAGCGATTCTTATTGTATGGGCGTTGATTGTTGTCGCCGATCGCCTGTGGCCGTTGCCTTTAAAAGAGGTCAACCCTGCGCGGGTGGTGGTCGATGAGAAAGGTACACCCCTCTGGCGTTTTGCCGAAAGCGATGGGATCTGGCGCTATCCGGTCACCATTGAAGATGTCTCTCCGCGCTACCTTGAAGCCCTAATCCAGTATGAAGATCGCTGGTTCTGGGATCATCCCGGCGTTAATCCGTTCTCCGTTTTACGTGCGGCCTGGCAGGATCTGAGTTCCGGTAAAGTGGTTTCGGGCGGCAGTACCCTCACCATGCAGGTGGCACGACTGCTTGATCCGCATCCACGTACTTTTGGCGGTAAAGTGCGTCAGCTATGGCGGGCGATGCAGCTCGAATGGCACCTGTCAAAACGCGAGATCCTCACGCTCTATCTCAACCGTGCGCCCTTTGGGGGGACGTTACAGGGCGTCGGTGCGGCCAGCTGGGCCTATCTCGGGAAATCACCGGCGCAGTTAAGCTACTCAGAGGCTGCGTTACTGGCCGTTCTTCCTCAGGCACCGAGCCGTCTGCGTCCGGACCGCTGGCCAGAGCGCGCGGAGGCCGCGCGTAATAAAGTGCTAGAGCGGATGGTGACGCAGGGCGTCTGGAGTGCGCAGCAGGTTAAAGAGTCGCGTGAAGAGCCGGTCTGGCTTGCTCCCCGGCAAATGCCGCAGCTGGCTCCGCTATTTTCCCGTATGATGCTGAGTAAAAGTCGCGACAACAAAATTGTCACTACGCTGGATGCTTCGCTGCAACGTCAGATGGAAGAGCTGGCGATGAACTGGAAATCCCGGCTTCCGCCGCGTAGCTCACTGGCGATGATCGTTGTTGATCACACCACAATGAAAGTACGCGGTTGGGTTGGCTCAGTGGATATCAATGATGACAGTCGTTTTAGTCATGTCGATATGGTGAGCGCGATCCGATCGCCGGGATCGGTGCTGAAACCCTTTGTCTACGGGATGGCACTTGATGAAGGCCTGATCCATCCCGCCTCTTTGTTACAGGATGTTCCGCGGCGCACGGGAGATTATCGACCGGGTAACTTCGACAGCGGTTTTCACGGCCCCGTTAGCATGAGCGAGGCGCTGGTGCGCTCTCTGAACCTCCCCGCCGTGCAAGTGCTGGAGGCTTATGGCCCAAAACGTTTCACCGGAATGCTGAGCAATGTCGGTTTACGCCTGATCCTTCCGCCTGGCGCGCAGCCTAATTTATCGCTGATCCTGGGCGGTGCGGGGGCGCGGCTCTCAGACATTACCGCCGCTTACAGCGCCTTTGCCCGTCAAGGGAAAGCGGGTCGGTTACGCCTGCAGCCGGGTGATCCGTTGATTGAGCGTCCGCTGCTCTCGCCTGGCTCGGCGTGGATCATTCGCCGAATTTTAGGCAACGAAGCGCAGCCGCTGCCGGATAGCGCACTGCCGCAGGTTGCACCGCTGGCGTGGAAAACCGGTACCAGCTATGGCTATCGTGATGCCTGGGCCATTGGCCTGAACGCGCGCTACATCATTGGGATCTGGACCGGACGCCCGGACGGGACACCCGTTGCCGGGCAGTTTGGATTCGCCAGCGCCGTGCCATTGCTGAACCAGGTCAATAATATGCTGCAGTCGAGTTCAACGGTGGATGAAGGGCGCTTGCCGCGCGATCCGCGCCCGGCTTCGGTCAGTCGCGGTGTGATCTGCTGGCCCGGCGGGCAATCCCTGCCTGAAGGGAGTGAGAACTGCCGTCGCAGGCTCGCGACCTGGTTGCTTGACGGCAGTCAGCCGCCCACACTGTTATTGCCAGAGCAAGAGGGGATTCGCGGGATCCGCTTCCCGGTCTGGCTGGATAACCAGGGTAAACGCGTCGCGGCTGATTGCCCCGGCGCGCAGGAGAAAATCCTCGACGTCTGGCCGTTACCGCTTGAACCCTGGCTTCCTGCTTCTGAACGCCGGGCGGTACGCGTTCCGGCACCGTCAACCACCTGTCCTCCGCTGGCGCAAGATTCCCCTGCGCCGCTGATGCTCTCCGGTGTGCGTGAGGGGGCATTGATTAAACGCCTGCCCGGTGAGTCACGTGTATCGCTGCCGCTACAGGCAATTGGCAGCGACAGTGAGCGCTGGTGGTTCCTGAATGGCGAACCGCTGAATGTGAAAGGGCGCGCTTACACTTTACAGCTTGATAAAGCAGGGGATTATCAGTTACTGGTAATGGATGAGACGGGGCAAGTCGCTACGGTCAATTTCACCCTTCAGTAGCGAAAAACCCATCCGGGATGTGAGCTGTTGCTAAAACTCGTCTTATTTTAAAAAAATGTTACGTTGAACCATAGGCAATGGCGTTTTTGCTCTCTATAATCCGCGCCATCTTATACAGATGTATGCAAAACAACAGAACATAACACAGAGGTTATCATGGCTATTGAACGTACTTTTTCCATCATCAAACCAAACGCGGTGGCAAAAAACGTTATTGGCAGCATCTTTGCTCGCTTTGAATCTGCAGGGTTCAAAATCGTTGGCACCAAAATGCTGCATCTGACCGTTGAACAGGCTCGCGGTTTCTACGCTGAGCACGACGGTAAACCTTTCTTCGACGGCCTGGTTGAGTTCATGACCTCCGGTCCAATCGTGGTTTCCGTACTGGAAAGCGAAAACGCAGTACAGCGTCACCGCGATCTGCTGGGTGCAACTAACCCGGCTAACGCACTGGCTGGCACTCTGCGTGCAGATTACGCTGACAGCTTCACCGAGAACGGCACCCACGGTTCCGACTCTATAGAATCTGCTGCGCGCGAAATCGCTTACTTCTTCGCCGAAGGCGAAGTGTGCGCTCGTACCCGCTAATTCCTCAGGGAAGGGTATAAATTTGGTAAAAGTCGCGTGCAAACGTGGCATCCCTGCGCCAGACTTTGTACAATGCAACGCCCCGGAAGAGCAAAGCGCTCACCGGGGCGTTTCTTTTCAACCCTCCACGGGCCATAACGTGTAACAACGAGGCCGGAAAATATTATGTCTGAACTAGTTAACACCTCTGAAGTCGCCATTGCCGCGGTTCCTAATAAAAATGGAAAAATTAACCTGCTGGATCTGAACCGTCAGCAGATGCGCGAGTTTTTCAAAGAGATGGGCGAGAAGCCGTTTCGTGCCGATCAGGTCATGAAATGGATGTACCACTATTGCAGCGACAACTTTGATGACATGACTGACATCAACAAAGTGCTGCGTAACAAACTCAAAGAAGTCGCTGAAATCCGCGCACCGGAAGTGGTGGAAGAGCAGCGTTCTTCTGACGGCACTATCAAATGGGCGATTGCAGTTGGCGATCAGCGCGTTGAAACCGTGTACATCCCGGAAGAAGATCGCGCGACTCTGTGCGTCTCTTCTCAGGTTGGTTGTGCACTGGAGTGTAAATTCTGCTCGACGGCGCAGCAGGGCTTTAACCGTAACCTGCGCGTGTCTGAAATTATCGGCCAGGTATGGCGCGCGGCGAAAATCGTCGGCGCGGCAAAAGTGACCGGCACACGTCCTATCACCAACGTGGTGATGATGGGCATGGGCGAGCCACTGCTGAACCTGACCAACGTCGTTCCGGCGATGGAAATCATGCTTGATGACTTCGGCTTTGGTTTGTCCAANCGTCGCGTGACCCTCTCCACCTCTGGGGTTGTGCCTGCGCTGGATAANCTGGGCGACATGATTGACGTGGCGCTGGCGATCTCCCTGCATGCACCGAACGACGAAATTCGTGACGAAATTGTGCCGATCAACAAAAAGTACAATATCGAAACCTTCCTCGCGGGCGTGCGTCGCTACCTCGAAAAGTCCAACGCCAACCAGGGCCGCGTGACCATCGAATATGTGATGCTGGACCATGTGAATGACGAAACCGATCATGCGCATCAGCTGGCTGAGTTGCTGAAAGACACGCCGTGCAAGATTAACCTGATCCCATGGAACCCGTTCCCGGGGGCGCCGTATGGCCGTAGTTCTAACAGCCGTATCGATCGTTTCTCCAAGGTACTGATGGAGTACGGTTTCACCACCATCGTGCGTAAAACCCGTGGTGATGATATCGATGCCGCCTGCGGCCAGCTGGCCGGTGATGTGATCGACCGTACCAAGCGTACGTTGCGTAAGCGCATGCAGGGTGAGGCGATTGAGGTCAAAGCTGTGTGATTAGTATGCGTCGCGGTGCAGGTTTGTACCGTGACGCATTAGCTTACTGAATATTCAGCCACGTAGATTGTGATTGCTGAATAATTACGGTGCGTTTCAGACGACTTTAAGGCAGTATGTAACGTCGCAACAACAGTTTAGCCTCATGAGTAGCGCTGCACTGTCAACTAAAGCCGGAGAGTCTTATACTAACTGTCTGTCTAAGGTTAAATGACCAGAAGTTTCGCGGTGCGGGTGGCATTGTGACTCACCGGCGCCTGAACCCTAATTTACACGTACCAGTAAGTAGTTGTAGCGAATGAATACTGAAGCCACTCACGACCAAAATGAAGCACTCTCCACGGGCGTTCGTCTTCGCAATGCCCGTGAACAACTCGGACTCAGCCAGCAAGCTGTCGCAGAACGCTTGTGCCTGAAGGTTTCCACGGTTCGCGATATTGAAGAAGANAAGGCTCCGGCCGATCTTGCTTCAACGTTTCTGCGTGGTTACATCCGCTCTTATGCAAAACTGGTGCATATCCCTGAAGAAGAACTGTTGCCAATGATGGAAAAACAGGCACCGGTACGTGCGGCGAAAGTCGCGCCGATGCAGACCTTCTCTCTGGGCAAACGTCGCAAAAAACGTGATGGTTGGCTGATGAGCTTTACCTGGCTGGTACTGTTTGTGGTGATTGGTCTGACGGGCGCATGGTGGTGGCAAAACCACAAAGCGCAGCAGGAAGAGATCACCACGATGGCTGACCAGTCCTCTGCCGAGCTAAACAATTCCGGTAACGACGGCGCGCAAAGCGTGCCGTTAAACACCGACAGCAGTGCCACTTCCGGCGAACCGCAAACTGCTGCTACCGATTCTCAGGCTGTTGAACCTGCCCAAACGCCAGCGCCGGCCGCCACACCGGACCAGACGACAGCGCAAAATGCTGTTGTCGCACCGTCTCAGGCGAATGTGGATAACGCTCCAGCGGCGACAACACCTGCCGCTACGGCGAACACCACACAGCCGCTGCCAACCGACCAGGCTGGCGTCGTAGGGGCAACCACTGCCGATCCTAACGCGCTGGTGATGAACTTCTCTGCCGACTGTTGGCTGGAAGTGACGGATGCAACAGGTAAAAAACTGTTCAGTGGCCTGCAGCGTAAAGATGGCACATTAAATCTAACCGGTCAGGCTCCGTATAAGCTTAAAATCGGTGCTCCGGCTGCGGTGCAGATCCAGTATCAAGGAAAACCTGTCGATCTGAGCCGTTTTATCAGAACTAACCAGGTTGCGCGTCTTACCGTTAATGCCGAACAATCAGCAGCACAGTAACAGGCGAGTAACGCGGGAGACTTTTCATGCATAATCAGGCTCCGATTCAACGTAGAAAATCTAAGCGGATTTACGTTGGGAATGTGCCGATTGGTGATGGTGCACCCATCGCCGTTCAGTCGATGACCAACACCCGTACCACGGATGTTGAGGCGACGGTCAATCAAATCAAAGCATTAGAGCGCGTAGGAGCGGATATTGTCCGCGTCTCCGTGCCGACCATGGATGCCGCCGAGGCATTCAAACTCATCAAGCAGCAGGTTAATGTTCCGCTGGTTGCCGATATCCACTTCGATTACCGAATCGCGCTGAAAGTCGCGGAATATGGTGTGGATTGTCTGCGTATCAACCCAGGTAACATCGGCAGCGAAGAGCGTATTCGTTCGGTCGTTGACTGCGCCCGCGATAAAAATATTCCTATCCGCATCGGCGTTAACGCCGGATCGCTGGAAAAGGATCTGCAGGAAAAATACGGCGAACCGACGCCGCAGGCGCTGCTGGAATCAGCCATGCGCCATGTGGATCATCTCGATCGCCTCAACTTCGATCAGTTCAAAGTCAGTGTCAAAGCGTCTGACGTTTTCCTGGCCGTTGAATCCTATCGCCTGCTGGCGAAGCAAATCGATCAGCCGCTGCACCTTGGAATCACCGAAGCCGGTGGCTTACGCAGTGGTTCTGTGAAATCCGCGATCGGCCTTGGGCTGCTGCTTTCCGAAGGGATCGGCGACACGCTGCGTGTATCGCTGGCAGCCGATCCGGTGGAAGAGATCAAAGTCGGTTTCGACATTCTAAAATCCCTGCGTATTCGTGCTCGCGGGATCAACTTCATTGCGTGTCCAACCTGTTCGCGTCAGGAATTTGACGTTATCGGTACGGTCAATGCGCTGGAGCAGCGTCTGGAAGATCTGATCACGCCGATGGATGTCTCTATTATCGGCTGCGTGGTGAACGGTCCTGGTGAAGCGCTGGTGTCAACGCTTGGCGTGACCGGCGGCAACAAGAAAAGCGGCCTCTATGAAGATGGGATCCGTAAAGACCGTCTGGACAATAACGACATGATCGATCAGCTGGAAGCCCGCATCCGCGCAAAAGCGACGATGCTGGACGAAGCCCAGCGCATCAGCATTCAGCAAGTTGAAAAATAACGTGATGGGAAGCGTCAGGCTTCCCATGTATGATTGAACCCATTCTTTGGGTTTTTTTTGTATATAGAAAGAGAATAAACGTGGCAAAAAACATTCAAGCCATCCGCGGCATGAACGATTATCTGCCTGGCGAAACCGCCATCTGGC
>Ga0065704_10070974_pt1 | contig 14138 bp, 14 predicted proteins | sample SwiRhicommuniRL2_FD_59091 | JGI IMG/M metagenome (GOLD analysis project Ga0065704, IMG submission 59091) | Switchgrass rhizosphere bacterial communities from Rose Lake, Michigan, USA - RL2 v2 (version 2) | ecosystem: Host-associated > Plants > Roots > Rhizosphere > Soil | place: East Lansing, MI
ATCATCCCCAACGCCGACTACGCGCCGGTGCCACTGGTCCCGGAACTGCGGCCCGACGCCCAGGCGCCCCTGGACCTGAGTTTTGCCACGCTGCGCAGCGTCTCGCCGATCCACCGCCAATACATGAAAAACATGGGCGTGCTGTCCTCCATGAGCATCTCGCTGATGGAAGGCGAACGCCTGTGGGGGTTGATCAGTTGCGGCAATCGCCAGCCGCTGCTGGTCCCCCATGAGATGCGCATGGCCTGCCAGACCATCGGCCAGGTGCTGTCGTTGCAGATCAGCGCCATGCAGGCCCTGGAACTGAACCGGCAACGGGACGCCAAGCTGGAAGACCTCCAGGTCCTCGCCACCGTCATGGCCGAGTCCAGCGAAAACGTCTTCGATGGCCTGTCCCATGAGCCACAACGGCTCATGGACCTGACCGGCGCCAGCGGCGTGGCGATTTTCGAAGACAACAAGCTGCACCGCCACGGCCAGTGCCCGGAACCGGAACAGATCCGCGAGCTGCACAAATGGATCCTGGAAACCGGCAAACCGGTGTTATCCCACCACAACCTGAGCAGCGACTTCGCGCCTGCCCAGGCTTATCAGGACGTGGCGAGCGGCGTGCTGGCGATCCACCTGCCCAAGCCAGTGGAAAACGGCGTGCTGTGGTTCCGTCCCGAGGTGAAACAAACCCTCCAATGGAGCGGCGACCCGCAAAAACCCCTGGACCTGGAAAACAGCGAGACCGGCCTGCGCCTGCGGCCCCGGACGTCTTTCGAGATCTGGAAAGTCGAAATGGCCGGCATCAGCACCAAATGGACCCATGGCGATCTGTTCGCCGCCAACGACCTGCGGCGCTCGGCCCTGGAAAACGATCTGGCCCGACAGGTGCGCAAGGAGCGCCAGGCCGTGCAGGCCCGCGATGAACTGGTGGCCGTGGTGTCCCATGACCTACGCAGCCCGATGACGGTCATTTCCATGCTCTGCGGCATGATGCGAAAGGCCTTCAGCTCCGACGGTTCCCACAGTTCCAAGCGAATCTCTTCAGCCATCGACACCATGCAACAGGCCACCAGCCGCATGAACGCGCTGCTGGAAGACCTGCTCGACACCTCGCGCATCGATGCCGGACGCTACACCATCAATCCCCAGCCGATGGACGTCAGCCAGATATTCGAAGACGCCTGCTCGCTGCTGACGCCGCTGGCCACTGCCAAGGCCATCGACATTTCCTTCCATGCCGAACCCAACCTGAGGATCAATGCCGACCCCGAGCGGCTGTTCCAAGTGCTGTCGAACCTGATTGGCAACGCCATCAAGTTCACACCGCAACAAGGCACCGTGGGCATCAGTGCGATGTCAGTCGGCGATGAGATCGTGTTCAGCGTTCGGGACACTGGTGAAGGGATCGCGCCAGAGCAGTTGCCTCATGTTTTCGAGCGCTACTGGACGACCAAGGAAGGCAACCCGAACGGCACCGGGCTGGGGTTGTACATTTCCAAGGGGATTGTCCAGGCCCATGGCGGTAAACTGCACGCCGAAAGCCAGCCAGGCCAGGGCAGCGAATTCCGCTTTACCGTGCCGAAAATCGACTGAGCCGGGCACCGTCCCCTAACGAATTGGAAACCGAAGCCCAATGGCCTCACTGAACAAGCAGCAAAAACGCGCCAAGCGCGCCAAAGACAAAGCCAAGCAGATCCGCATGACCGGGCGCAAATCGATCCCAATGTATGGCGACCCGGCCCACGCCACCGCCCAACCACCGGTCTACGTGCTGGAACTGTTCGCCAAGCTGCGCGAAGCCGAGGCCATCAGCCGCAGTGAAATGCTCGACACGCTGCTCGCGTCCCTGAGCGAGATGATCATCGAACGCCCAGGCCTGCTCGACCTGAAAAACGCCGAAAACGAAAGCATGGCAGCGACCAACCTGGCCGCCGACATGCTGGTGGACTACCGCATGTGGGTCGATGAAATGGACCGCGAGACCGCCCAGCGCTGGCTCAGCACACCGGAGTTCATCAAGGACTTCAGCGAGGCGCTGGATCGGTATCGCCAGTCGATGGAAGAACCCGCCAGCGAATAAGCCGGCCGGTTATTCGTCACCGTTCCAATGGAACACCAGGTTGCGCGCGGCCCCGCTGCCTATCTCAGCAGTGTCGCGCCGCGCCTCACCTTTGCGCGTCGCCACCACGCTGTACTTGCCCGGCGGCAGTTGCACATAAACCAGCGGTCCGGCCTCAGTCAGCGTCAGCAGCGTTTGCCCCGACGCGTTCTGGATGACGACCTCCACATCCGGGATGTATTTGTTTTCCGGGCCGACCGCGAATGTCATGTGCAGGTTGTAGCCCTGGGCCTGCCCAATGGCCCGGGCTTCGTCCTCACCGATACCGCCCGACAGATAAGTGATGCCGTTCTGCTGCATGGGTTGGACCTGCACGCCTGCGTTGTCTATGGGCGCGAGGTTGGTGGCGTTGAGGGCGATGGGGAACAGCAGGATGCTGATGGCGATGAAAGGTAATATAAGATAATGAATGAGCTTCATGGCGAGGACTCCAGGTTCTGGAAACAACTCACATGAGTTCTTTTTGGAGCACCGTAGCGGGTTAAGGTTTAGATCGATTGGGACTATTGACTAGGACGAACCCATCGCACAACCGGCATATACCATTTACATGCCCCTTCATTGCCCTATGCCTTTAACTGATTCCAATGGATCGAGTTCATGCTCGATGCCAATATCTAACTTCCACTACAAATAACGGGACCACACCCATGGCCTCCGCGAACAAGCAACAAAAAACGCGCCAAGCGTGCAAAAGCAAAAGCCAAGCAAATACGCGTCAGCCGTACCAAGCCTGCTGTCACGTTTGATCTTCCCGAATACGACGATCCGTATTTCCTGGATGCCCTGCAAGACGAATTCGAAGAACGCCCCGGAGATTTCCTGTCACTGTTTTATGAGATGCAAGACGCCGAAGAAAAGACGGGGCGCATCGACATGATGGTCAGGATGCTCGGATTACTCATTGCGATGACGGATGAACAGCCCGAGCTTCTGGACAGTCAAAATGCCGAAAACGAGGCCATGGCAGTCCAAAACCTGGTCGAAAATACCCTGATCGCTTACCGAAGTTGGGCTGACGATATCGATCAGGAAGCAGCGAAGCATTGGCTTCATAGCCCTGAAGTGCAGGCGGATTTCAAAATTGCATGGGTCAGCTTCAGAGAGGTTCTCAAAATACTGTGGGACGCGCCCGAATAACCCAACAGACTTTTGATCGCGGCAACGCTCATCCGTTTAACCCTTCCAACCCCCGCCCAAAGCTGGCACCATCGCGCCTTTTTTTACGCGACTCCCCGGACTTTTCACCGGTAAACCAGGTTCAAACGGCCGTTAGGTTGTTGATGGCGCGACAGTCTGCTGCGCCGATGCGACAACCTGCCGCACATCACCGGTTTACCGCCCGTAGCGCTGTTGGCGGCCATTCGGACGCATGCTAGCTTGGCCGCCTCGCCAAGGAAGGCAGCCAACAGCAAGGGAGCACATACCATGAGGACCGCACATGGCCCAGGCCACGCCCGCGCTTGAAATCCGCAACCTGCACAAACGCTACGGACAGCTGGAGGTGCTCAAAGGCGTCTCGCTGACCGCCCGCGACGGCGATGTGATCTCGATCCTCGGATCCTCCGGGTCCGGCAAATCCACATTCCTGCGCTGCATCAACCTGCTGGAAAACCCCAACCAGGGCCAGATCCTGGTGGCCGGCGAAGAGCTCAAGCTCAAGGCCGCAAAGAACGGTGAACTGGTGGCCGCCGACGGCAAACAGATCAACCGCATGCGCAGCGAGATCGGTTTTGTCTTCCAGAACTTCAACCTTTGGCCGCACATGAGCGTGCTCGATAACATCATCGAAGCGCCGCGCCGGGTGCTTGGCCAGAGCAAGGCCGAAGCCGTCGAAGTGGCCGAAGCCCTGCTGGCCAAGGTCGGTATCGCCGACAAGCGCCACGCCTACCCGGCCGAACTGTCCGGCGGCCAGCAACAACGCGCCGCCATCGCCCGCACACTGGCGATGCAGCCCAAGGTGATTCTGTTCGACGAACCCACCTCCGCCCTTGACCCGGAAATGGTCCAGGAAGTACTTAGTGTGATCCGCGCCCTGGCCGAAGAAGGACGCACCATGCTGCTGGTCACCCATGAAATGGGGTTCGCCCGTCAGGTTTCCAGCGAAGTCGTGTTCCTTCATCAAGGCCTGGTCGAGGAGCAAGGATCGCCACAGCAGGTCTTCGAGAACCCGCTTTCGGCGCGCTGCAAACAATTCATGTCCAGCAACCGCTAACGGAGCAGTACACATGCAGACCTACAAGAAATTCCTCCTGGCCGCAGCGGCCAGCCTGGTCTTTTCGGCCAGCGCCATGGCGGCCGACAAACTGAAGATGGGCATCGAAGCGGCCTATCCTCCGTTCAACAACAAGGACGCCAGCGGCCAGGTCGTGGGGTTCGATAAAGACATCGGCGATGCCCTTTGCGCCAAGATGAAAGTCGAATGCGAAGTGGTCACCTCCGACTGGGACGGCATCATTCCCGCCCTGTTGGCCCAGAAGTTCGACTTCCTGATTTCTTCGCTGTCGGTCAACGACGAGCGCAAGCAAGCCGTGGACTTCACCGACCCGTACTACTCCAACAAATTGCAATTCATCGCACCGAAAAACGTCGATTTCAAAGTCGATAAAGAATCTCTCAAAGGCAAGGTCATCGGGGCACAGCGCTCTACCCTCGCCGGTACCTGGCTGGAAGACGAACTGGGCAGCGATATCACCGCCAAGCTCTACGACACCCAGGAAAACGCCTACCTGGACCTGACCTCCGGTCGCGTCGACGCGATCCTGGCGGACAAATACGTGAACTACGACTGGCTGAAAACCGAAGCTGGCCGTGCTTACGAATTCAAGGGCGACCCGGTGGTGGAAGGCGACAAGATCGCCATTGCGGTGCGCAAGGGTAACGACGAGCTGCGCAACAAGCTGAACGCCGCCCTCAAGGAAATCATTGCCGACGGCACCTATAAAAAGATCAACGACAAGTACTTCCCGTTCAGCATCTATTGATACTGACGTGCCTGGCCGGCGCTGTTCCCTGGCAACGCCGGCCCTTAGCAAAGCCTGCCGCGATATGAACTCTTACCCATGATGATCGATCTCTACGGATTCGGCCCGGCGCTCGCCGCCGGCGCGCTGATGACCGTCAAACTGGCGCTCACAGCCCTCTGCCTGGGGCTGGGGCTCGGCCTGCTCGGCGCCTTGGCCAAGACCTCGCCGTACAAGCCGCTGCAATGGCTGGGTGGCACCTATTCGACACTGGTTCGCGGCATCCCGGAATTACTCTGGGTGCTGTTGATCTATTTCGGCACCGTCAACCTGATGCGTGCCCTGGGTGAGTATTTCGGCAAACCGGACCTCGCCCTCGACGCCTTTGCCGCCGGGGTCATTGCCCTGGGCCTGTGCTTTGGCGCCTACGCCACGGAAGTGTTTCGCGGCGCGATCCTGGCGATCCCCAAGGGCCACCGTGAGGCCGGCGTAGCCCTGGGCCTGTCGAAGTGGCGGATCTTCACCCGGTTGATCATGCCGCAGATGTGGCGCATCGCCCTGCCTGGCCTGGGCAACCTGTTCATGATCCTGATGAAGGACACCGCGCTGGTCTCGGTGATCGGCCTGGAAGAGATCATGCGCCATGCGCAAATCGGCGTGACCGTGTCCAAACAACCGTTCACCTTCTATATGGTCGCAGCATTCATGTATCTGGGCCTGACAGTGCTCGCCATGATCGGCATGCATCTGCTGGAACGACGCGCCGCCCGTGGATTTACCAGGAGCACCCAATGAACTGGGACGTCATCATCAAGTGGCTGCCGAAGCTGGCCCAGGGCGCGACACTGACCCTGGAACTGGTGGCCATCGCCGTGATCGCCGGCCTGCTGCTGGCGATTCCACTGGGCATCGCCCGCTCTTCGCGTCTGTGGTACGTGCGGGCGTTTCCCTACGCCTACATCTTCTTTTTCCGTGGCACGCCGCTGCTGGTGCAACTGTTTTTGGTCTACTACGGCCTGGCGCAGTTCGATGCCGTGCGCAGCAGTGCAATGTGGCCGTACCTGCGGGATCCGTTCTGGTGCGCCACGGCCACCATGACCCTGCACACCGCCGCCTACATCGCCGAGATCCTGCGCGGCGCGATCCAGGCCATCCCCCGTGGCGAGATCGAAGCCGCGCGGGCCCTGGGCATGTCGCGGCCCAAGGCGCTGCTCTACATCATGCTGCCCCGCGCCGCGCGCATCGGCCTGCCGGCCTACAGCAACGAAGTGATCCTGATGCTCAAGGCCAGTGCCCTGGCGAGTACCGTGACCTTGCTGGAACTCACCGGCATGGCCCGTACCATCATTGCCCGGACCTATATGCCGGTGGAGATATTCTTCGCGGCCGGCATGTTCTATCTGTTGATGTCCTTCGTCCTGGTGCAAGGCTTCAAGCAGCTGGAGCGCTGGTTGCGCATCGATGCCTGCCAAGGGCGCTGACAGTGGCGTGCTGACGGGCGAGGCTCTACTCGCCCGCTTCACGGCGCTGGATACTTTTCTCACGGCGCACCAGGCACTGTGGAAACCGCGTCCGTTCACCCATCTGCAACTGCCTTGGGAAACGTCCCACCCGGAATTGTCCCAATGGCTACGCCAGCGTTCTCTGGAGGCCGCGGAAAACGACCATCATCAGCCGTGGTTGATGGAACACGCGCCAGCTCCATTCCCCGAATTGGCCGCTATCTCCCGTGCATTGAGCGCTGTCGCAGAATTGCCGGCCAGCACGCTTGAGGCACCAAGCCATCGCCTCAACGTCGACGTGCCCGGACGCAAGTGGCAGCAGATCGAAGCCTTCGCCAGCCGCCTGCACTTCACCACCCAACCGACCCATTGGCTGGATTGGTGCGCCGGCAAAGGCCACCTCGGTCGACGCCTGCTGCACGGTGAGCAGCAACTGACCTGCCTGGAATACGACCCCGCACTGGTCGCCAGCGGCCAACAACTGAGCCTGCGCCATCGCCTGCCCGCCACACATCTGCAACAAGACGTGCTGGCGGCGGACGCAACCCAGGCGCTCCACCCCGGACACACGCCTGTGGCCCTGCACGCCTGCGGCGACCTGCATGTGCGCTTGATGCAACTGGCCAGCGCCGCTGGTTGTGCACAACTGGCTATCGCACCGTGCTGTTACAACCGCATCAACACCGAGCGTTATCAAGCACTGTCCGACGCCGCCAAGGGCTCTGTCCTACAGCTGTCGCTCGATGATCTCAGCCTGCCGCTGACCGAAACCGTCACCGCTGGCGCCCGCGTCAGAAGACAACGAGACCAGTCCATGGCCCGGCGCCTGGGCTTCGACCTGCTGCAACGGCACATCAGAGAGTGCGACGACTACCTACCCACCCCCTCACTGCCCAGCACCTGGCTGGAAAAATCCTTCGCCCAATACTGCATCGATCTGGCGGCCCTGAAAGACTTATCCACAGTCGGCACGCCGGATTGGCTCGCCTTGGAAGCAGCAGGCCATCAGCGCCTGGCCGAAGTGCGCAACCTGGAGTTGTTGCGAGGCCTTTTCCGGCGGCCACTGGAGCTTTGGCTGGTACTGGATCGGGCGCTGTTCCTCAGTCAAAAAGGCTACGAGGTTCGCCTTGGCACCTTCTGCGAAACACCGCTTACGCCGCGCAATCTGATGTTGCTGGCAGAGCGTTGCTGAGACGAAACACCCTGTGGATAACTCTGTTGATGAAATAAACCTGGATCGAAGAAATTCGCGATTTCCTGACCGATTCAACATTGGTCATTTTTTGTTCATATGGATAAAAAACCATGAAAACAGGGATTTGCGACAAAACGCGAAAGCGGTCACAAAACCGCAAGGTTCCATCCGCCTCATCCTGCCCGTTGTGCATAAGCGTCTAAGCAAAACGACATAACCGCCGAATTCAGTGCTGCCCCGCGCCAGTAATTGCGTCCACCGCGCCCGTGCTATACAACAGCCAAACGTATCGTGATTGACACAATGCCGACACACTCAAGGACTGGCCGTGACGTTCATTTCCTACGCACAGAACTTCGAAGACATACGCCTGTGGCGCGCCCTTCAATCGGTGGAAAACGGCTTTTACCTCGACGTCGGCGCCAACCATCCGACAGATGATTCGGTCACCCGAGCGTTCTACGATCGTGGCTGGCGCGGCATCAACATCGAACCGGTACCGGCTTACTACGACGCCCTCTGCCAACAACGCCCCCACGACATCAACCTGCAATGCGTGGCCGGCGAAAACGCCGAAAGCCTGACCTTCTACACCATCGCCGACACCGGCTTATCCACAGTAGAGGCCAGCGTCGCCCAACAACACCGCGACGCTGGCATGGACGTGCGCAACCAGACCGTCCAATCCCGCACCCTGGCCTCCATCTGCGAGCAATACGCCCAGGACCGCCCCATCCACTTCCTGAAAATCGACGTCGAAGGCCACGAGGAAACCGTCCTGCGCGGCATGGACTTCAGCCGCTGGCGCCCCTGGATCATCCTCATCGAAACCCCATGGGCCCGTGACCAGACCTGGGAAACCCTGGTGACCGGTGCCGGCTACCAGTCCATCCTGTTCGACGGCATCAACACCTACTACCTCGCCGAAGAACACCTGGCCCTCAAACCCGCCTTCGACATCCCCCCGTGCAACCTCGACGGTTTCCAACTCTGCAAAGGCCACAAATTCAGCCACCCCATCGACGACGCAGACCAACAGCTCAGCGCCGCCCTGCAACGGGCTGAACAGGCCGAAGCCCAACTCCAGGCCATGCAAAACAGTCGTGCGTGGCGAGCCTTGCAGAAAATGCGCGCCCTGCTGCGCCGCGCTTGAGCATGGGTCGTGCAAAAATAGTCAGAATTCAGGGGTTTACAGAACGCACCCAATCGCTATAATCGTCGCCCACACGCCGGTATAGCTCAGTTGGTAGAGCAACTGACTTGTAATCAGTAGGTCCCGGGTTCGACTCCTGGTGCCGGCACCATACAAGACGAAGCCCTCGCAGAAATGCGAGGGCTTTGTTGCTTCTGGGAGGTTTAAACCTCCTAGAAGCTGGATAAAGTCCAGCACTGCCTTATCAGCATCGACAGACCAAGCTTTACTCGCGCGTCTACTCGTTACAATTTCACGTCAGTGCAACGTTGACGGTCTCTTACACCTACCTATAATGCACCCCAACACACCCGCCAAGCCTAGGTTGACCCAGTCAGCAAGCTCAAATCGTGCGGGTTTTTTTTGCCTGGAGAAAACTACATGAGGCCCTTCGACAAACCGGCCCTCAGCGTAGAACAGCAATTGGAACTGCTGAAACAACGAGGCTTGCACATCGCCAACGATGATCGGGCCATGCGTTTTCTCGAAGTGGTCACGCTGTTTCGCCTGAGTCCCTACATGCGCCCCTTTCAGGAGCCAGACCCTGAACACACGTTCAAGCCAGGCAGCACACTGAAGGCAATCGTCGACATCTACCGCTTCGATGGTTCGTTGCGGCGCATCACCATGGATGCCATCGAACGTGTCGAAGTCGCCATACGAGCGACCATCAGCAATCATATGTGTCCAAAATACGGGCCTGACTGGATAGCTGACGCGTCAGTCTTCTCCTCGTCATACTCACACCCCGATCTGTTGCGTCCGTTGCGGGAGCAAATGAATAAGGAGGGCAGCAAACTCAGACGTGATATCGACCGCATCAAAAAGGGCCGACAGACCGATGGGCTCCAGCAACAGCGGATCGAAAACCGCATGCGTGACAACTACTTCCGATATTACGGTGCAACCTATGCCCACCCTGAGCTGCCGCCCGCTTGGGCAGTCCTGGAAGAACTCAGCCTTGGGACGGTATCTACCCTCTTCAATGCCATAGGCAGAAGCGCCGATAAGAAAGCTATCGCCACCCGATTCAGCCTGCCCTTCGAAGTATTGGCCTCCTGGCTTCACACGCTGACCTTCATTCGAAACTGCTGTGCCCACCACTCACGGCTATGGAACCGGGAGCTCTCGATTCGACCATCCTTACCTAAAGAATGGGTCATCCCAACGGCTCCCGCCGACCGGCCTCAGCCCAAGCAGCGGCTGTACGTTGTATTGACGATGCTGGCCTACCTAACCGACTTGATCAGCCCAGACAGCCAGTGGAAGCTCCGCCTGGCCGAAATCATGGATCAGCAGAAAGTGGATCATCTGCTACTCATGGGATTTCCAAATGATTGGAAAGATCAACAGCAATGGGGTCTAGCGTAAGCCTGGCAATGGCGCAGAGAGGAGGAATTGATATGGATACTCAACCTCGCAAAGCATCAAGCTCGCCATTGTGTCGGCAACCGGACTGTCAAAAGACGCGCTGCATATCTATTTGGGCATGGCAGTCTATTTAGGGGGGAAACGGGGACAGACCCTGATTGCTCATTCCGTGCAATGGCGGCTGTGCGTGGGAGACCTTCGGGTCTGCCGGGTTCCTGTATCTCCGGTTTCTCAGCCTGCGCACAGCTGCCACCCATTCGCCTGAGAACGAACGTGGCAGCTCTCATTTGATATGGGAGTTTATCGATGCATGCCTTGGATCTGCTGCAGTCTCGCTTTATCGCTTTGCTAGTCACCACCTGCCGCCAATTAGCAAATGGAGGTGCGCGATGACCCATCCCAAAGACCTCAAAACCCCAGGCCTAACCCCCTTCTCCTACCACTCCGACCGCCCGCTATTCCGCGTCAACAGCGGCATACCCATCGGCGAAGCCCTGTCCCACGCCTCCGACCTGCTCCACGTTGCCAAGGTCCTGGCCGAGGACGCGGCGATGATTCGCGGCACGGATCGGTATGCCTGGGCGTCGTGTTATTTGCAGGATATGAGCAAGGCCGTCATCGATGATGTGGTGAAGGTGCTGGAGGCGCCGGGGAGTAATTCTGCTTAAGAGTCGCTGTGCAATGCTGCTCCGAGCGGGGCAGCATTGAATTTCATTTGCGGGAGCGGATTAAAAAAAGGGCGCTTCGCAGCCCAGCGGGAGCAAGCTCCCTCGCCACGGGGTTACGGACAAACACTGAATCAATCTAGTCAGTCCCCGTTTTGGTGCCAGGATCAGGCGTGGACTTCGCGATCCAGAACGTCGGAAACCCACTGATTGATGCTCTTGTGAGCCAACTCTGCCTTGGCAGCCACTGTGGCATGAAGAGCCGGAGCCAGTCGTAGGCTCAGCTTTCCTGAGTAGGGTTTCTGTGGAGCACGGCCGAGCTTGGCGCAAGTGTCGAGGTAATCGACAACTGCCTCCTCAAACGCAGCTCGCAACTCCTGAACCGACTCTCCATGGAAGCCAACAACATCTTTAATGCCTGCGATATGGCCTACAAACAGGCCGTCCTCTTCGCTGTATTCGATTCGGGCTGCATAGCCCTGGTAACTCATCACGTTCATGGGGTAACGCCTGCTAGTTCAAGGAAAGCCCGAGCATCACGAACCTGATAGGGCTTTGCTTCTTTATCGGGGTGTGGCCGGTGGAAGGTACCGACCACACCATTCAGTTCAAACCGTACTCGCGACCCATTGCCTTCAATGGTCTTGGCGCCTGCGGCACCAAACAGCGATTCGATGCGAGCCCATTCCAATGTCGCCGGAGTGGGCTTCGAGAAGACGGCCTTTAGGGTGCTGAGTTGCTTGCTATTCATGGTATTACACTATGATACCGTTCGCGATAGGTAACCAATGCTGATTGAGTAGAGCCAAACTTGGCATGGCCTATCTGGGGTCTTGGATCGGGCCACGATAGCGTTCAACAAGCGTCCACACCTGAAAATAATATTTTCTACTCATTTCTAAATGGCCTCGAAATATCGCCCTCGTTGCCCCCTCGGTAGAGGCCCTGGCCTAACCCCTTCTCGTACCAGTCAGACCAACCGAGCCCCACCATCAATGTTCAACGTGGCGCCGTTCATAAACGTGTTGGTCATCAGAAAAACGGTAGCCGCACCTGCTTCAGCAGCAGTACCCACACGATGCAATGGCAACGCTTGTGCCCATGCGCGAACATACGCATCGCGCCCCTCGCCCAGGGCTTTGCTGAAAAGCGGGGTATCGATCGGCCCTGGAGACAGGGTGTTGACGCGAATGGGCGCCAGTTCGAGGGTCAGGCCACGTGCCAATGCTTCCATCGCGGCCGAAGCAGCAGCGAGCACAGCAGTGCCGTGCGCATTGGGCCGGTCGGCCAAGCAGCCAGAGATAAAGGTGATGGAGCCGTCCTTGGACAAACGATCCCCGAGCGCGCGAATGGCGTGCACAGAAGCCCACATCCGCTCTTCGAACGCCCGGCGCAGGTGATCGATTTCAGCATCCAGCACCTTACCACCCACAAATGTGCCGGCGAGTAGAACCAAATGATCCACGTGCGGGATGTCCGCCAAGGCGGTGTAGATAGCCTCGCTATGGGTGACATCAGCAACACGCCAGCCGGCGAGCCCGTGTTCCAGGGCAGCCTGCTCGGCACGCTCGGCGTTGGAACCGATCACGGTCACGAATGCCCCGGCAGCTTTGGCCTGAGTCGCGGCGGCTAAACCGATGCCGGACGTGCCGCCGAAAATCACCACGGTGCGGCCGTCCAGTTGGGCTGGAAGCGGTTGGGTCAATGCGTTTTGGGTAGCAGTGAAATGGCTCATGGTCTCTCTCCTTGAACGCCTTGATGGCGTCGATGGGCAAAGACTAAAGGCTCGATACAACATTGATAATTAGGGCGAAAGTCGCTTTACTGATGCCATGAAGGAACAAATAGGGTTGGACCGCCTTACCGGTCTCATTGCCTTTGCCCGAGCGGCCTCTTTGGGCAGTTATACCGCTGCAGCGCGCGATTTATCAGTGTCGCCGTCCGCCATCAGCAAGAGCGTGCAACGCCTGGAGCAGCATTTCGAGCTGAGTTTGTTCAACCGCACCACCCGCTCGCTCACCCTGACAGCTGAAGGACGGGATCTGTACGAACGGGCGCTGCGGATTCTGCGCGAGGTGGAGGACATTGAGCAGGCCGCAGCGGCCTCGCGCGCTGAGCCCTCCGGCATCTTGAAAGTGACAGCGCCACCGCCTATCGGATTGAACATATTGGCGCCGGCGATTCCCAGGTTTCGCGAGCGCTACCCCAAGCTCGCCATCGACTTGCGCTTGGGCGATCAGTTTTCGGACATCGTTGAACAAGGCATCGATGTGGCCGTGCGCGTGGGCGATCTGGCCGATTCGCGACTCATTTCTCGTACGCTGGGACCGCATCGAATTTGCGCTTTTGCCTCGCCAGCCTATCTAGCCAAACGCGGCACGCCGCTGGAACTCAGTGATCTGGCCGACCATGACTGCGTGAATTTTCGCTACCAGAGTTCGGGTCAAGCGCTGCGCTGGCCATTTAGCGTGGGGGACCGAATGGTGGAGATCGCACCCGACGCAGCCATCGTCATCGACGCGAGCGATGCGGTTGCCGCGGTGCTCGCAGCGGGCGGTGGCATCGGCATTTCACCCACTTATGTCGCAGCGCCCTATGTTGCCCGGGGAGAACTGAAGCCGCTCTTTCCACAGTTCGCCGTCGACCGTTTCTCCATCACCGCCTTGTGGCCTGAAAGCCGTCGGGGAAGCCCTAACGTTAAAGCGTTTGTGGGTTTTCTGAGCGAGCTATTCCCCACCCCCACAGCGTGGGACGAGATCGTGGCGAAGGCGTAGGCGCTTGCTTCGCACCCTCGCGAGAAAAACTCCCTCGACCCTGCCTCCTGTCCAGACAGTCTGCGGCGTATTCATCTAATCATTTACCCCGCCGATACCCAAATAGGAGCCTGGCCCGTCCCAAGGCTCCGCCGGCACTCGACTACACTTTCCCAGAATTCCCCGCTCCAGGAGCAGTAAGCATGAAGATCCGCACCAAGATCATAGGCTCGGGGTTGGTCAGTCTTTCTTTTGCGCTATTGCTCGGCGGTATCGGGTTGTGGGGTTATCACTCCATGACCGAGGCCCTGGTGCAGAACGAGACCAGTATTTCGGCCATGCGCAAGCACATGGAGGCGGACATGATGCACGACGCCATTCGTGCCG
>Ga0065704_10000852_pt1 | contig 14125 bp, 13 predicted proteins | sample SwiRhicommuniRL2_FD_59091 | JGI IMG/M metagenome (GOLD analysis project Ga0065704, IMG submission 59091) | Switchgrass rhizosphere bacterial communities from Rose Lake, Michigan, USA - RL2 v2 (version 2) | ecosystem: Host-associated > Plants > Roots > Rhizosphere > Soil | place: East Lansing, MI
ACTCATATGACTGCTCGCTGGTACACCTTCGATCTCGTTATCCATCGCCGCTCCCTATCCGAGCGGCAATCAGCCCTTCATCCTGCAACCGCGCAAGGCGGCCTCGGCGCCACGGTTACAGCGCGTCGAAGGACTGCGCTTTTGCAGTTAGGTCGCGGATTTGCTGGCCGATCCGATAGGCGGTCTTATACGTCACACCAAGCTGGCGCTGGAGTTCCTTGCCGCTTACGCCATGGAGCGTCGTGCAGAACAGATACATGGCGTAGAACCACGAAACGAGTGGCGTCCGCGTATCGTGCAGGATCGTGCCAGCGGTCGGATTCACATGATGGCCGCAGTTGGCGCAAACAAACGTTCGACGGGTTGCCAGCTTTTGGTGAGTGCTTTCCTTGCCGCAGGACGAGCACTCAAAGCGAGTTCCACCAAAGCGCACGTCCATGATGCGCGCCAGACAGGCGTCATCATCCGGAAAGCGCTGGAAGAACTCGCGGACCTAGAACTCAGGAGATGCGAAAGGGATTTTCTTGCTCATGAGCATTATATGACATGAACATCATACATTCGTCAAGAGGATAAACTGGTTATACAATCTTGCGCGATCCTTGCTTAATCTGTTTGGAACCATTCTGTCGCAATTCAACATCTATAAAATTCCTATAAAAACACTTTCTTTGTCGTCGTGGTATTTCATTACGCCAGAGTAGACGTTTTGCAGCGTGGAGAAATATTGTTGATCGACCTTGAAAAACCTTGTCGCGAGTATCCTGTGGTGGAAGACGGGGATATTGCCTTGGGTGATTGGCGGGAAACACCGGCTGTACGCTCGATTCACTCGCGGGTTGAAAATCGGCTTTGCGAAGGCTTTGCGGAGCTGGATTGTCAGACGGGCGATGTCGTGGTGCGGCAACAGCTTTACGCCACGCTCGTGCACAGGGCGATTTGCATGGCGCGGCAACGACTGCCCGGAAATCGATTTCTCGATGACTTGATCAGCGCTAGCAGCACTGCCGCCGGAAACCCCATATCAGCCGGTTGCGATCAAACGATATCCGACGCCCGGTTCGGTCAGCAGCAGGCAGGGATCTGAAGGATCCTGCTCGATCTTCTGGCGCAGAAGCCCGATATAGACGCGTAGATATTGCGTGTCCGTCGCTTCCGCGCCCCAACCTGCGGCCAGCAGCCGCTTATGCGTGACGACTTGCCCCGCCTTTCGGGCCAATGTTTGCAGCAGGTCATATTCCTTGGGCGACAGTTTGACCGGCTCCCCAGACAGCGTCACCCGGCGGGTCGGAAAATCGATCGTCAAGCCACCGGCGCTGTAGGTCGATGCGTCGGCCTTCGAAAGCGAATGACGCCGAACCGCAGCACGAATACGCGCCATCAACTCGCCGATCTCAAAAGGCTTGTTCACATAATCATCCGCTCCCTCGTCGAGCGCGGCGATTTTTTCGGCTTCCTGATGCCGCGCCGAAACGACGATGATCGGCACGTCCTGATCCAGGCGGATGCGCTGGAGCAGCGACTTGCCGTCAATGTCCGGCAATCCGAGGTCCAGCAGCAGGAGGTCGAATTCGACGGCTTCGATCGCGGCCATAGCGCCGCGCCCGTCCTGCGCGACGGTGATGCGGTAGCCCGCCGTTTCCAGAACAGGTTGCAAAATGCCGACGAGCGAGGGTTCATCATCGACGACAAGGATATGCGGGGCGTTCATGCGGCTGAAGTCTCTGCGGCCAGTGGAAGAATGATGGTGATGACGGTGCCACGGCCATTCGGGCCGGGCGATTCCGCCCTGATGTGGCCGCCCAGCGCCTCTACGAAACCCTTGGCGATGGCGAGGCCAAGGCCGCTTCCATGAGGCGATGATCGCGCGCGGGCACCCCGGTAGAAGCGGGTGAATATTTTCTCCAGATCGTCCCGCTCTATACCCTGGCCTTCGTCCCACACGATGATGGCGCAGCAATTATGATCGCGCTTTACATCCAGCAGGATGGACGTGCCGTCTTCACTATAGATGATCGCATTGTCGAGCACATTGACCAGCACCAGTTCGAACATGGCGGCATCGACTGTCACCAGCAGATCTTCGTCAATCGAGCGCCGCACGATCTGGCGCTGCCCTGCGCGGAGACGCACCTGCTGCACGACGGCGCCGATCATCTCGGCCACGCCCACCGTCTGTCTGCGTGCAAGCGACTGGCCCGCTTCAAGGCGGCTCATCTCCAGAAGATTGGACGTATAGCGGTTCAGACGATCGCATTCGCTGACAATGCCGCGCAGCAGCCGCACCGTGGCCGTAGGGTCGAGCTGCTCGCGGAATTCGATCAGGCTTGATGCCGAAGCGCTGATCGCCGTCAGGGGGGTTCGGAAGTCATGGCTGACGGATGAGAGGAGCGCGGTCTTGAGCTCCTCGGTTCTGTCCTGGGCACGGCGTTCGGCGCTGCTTTCCGAAAGCGCGGCGCGCTCGACCGCCAGGGCAATCAGATTGGCAAGGGCAGACATGAAGGCGTTGTCCAGCCGCCGCGAAGGGCCATGTTGGAACAGCATTGCTCCTTCGAACCCGGCGCTGCTATCCAGCCGATACACCGTACAGTCTTCAGCCTCGCGCGGGTTTTCTGAAAGCTCCTGTGCTTNTTTGACCAGGTTCAGCCTCGCGTTGCTGTCAGGCGCGCGCTCGGCGGCTGCGAAAGTCCCATCCCTTATGAGGAANAGCGTCGGGGTCGTTCCGACGGTAGCTGCCAGATGATCGTCCAACGCGGTGGCGATGTCGGAGACGCGAAGCGCGGATTGCAGGGACTGGCTGATCTCCAGCAGGCTGCTCAACTGTCGGTTGCTGTGATCGGCGGCCTTGGCCCGCTCCTTCAGGCTCGCCGCCAGGAAGCCCGCCACCAAGGCGCATAGGCTGAAGAGGAAGAGGGGGATCACGTCGTGGCCAGTTGTGATCTGTAAGCTCTGGACTGGTTCGACCAGGTAGAAATTGTAGAGCAGGAAGGCCGCCGTCGCGGCTGCAAGCGCTGCGCCGAGGCCTCCGGATGCGCCGCAGATTATGATGCCCAATACAAAGAACAGAGCCGCCGGCGCGCGCCCCAGTTCCGGTTGGCCGAATATGGCGATGAACCACGAGGGCAGCACGATGGCGGCGGCGAGGAGCAGGAGCCTCCAGTTCCGAGGGCGTTCTATTGCTCCCGCCATTGCCGCAACCCTGCGATGGTTGACTGCGATCATGACGGATGGGCCAGTGGGGTACGGCGAAAAGAGGACATTTCTCGGTTTAGCCAGCATGCTCCAGGAGGTCCATGCATATAAAAACCATAATAACGCCGGTTCGCGCGGTCTGGCTAAATAGGGAAGATCAAGAGGCCGGTCTGGGAATTGGCCTGGCGATCGTGAGTTGATTGCATGCCACAGCGCGAGCTTCCCAAGGATCACCTTTTGCATTTCGTCAATTACCGGCTGGCGCGCCGCGGTCGCCATGGTTCATGCCGCAACATGAGGACGATATGACGCCTGATGATATGCGGTTCACGGCGGCAGGGCGGACGGGCAGGCCTCGTTTCCCAAGGCCAGTCGTCATTCTGGTGGTGGAGGATGAAGCGCTCGTCAGCATGAACGTCTGTGAGTTTCTGGTCGATCAGGAATTCACGGTCTTTGCCGCGGAGGATGTCGAGGAGGCGCTCGACCTTCTTCGGCAGCTGGGCGGTGGGGTCGATCTGATTTTTACTGATGTGAACATGCCTGGCGAACGCAATGGTTTCGATCTGGCGCGGGAAGTCAGCATTTGCTGGCCTGCGGTTCATATCGTGATCACTTCGGGCGGATGGAGCCAGAACGCGCTTCCGGCCGATTTGCACCGCTTCGGACCCATCATGTCCAAGCCCTATGGACTCAACTCCCTCGCCTCCAGGATCATCGATGCCATTTTTCCACCTTCCGAGCCGGTAAATTTATCGGCGACCTAGATTGATCTTCAAAGCAACCGTGGCCGCATGGCGGAGTTCAACCTCGCATATGCAACAACCCAACCGGAGAAAATTTGTGAAACACGCGTTATTGACCAGCCTTGCCCTTTCCATCGCCCTGCCGGCTGCCGCGCAGGAAACCGGTTCGACCCCGGTTGCGCCTGCGGCCCAGGCTTCCGCTCCCGCCGCCACGCTCAGCCAGGAACAGATCGTCGCGTTCAACAAGGCGGTCACGGACTTTACAGCCGGGCAGCAGGCCCAGCAAAAGGGCGACAATGCGACCGCTGTGGTCAAATATGAAGCCGCGCTTCCGGCGATCCGCGACGCAGTCAAGACCCAGCCCGACAAGATCGATAATGTGAATTTCCTCGCCAACGCGCTCTATGCAACGGCCGCCGCGAACGCGGCCTTGCAAAAGCTCGACGCTGTCGCGCCGCTTTATGAAGAAAGCCTGCCGCACTGGCGCCAGGTCGTGGCAGCCAATCCCGCCGACGCGCAGAGCAGGGGCGTGTTGACCGGCATCCTCATCCAGCTGGGCAATTTCAAGCTTGGGAAGCAGGACAAGGCGGGTGCCGCGCCGTTCTACGCCGAAGCCATCCCGCTCGCGCGCAAGGCGGTTGCCGAACAGTCCAATCCGGTGAACCGGAACCTGCTGCTCGCTTCGCTTATCGGCGCGAGCCAGACCAGCGAGGATGCGGCGCTCAAGGCCGAAGCCGCCACCCTGTCGAAGGCGATGGTTGCCGATGGCAGCGTGGACGCCGCCAACAAGCCCTCCGCGCAGGTTCTCGCCCAGTCTGCGAAGGCAAGTTAAGACTGGGGCTCCGGCGCGTCGCGGGCCCCTTGCTCGCGGCGCGCCGCGGTTCACTCAGCGCCACTCGACGATAGCCTCGTCCTGTCCGGGCGCCACGAACGCCACACGATCGAATTGCACCGCGATCAGGCATCGAGGAGCGACCGCGGGATCCTGTTGCAGGCAGTGGACCGGCTGCCCATCGGGAAATCCCCTCAGCTTGCCTTCCAGCTGAATCTGATATCCCCTCTGGGAGGGCAATTGATCCTGCTCCAGCTTGACGGTGGAGGAATAGGGGCGATCGCCCCGCCTCAGCGTCCGGGAACCTTCGGGCGCATAGAATTGAGCGATCGCCAGCTGTTGCGCCGGGCCACTCAGCACGTCGTCGGAAAACGCGCCATCGCCAGTCCCGCATTGGTCTGCACGCGTCCAGGGACGCCGTATCCAGAATCCTTCCACCGCATCGAAAGTCATTTCGCCCGCAAGCTGCTTCACCCACTCCCTGTCAGCGAAATCGGCCGCGCGGGCTGTCAGTTTGAGGGCGCGGGTTTTCGGATTGAATGCCCAACCGGCCCAGGTCAGGGACTTCTTCTCGTCTGCCATGTCCCCGCCGCAGCCAAAAGGCATGCGCAGGACGAAGGATCGCCCGACCAACGCCGCACCGGATTGAGGCAGGGGAGCGCCGCTCGCCACCGCGTCCGCTGCGCTGGCCGCCGCCGCCAGCAAAGCCGCCCGGTCAAGCGGCGGAGGCGGCGTGGGAATGACAGGAATTTTCGGCACTTCTACGACTGGTGTGGGCTTCTGAACCGCCTGCCTGCCTTCGATAGGCTCGCGCGCTGGTTCCTTTTCGACAAGAAGAAATGTTAGCGCGGAACCCGCTGCGGCCGCGATCAGATAGGATAGGATGCGCAACCGGATATTATGTTCGGCCATGATGATGAGCCTAGCAGATGCGACCGACAAATTGACCCCTACAGCTTTAAAATTTCCGCCTTTTTGCATTTTTCCTGCCTTGGCCGCCCCTTTGTGCTAGCCGGTGGCCATGACGCCTGAGCAACTTGTTACCCTGTTGGTGCTCGGCGGCGTGATCGCCGCGCTGATCTCGGACAAGGTGCGCGCTGATGTGGTTGCTCTGGCTGGGGCAGCGCTGTTGCTTCTCACCGGGGCGGTGCGTCCCAGCGAAGTGCAGGGCGCCTTCGGCAGTCCGGCGATCATCGCGCTCGCGTCGCTGTTCGTCATCGCTCACGCCATGGAGTTGTCAGGGCTGCTCGACCTGTTGATCGCCAAGGCGGTCGCGCTGTGCCGCCGCATCGGGGCGCTGGGCATCTGGCTCCTCATCCTCCTGTGCGGCGGTGCGTCGGGATTCCTCAACAACACACCCATCGTCGTGTTGTCGGCGCCGGTCGTCCGGGACGTGGCGAAATCATTGATGCTTGATCCCAAGCGCTTTCTGATGCCGCTCTCCTATGTCGCGGTGTTGGGTGGTTGCTGCACGCTGATCGGAACCTCCACCAATCTGCTTGTCGATGACATGGCACGGTCTTCGGGGCAGCCGCCCTTTTCGATTTTCGAGATCACGCCCGTGGGTCTGGTGGTTGCCGCTGCGGGAGGGCTCTACCTCTTTCTCTTTTCCGGGCGCTTGCTTGCCAAGCCCTTGCCTGTCCCGCTGGAGCGGGTAGAGGCGGCGCTTCCGCACCATGTAAGCCATCTCGATGTCGCTGGCGACGTCATCGGGCATGCCGAAGACTTCGCGGTGCAAAGGCCGCTGTCGCCTGGCAGGGCAATGGCCTCGACCGCGATCTTCATTGGCGTCATCGCGCTTGCCGCCTTCAATATCGCGCCCATCGCCGCTTCCGCTTTTTCGGGCGCTGTCCTTTTGATCCTGCTCCGTGTGATCCGCCCGGAGGAAGCCTATGGCGGGTTGCGGCCCGAAATCCTCATGCTGATCGTGGGTATGGTCGTCATCGGCATCGCGCTTGAGCAGACCGGACTCGCCGCCTCGGCCACCAATGCGCTGGTTGGCAAGGTCGGCCTTTTTGGGCCGCTGGGCGCACTGATCTTGCTGTACGGCGCGACGCTGGTGCTGACCGAACTGTTGTCCAACGCAACGGTCGCCGTTCTGGTGACGCCGATCGCGGTGGCGCTCGCCGAAAGCCTGAGCGTCAGCCCGCGCCCCTTCCTGGTGGCAGTGATGATGGCGGGCAGCGCGGCCTTTGCGACGCCCTTCGGCTATCAGACGAACGTGCTGGTCTATCAGATGGCAGGCTACAGCTATCTCGATTTCACCAAGGTCGGCCTGCCGCTCAACCTTGTAACCTGGGTTGCGGCGGTGGCCGCCATCCACTGGTTTTTTCCTTTCTAATCGAACCTCAAGCAGCGGCGAGCGCTGCCAAGTCCGCGCCAGCCGGACGCTGGAACAGGCGCAGGTCGAAGTCGGGCAGGATAGCGATCAGGTGATCGAAAATATCGGCCTGTATGCCTTCATATTCAGACCAGACCGTGCTGCCGGCGAAGGCATAGATTTCCAGCGGCAGCCCGTTCTCGCTGGGCGCGAGCTGACGGACCAGCAGTGTCTTGTCCTGGGCGATGTCGCGCCGCGATTGCAGATAGGCCAGCACATAGGCGCGGAAGGTGCCGATATTGGTCAAGCGCCTGCCATTGACGGTGCCGTCCGCACCCTGTTCCGCATTCCAGCGGTCAATTTCCTGACGCTTGGCGTCGAGATAGGGGAGCAGCACTGCAAACTGTGCCATCTTCTCGATGTCGCCCTCGTCCAGAAACCGGACGCTGCGCTGGTCGATCATCAGCGACCGCATGATGCGCCGCCCGCCCGATTGGGACATGCCGCGCCAGTTGCGGAAGCTTTCCGAAATCAGCCGGTGTGTCGGAACGGTGGTGATCGTCTTGTCGAAATTCTGGATCTTCACAGTATGCAGCGCGATGTCGATCACATCACCATCCGCATTGAACTGCGGCATTTCGATCCAGTCGCCCACGCGTACCATGTCGTTGGACCCGATCTGCACCGACGCGACCAGTGACAGGATCGTGTCCTTGAACACCAGCATCAGCACCGCCGCCATCGCGCCAAGGCCGGACAACAACAGCAGCGGCGACTGGTCCATCAGCGCGGCGATGACCAGGATCGCTGCTGCGCCATAGAGCAGCAGCTTGCCTAGCTGCACATAGCCCTTGATCGGCCGGTTGGCGGCATTGGGGCGGCGCTGATACAGGTCATTGAGCAGCGTCAGGAAACCGCTGAGCGCGATGGCGATGGTCAGGATGATGAATGCAGCGCACAGGCTGCGGACGAAGGAGACGGCCGCCGCCGGCATATGCGGCACCGTGCCGATGCCGATCTGGATGACCAGCGCCGGCACGATGTTCGACAGACGCGCCACGATCGATCCGATATGCTCCGCCTCGATGCGGAAGGGCAGGTAATTGAGCAGGCGGAGCAGCAGCCGCAACACGATGCGCTTCGCCACCCAATTGGCTATCCATGCGAATGCGCCGAGCAGCAGCAGCGCCAGCCCGCTCTGCATCCATGGCTCATCGACATAGCCATGAGTCAAGGTTCTGATGCTGTCGTTGGAAACCGGAAGGTTGGTAATCAAGCCTGCTTCTCCGCGAAGGGATCGTCATAGAGGGAACGGCCCGCCGTCTCTGGCATGAAACGAAGCGCAATCAGGCCGACGACGCATGCCAGCATCATGTAAAAGGCCGGCATAAGCTCATTGCCCGTCATGCTGATCATGCCGCTGCCAATCGCCGGAGCCGTCCCGCCAAAGATCGAGGTCGACACATTATAGGCGATGGCAAATCCCGCGAAGCGCACCTGTGTCGGGAACAGCGCGGGGAAGGTTGCGGAAATCGTCGCAAGTTGCGGCACATAGAGCAGGCCGAGCAGGATGAAGCCGGTAATCGCACCCGCCAGTCCGGTCGCCATCAGCATGTAGAGCGGAACCACGGCGACCAGCAGCCCGATCAGGGAAAACCGCCACATCACACGCCGGCCGATCCTGTCCGACAGCGCGCCCGCAAAAGGCAGGAAGAGCATCATCAACAACATGCCGATGATCGGCACGATCAGCGCCTCATCGCTGGAAAGCCCGATCCGCCGCTGTAAATAGGTCGGCATGTAGCTGAGCAGGGTGTAGTTGACGACATTGAGCGCCACCACCAGCCCGCCCACCACCAGCATCGGCTGCCAGTGCCGCCGCATCAGCAGCGACAGGCCGGGGGATTGCCGACCCGCCTCTTGCTGCGCCGCAGCTGCGCGAAATACCGGTGTGTCCTCCATCTTAGAGCGCAGATACATGCCGACCAGCCCCATCGGCGCCGCGACCAGGAACGGCACGCGCCATCCCCATTCATGCATGGCCGCATCGCCCAGCATCAGCGAAAAGCCCAGCATCATGGCCGCGCCCAGCGAAAACCCCGCCAGCGTCCCGAATTCCAGAAAGCTGCCGTAAAAGCCCCGTCGGTCGTCAGGCGCATATTCCGCCATGAAGGTTGCCGCCCCGCCATATTCTCCGCCGGTCGAAAATCCCTGCACCATGCGCAGCGCGATCAGCAGCGTCGGAGCCCAGAAACCAATCGTGGCATGATCGGGGATCAGTCCGACACAAAGTGTCGCCCCGGACATTAGCAAGATGGTCAGCGCCAGCACCGATTTGCGCCCGAGCCGGTCCCCGAGCGGCCCCCAGAACAAGCCGCCCAAGGGCCGTACGAGAAAGGAAATGGCGAAGGTCGCCAATGCGAACAGCACCGCTTCCTCCGTGCTGCCGGGGAAGAGCGCGGCGGAGATATAGGTCACCCCATAGGCATAGATACCATAGTCGAACCATTCGGTCGCATTGCCCATGGCCGACGCGGCAATCGCGCGGCTCAACGTGGCTTTCTGCCCAGTCCCGGGATCGGCTGCGGCGGTGGCGGAAATCGCGGTCATGTCGTCTATCCTTCATCGGCGCTGTTGGGGTCCAGCAGCGTGGCCATGGGCGTGGTGCGGGGCATGATCTGGAATTCCTGCTGATACTGGTCCGGCACGGGTTCCGACGCGCGCTGCCGCCATAGCCCGACCATCATGGCCAGCCCCGCGCAGCAGGCGATGAACAGAAACAGCCCGCCCGTTCCCGCCATTGTCATGAAGCCGGCAGCCAGTATCGGACCCAGCGCCGCGCCGATGGAATAGAGCAGCACCAGCCGCCCGCTGGCCGCCACCCGTTCCGTTTCCAGCAGCCGGTCGTTGCAATGCGCCACGCACAGCGGATAAAGCGCGAAGCTCAACCCGCCGAACAATGCGCCCAGCCCCATCAGTAGCGGGCCGCTGCCGCTGATCAGCGACAGCGCGAAGCTGACCAGCGCCGCCATCGCGAAGCTGCCGACGATCACCCGCCTCCGGTCATGCCGATCGGACAGCCTTCCCAGCGGCCATTGCAGCGCCACGCCGCCCAGGATGACGATCATCATGAAGCGCGCGGTTTCCGCCAGATCGAGCCCCAGCCGCCGCACATGCACCGCCGCCAGCCCGTAAAAGGCGCCCAGCATCAGTCCCGTCGCCACCGCGCCCCATGTACCCAGCGGCGACGCCGCCAGCAGCGAGCGGATCGAAAAGGCGCTTGCCTCGAGGGGGGCAGGCGCTGAACTGCGGGTCAGGCAGAGGGGAATGATCGCCAGCGAAATCAGGATCGAGGCGATTTGAAAGGGAATGGCGGGCAGGGCTCCGGTAGCCCCCAGCAGTAGTTGCCCGATCGCCTGCCCGGAATAGAGCGCGACCATGTAGGCTGCCAGCACGCTACCGCGCATCTGCGGCTCGGCGCGATCGTTGAGCCAGCTTTCCAGACACACGAATACGCCCGCAACGCAAACCCCGTCGATCAGCCGCAGCAGCATCCAGAACAGCGGCTGGGTCAGCAGCGCATAGGACAAGGTGCTTGCAGACAGCAGCGCGACGAAGGCGGCGAAGGCGCGGATGTGCCCCACCTGCCGCACCACGCCGCCCGCGCGCAGCGATCCTATGATCAACCCGCCGAAATATGCAGTGGCGACGATGCCGATCATCACCGTTCCGCTGCCCGCCCGGTTGAGGCGCAGGCTGACGAGCGTCGCCAGAAAGCCGCTTCCCGCCATCAGCATGAAGATGGAAAGCAGCAGGCTGCGCACGGGTTGGATAGCCAATAGCATGATAGGTCGATCGGGCGCCGATCAGGCCGCGCGCCGTTCCTCCACTGGCGCGGGATCCCGCTCGACCAGGCACCTGTGCAGCGCCCGCACGGCGGCATCATAATGCGCCACATCAACCATGAACTGCACATCGACGTTGCGGATCTGGTGCTGCATCGCGATGATGCCGATATCTTGCTCGGCCAGAGCGCGCAGCGCATCGGCGACCAGCGAGGGCCGCGAGATATCGCTGCCGATCACGGAAACGATCGCCACTGGATGCGCCGAAATCGCGGCATCGGGATAGGATTGCTGCAAGTCCTCGATCACCCGCATCACCGTCGCGGCGTCCGCGGACAGATAATGAGTGATGGTATTGGCGTTGGACGATTTGCTGACGATCCATGCGCCGTGGCGCGTCAACGCCTCCAATATGGCGGCGTCATAGCCCTTCACCCCGACCATGTCCTGCTCGAAGAACTGGAGCGCCTGCGCATGGCGGACCCCGGTCACGATTTCGACGCGTGGGCTGTCGGAAACATAGTCGCCGCAGATCAGCGTTCCGCCATCTTCCCGGTCGAAGGTGTTGCGCACGCGCAGAGGAATATTGGTCTGGCGCAGCCCGCGCCCGGCGCCCGGATGGATCGCCTCCATGCCCAGATTGGCGAGCTGGTCGGCGACGTCATAGTTGGTCCGCCCGATCTTGCGCGCCTTGTCCGTGCCGATCAGCTTCGGGTCGGCGCTCGACAGATGAAATTCCTTGTGGATGATCGCCTCTCGCGCGCCGGTCAGCACGGCGATGCGGGAGAAGGTCATTTCCGAATACCCCCGCGCATAACGCCGCACCATGCCTTCGCGGCACCCGGCATAGCCGGTGACGATCGGAAGCGTTGAGCCGAAATCCATCGGTTCCAGTGCCGCCAGTATCCGCTCGTCCAGTTCCTGCATATCCTGCTGGTCCCACAGCGTCAGATCGACGAATAGGGCGTTGACGCCTCGGTCCCGCAGCAAAAGGGCGGTGCTGTGCGCGCTATGCGCCTCGCCCAGACCGGCCAGCATTTCGCGCACCGTCACCAGTTGCTCCTTGACGCAGAAGCGACCGTGGCTGCGCAAGCGTGCCAGATCGTCCAGACAGCCCGCGACGGCGTCGATCCGCCTGTCGACGAAGGCGTCCGCTTCCCGTCGACTGTCGGCTCGCGCGAACATCTGCGCATTGCGCGATTGCATGGCGACACGCACAGCCTCCATCGCCTCGCGCCAGCCGTCCGCTCCCTCGTCCGCGACGAAGCGGGCATAAACGCCAGGCTGGCTGCTCTTTTTATGCTCCAGCAACAGATCGGTCATGCCTGCATAGGCGGACACGACGAAGATGCGGTTATACAGGTCCGCGCCGTTGCGCCCAGCGATCAGCACATTGTCCAGCAAGGTAGCGGTGGCGGCCATGGAGGTGCCGCCGATCTTCTCGACGCTATGGCCGCTCATGCCGCCACCTCTTCAGTCAATGGTCCCCGCGCGGGCGCGATCGTCTCCGGTTCGCCGCGCGCCGCGATGAACTCCGGGCGCGGCTTCTCGACGCCGAACGGCCGGGCCAGTCGATTGCTGACGGCATTGTAGACAAGAAAGGCATTGGCCCGCGGGAAAGGCGTGATGTTCCCGTTCGACCCATGCATGATGTTGCAGTCGAAGATGACGACCGACCCCGGCTTGCCCGTAGGCGCGACGATGCCATGCTTGTGGGCCAGTTCGGCCAGACTGTCCTCATCCGGCACGCCATATTCCTGGCGCTTCAGCGACATGCGGTAATGATCCTCGGGCGTTTCGCCCACGCAGGTCAGGAAGCTGCGATGCGATCCGGGGATCAGCATCAAAGGCCCATTGTGCGGCGTGTTTTCGGCCAGCAACACCGACATGGACAGCGCCCGCATGCGCGGCATGCCATCCTCGACATGCCAGGTTTCGAAGTCGCTGTGCCAGTAGAACTCCTTGCCCTGAAAGCCAGGCTTATAGTTCAGGCGCGACTGGTGAATGTAGACCTCGTCTCCCAACAGGAACCGCGCCACATCGGCCAGTCTTTCGTCGGCTGCCAGCCGCGCGACAACCTGGCTCTGTGCATGAATGCGGAAGATCGAACGGATCTCGCGGCTGCCCGGTTCAGCGACGACCGTCTCATCCTCCAGTGCGTCCGGGTCCGACAGCAGCTTGCCCGCCTCGCGTTGAAGGAACATGACCTCGTCGTCGGAGAACAGATTTTCCAGCACCAGATAGCCGTCGCGCTCGAACTGCGTGGCCTGTTTCCTGCTGATCGGCGCGTCCTCGTTCCACTCGCCATGAACGACGGGGTCGAGACGCGGCAAAAACTCCGCCATCTTTGCATGGCGGGATGGGTAGATGTCTTCCAAGGGAACAGCCCCTTTCGTTGTGAATCAATTACTCAGCGCGGCTTCGCGGATCATGTCCGCCTCGGCCGGATAGGCGCCGCTTTCGTCATGCACTTCCCTGCCGGTTACCGGCGGATTGAACACGCATGCGCACAGAATGTCGGTCGCAGGGCGCACGATATGCTTGTCATGGGCATTGAGCGCATACATGACGCCCGATGCCAGCTGGTGCGTGGTGCCAGTACCCAAATCCTCGATTGTGCCGTTGCCTTTCAAGACCAGAACGGCTTCCAGATGATTCTGGTAGTGCATGTGAATTTCTTCGCCCGCATACATTGTCGTGATGTGGAAAGAAAAGCCCATATTGTCGTCCTTCAGCAGCAAGCGCGCGCTTTCCCACTGATCTGACTTCACGTTCCGGTCCGATTTACGGATGTCCTGCAATTTGCGAACAATCATGATATCTCCATTATTCCGCTGCGACGCCGTAGGGGACGGCCAGCGCTTCACGGATGCAAATTTCCAATATGTCTATCCCAGTCGATAGCTGGGCATCGTCTATGATCAACGGGGCGAGAATCTTGACGATCTCGTCATGCGCCCCGCTGGTTTCGATGATGAGGCCGCGTTCGAAGCAGGCGGCGGTGACGGCGGCAGCGACTTCGCCCGATCCGACATCAATGCCGCGCATCATCCCTCGGCCCCGGGTGGACAGGCCGTGTTCGGTGGCCATCGCGTCCAATCGCCGCTCGATCAGTGCGCCGCGACGGGCGACGTCCTGCAGGAATTGTCCGTCGCTCCAAAAATGGCGTAGCGCGGCAGTGGCGGTGACGAAC
>Ga0065704_10070976_pt1 | contig 14125 bp, 7 predicted proteins | sample SwiRhicommuniRL2_FD_59091 | JGI IMG/M metagenome (GOLD analysis project Ga0065704, IMG submission 59091) | Switchgrass rhizosphere bacterial communities from Rose Lake, Michigan, USA - RL2 v2 (version 2) | ecosystem: Host-associated > Plants > Roots > Rhizosphere > Soil | place: East Lansing, MI
AGTACGTATAGAACATGGTGAATAGCCGCTTCCAAGCTGGGCCGCTTTCAAACATCGAAACGTCTTCTGGGTTCATGCCTACCATCGTGCGCCGGATCGTGGCATCAGCTTCAAACACAGCATCCTTTTCATTCAGCCCATTGGCAACGGCCTGTTCGTAAGCCGCCATCCACACAGGAACATCAACCCACGACTGAACCGCAGCCTGCATGAAGTACCCATGCTTTTCTATCCACTGTTGAAACTCACCGTATTTCGTCGGTTCAGAAACCACGTCCTGAATTCGCATCTGGGTTTCACGCGTGGCATTCTTCACACGTTCGGCCATGAATGGCGACAGGGAGAATACGTCAGCGCGCATGCCGTGAATGTCACGCGCATATCGCACCGTAGAGTTTTTCAGATACGACGGCTTCACCAGTGTTGCAGCGACAGACAGACCAGTAATCTGCTGGGCGGTGTTCACCAGATTTGCAAACATGGTGTTGAAGCCAACACGCTTGCGGAGCGTCCGAAGCACGTTATCGAATGACCGGCCAGCCGAGGACGATGCAGGCGCGTCAACCGACTGTTGCGCCACGCGCTGGAGCCACGGAATAAGCAGGTTATCCGCAATCGTAGGATCGTAATTCGCCAGCGTGTTGCCAAAGCGCCGGTCAACGACCAGGCCATGAACTTGGCGCACAGCCGGGTCAAGGTGCGTAAACCGCAAGACCTTATCCACGTGTGACGGCAGCAGCCGCAGATCGAGCGCCAGAGGCTGGGTATAGTTCTCAACGCGCGATTTGGTAAAGCCAGAACCGGCAGTAGGCAGGAGGAAGCCAGCCGACTGCTGATCAAGCGCCGCCTCACCAGCCCTCAGAACGCCGTCGTTCGAAGCATCGTTGTCAACCACAGCCGGAACATAACCGCCGTCCAGACGGCCAGCCGCTGTGTCGTAACCTTCCGCCTCAATCTCTTTGAAGTAGAAGCCGAACAGCTTGCGGTGCGTGGACTGCGCAGGACGTTTGATTTCTTCGTTCAGCTTCCAAATGGCATTGACCATCTTAATGTCATCAGCCGTAACCGTTCCTTCCTTCACCATGCGGTCAAGGAACGCATCCCAACGCGATGTATCAAGATCACCCTTCGTCATGACTGGAGAGCCGTCACGGCGGAACCTGGGCTTGCCACGTGGGGTTTGCGCCTGCTGTTGGTTGATGTAACCAGATGTCCAGCCGCGACCAAGCAACAGCTTTGCCATGTTCGAAGGGTTTCCGGTATGCAGGATCGCATGAATAAGCGCGGCCTTGTTCGTGAATGTGTAACCATTCAGTTCAGGCGCGCTGATTGCCTTTCCTGTCAGCGTGTCGCGTCGCTCGTTGATGATCGACAGCAGCTTGCTTAGCTTATCATTCTTGTCAGAGCGGTACGCATCGAGCGCGTCCATCACAGGTCGCACGATGAATTTTGTATATGCCCCCTGCTTTCCGTCATCCATGGCGCGCGCCCAATTCTCAACGCGCTTGAGCGAAGACGCCCAACCCATGATAATTCTGATAGTTTTTTCGCCACGCGTAAGCTCACGGTCGAGCGCCGGATTGCGTTTGAGGCCGCGACCTTCAAGCACACCGTTTAGCTCATCAATGGCTTCCGCCTTGTCGATGGCTTTGCCTTCAATCTCCAGTTGGCGAGAACGCTTGCCAGTCTCAAGAATGCTATCTATCGCATCATTGAGCGCCGACAATTCCGAGAACGGAATTTTCTTATAGTTGGCCGGTTCACTGGCGTAGCTCTTGATAGTGTCTGCGATTGCCGATGCAGTAACCGGATCGTCAAACGTCAGTTGCTCCATCCACATTCTAATATCGAAACCGTCAGGCTCCGACACCAGACCGAACTTTGCGGCGACCGTCCGAGCCGCTTTGATGAAGTCGATGTTCTTTGACTTCGACAGTTTCTTGTCGCTCTTGTTCAGGTTGGCCGCTTTATCCTCGACCTTGCCGACAAACTCCGCGGCCTTTTTCGCTTCGGAATACAGTGCATGGTTCAGAAGCTGGCGGCGCTTGGCGTCGATAAGCTGGGCGACAAGATCATTGTAACCATAGCTGACCGACGTGCGTTCGCCACCTGGGATAACGAATTGCTTGCCAGAAGGGCTGACGCGAGACTGTTCAGCGACATTGTACGTCGTTGATGTCGTTTCAAACTTGGCGTTGTAATCGTCAATTGCTTGCGCCACAGCGTCAGGGTGAACAGCACCCTTGATTGCAGCGCGTGCCTTGCTGGCGATGCGGCGACGTGCGTTCTGCACCCATACGCCATCACGGCCAAGCTGACGCGCCAGCGCCTGGGCTTCGTTTGCGGCCTTCCGTTCGGCATTCAGATACCGGTGCGCAGCCATGGCGTCTTTCACCGGCAGGCGGTCGATGGTTTCTTTCGCGACGCGGCGTGCTTCCTTCGCCGTTAGCACGACATCAACCCCGGCCACGTCAGTAACCGATTTCAATTCCGCAGCGATCCACTGGCCTTTGTCTTCGTTGTGCAGGGCGTCGATGGCTTCAACCTCAATCGATCCATCGTTGAGAACGTCGCCATGGCGCTCACGCATCACACGGTCAGTTTCAACCTCGACAGCCTCACTGATTGGCGGCGTGGAAATGAGTGCTTCCAGCAATTCGCGACCAGACGGATAACCGTAGATGTCGGCAATCACGTCAGGGTGAACGCCACCTTCATTTGTGAACACGGCATTGCGGTGGCCCTTACCTTCCGCCGTCGCACCAGGCAGCAACGGGATATAGCCGTTTCCATAATCGCGTTCGATAGACGCGCGGTCGAGTTTCTGGATAGCCACCGGCTCACCATCAAAACCCTTGCCAAACCGCAGTTCCTGCACAGACCGGAATTCAGGACGCGCTTGCAGATCAAGGGTCACTTCTTCCTTGAGGCTGGCGCGTTCTTCCTTGAACCACTTTTCGCGCTCACGTCTGATAGGTTCCATAACCTTCCGAAGCAGAGTTGATTTGTCGGCTGCTTCCGCGCGGTCGCGCAGGTCGATCAAGCGCCGGTACTCATCATCTGTCAGGCCCATTTCCTGGGCGCTGGCAAACAACGGGTGATCAGCGCCGAGGTCAGCGCGCGCCTTTGTAATCTCCATATCGCTGGCAAGGATGCGATCAAACACAGCGCGCAGGTCATCATTGATTGTCACGTCGAGATTGCGCAGGCTTCGATAGATACGGGTCAGCCACGCCGCGAACTTGGAAAACGCAGTGCGCAGTTCGGCATTGGGCGCGCGGCCTTCCATAAGATAGGCTTCAAAACCCTTTGCGAATTGCTCTTGCATACCAACGTCAATCGCCGCGTCTTTTGCAGCATCGCCGGTTGTGCCGGTATCAATTGCCGCTTCGACATCAGCAGCCGTCACGCCATTGCCAGCGTCGCGCGCCACATCAGCCGCGTTCTCACGCCACCACTTTTTGATTGCGGACAGACGATCAGAGGCAACCGAACTGCCAAGCGCCTCACGGTCTTGCAGATTGATAAGCCACATATGCCCTGTTTCGTGGAGCATCGTGGACAGGTTAGCAGACTGGAACAGGCTGATGATACGTGATCCATCAGTCAGCGCCGTGATCGAGCCACGAACGCCGCCTGTGTTCTGGAACAGAATTCGCGTATCGCCGCCATCGAACGTGCCGCGATTATTGACGGACTTTATTTGTGAAGGGTCAAATGCGACAGCAATTCTAATGTCGCCATTATCCCCACGAACTATTATGCCGTCATACCCCTTTGCTTTGGCGTTTTCGATCCAGTAGGCAGGCCCGCCGCCCTTTGAACCCAATTCAAACGGGTTTTGTATCGACAGATACACAGGATAGACATTCGCATTGCCGCCACGCTTTCCACCAGCTTCCGCGTACCGGCTGGCGAATTCTGGCATAGGCGTGAAATAGATGCCGTCGCCTGACTTGGACGAAGATATATCAAATGCCTCAATATCCGCGCCGCTTCCATGATAGACAACCAGCGGATTTCCATCAGCATCGACAACCTTACTGTCACCAAACCACGCCTTGAACGCATCTGTCTGGGTGGTATCTCTCTGCGCATACTGCCGAGCGCCTTCAATCGCCTGCCGGATCGTGGCCGGGTCATCAGACAGAGAAACGCCGAGCGAAGAAAGATAGGCTTCCATTTCATCAAGCTGTGCAGCCTGCGCAACGTCTGAGCCGGCTTCCTCCGCAAACTGGCGTTCACCACGCAACTCAGCGTCTACACTATCCCACAGCGCGCGGCTGATATCTGGGATTTCACGGCCTTGCTCAATTGCGGCGCGGTATTCATTGACAACCGGATTATCAGCCATATACCCAGCTTCGATTGCAGCAAGCGCCACATCGTCAACGCCGAACTTCTTGCCGCCAGAACCGCCAAGCAGGTCCGTCATACCAGACACGAACCCGCGACGCGCCAGCGTCAATTTCTTCTTACCCTTGCCACGGTCGATGGTTTCCGCGTTGCGCGCACGCAGTTCGCCGCCCTGATCGTTGATGCCGCCATATTCGCTGATGAACTCCAGCAAAGACTTGCGTCCATCCCGCGCGACCTTTGTATTCTTCGCAGCGGCAATGGCAAGATCGACCTCATCAATGCTCTTTCGCTGAATACCTTGCGGCACAGAGCCGCGCACTTCCGGCAATGGGAAGTTCTGCAAATACTCCGCAACAGACATTCCCTCATCAGCCGCAGCCGTTCGAACCTGGGCAGCATAGAGCGCAGCAACGTTAGTCGCTTCCTCGACAGACCGGCCAGCCTCACGCATGCGGTTCAGGAAATCGTCATAGACAATCTGGGCTTCTGTGCGGTTGGCTTCATCTTCCAGCCGCAGGCGTTCAGCCTCATCAAACGCGTCCTGCCTGATATCTTCCGCGCGCTCATTGAAATCAACGGCCTCACGCGCCGAAAAATCATCCGTCGCATATTTCATGTTATCGAGGAAAAACGCGTCATGTTCCGAACCGGCCAGCTTTGCGGCATAGGTCGCGGTTGGAATTCTCACGTCGCCATCTGTTTCAATGGCCGTGCGCAGGTCGTCGGCCTCGACACCTTCCAGGCTGTTGATCCAGTCGAACGGGTCAATCCCCATCGCTTGAAAATATTCGGAGAACTGGCGACCATTGACGAACACGTTTTCAAACGCGGTTCCTTCCGCCGCGCCATCGACAACCTGCCTAAACTTATCTGGCAGGCGGTTGCGCAGCGCCGACGCTTGAGCAGCCGCGCTTGTCTGTTCAGCCGTGGCGCGCGTCTGTTCAGCAGCAGCGGCCTTTGCTGAATTGTCGCGGAAACGCTGGAGGCTATAACCTGCCACCTCGACCGGCGCGCTGGCAAATTCAGCCAGAGCCTCAACCAGCACCTGCCGCATATCAACAGTGCCATTCGTCGCCGCTTGCGCTCCAGCCTCGCCAGCGCCGCCCATAACCGCCTGAACAACGGACTGGATAGCCATATTAGCCAGAGGTGACTTTGCAAGCTCACGGCCTGCTACGCCGCCAGAAAGGCCATCCAGAATACCGACAATCGCGCCGCGCAGCATACCGCGCTGCTGGGCTTCCTGCATCAACTCCGGATCAGAGATAACCCGCAGCGCGCCTTCTGGCGTGGAGATATCAATCCCCTTGGACTGATAGAAATCTTGCGGCTCACGGAACCGCTCTTGCGCATAGGACGCGCCGCCCATAACAGCAGCACCAGCCGCAGGGTTACGGGTTGCAATACCGGTCGCGATGCCCACACCGGCAAGAGGCAGGCTTTCGAGCGCCGTTTCATACAGGAACGCAGTCGCGCCCGCAGGATCAGCCGCAAAGTCGCTTAGGAATTGTACCGTGTCGGCCCATCCCTGATTTCCGCCTTCCTCGACCTTGGCGCGTCGTGCGTCATCAAACGCCACATCTTTGAACCGGGTCGCAGCCGGTGACATCGGCGTGTTCTGAATATTCTTGGCAATCTTGCCGACCGCCTGCGTGTACGCTTGAGCCGCCGCTTGGTCATCTGTGCCGATCAGATCAGCGAAACGCGCATCGAGCCACCGGCCAACCGCACGGATTGGTTCGGAACCGTCCCATGTCTTGATAGGATTTCCGGCCATGTCGCGCATGCCCAGCGACAAGCGTTCCTGATCCAAGATATCCATGAACGACAAGTTGCGGTCACGCGCACGTTCAGCCGTATTCTCGGCCATGAACTCGTTACCTGCCAGCTTCACGCCTTGACCGAAACGGCTCAACGCGTTCTTTGACGCACCAAACGTTGTTTCCCACCATGACAGATTTTGCAAATCGTCTTTCGCAACCGTCGCGTTTTCGGGATTGCGCAGCCATTCGGTCAAGCGCGGCGCAGATGAAAGCACCGTCTTGTTTTTCTGAGCCTCGACCGCTTGCTGAAATATCGGCCTGAATTCCTTCACCATCGCGGCTGGCGGAACAGGGTTGCCGGTGGCCTTGCCGAATTCGTTTGCAAGGTTCAGATCGCCAGCCGCTTGGTCTGGCGTTTCTTCCACCGTACCGAGAACGATTTGCGCCGCTCCGACGCCGCCCTGTTGTTTTGAGGATTTCCAGCGTTCGTAATCAGCAAGCGTTTCCAAGTCTTATCCTCAACGGTTTAGAATGAAGTCCTCATATCGTTGGACAACCTCTTGTTCGCTTGGCTTGCGGCCAAGATCGCGCTCAAGGTCGGTCGCGATGCCACGGCGCAAGTCAATTGGTATGTCCGAATATTCGACTACCACATCAACAGTTGTCCCATCAGGACGCTTAGCAGCATCGAACACGCGCGTTTGAGGCGACGAGAACCAGCCGCCGCGCATGTAATCAGGCGTCCAAGTGTTTTCGCCATACAGTGTGCCAGGCGATTTGATGGCAATCGGCAACAGCAGCCGGTTAATCATGGACTGAATATCCATCTGGCTTGGCGCTTTGTTGTTGGCCTTTTTGAATTCGTCCATCTGGGCTGACAACGCATTCTGAAACTGAGCGATACGGCGCGCAGCTTCTTCACGTTCCTTGCCTTCCTTGCCAGTTGTGGAAATGCCGACCGCCTCAAGCTGACTGCCAGCCTGGGAAAACGCCGTTGTCAAAACAAGGGCTTCTTCACGCGCCTTACGCTCATCACCGAGGATGGAAGTCTTTTTGTCAGACATCGCTTTCCAGTCCTGCCGGGACAGGCTGTTGATGATTTCCGGTGCGGTCATATCGAGCTTGGTGAACGCGTCTGGGTTGGTCGCGGCCAGCGTTGAAAGATTGCTGTAGGCAACCGGGTTTGTGGTCACGTCGCCAGCCTTGCTTTCAAACTCCATGAAGCCCGAAACCGCCTCACGGCCAGCCGCGATTTTCAAATCAAGAGGGATCGCAGACAACGGCGTGTTCTGCATCATCATTGTCCAGATTTGTGTTTTTGCTTCTTCTGTCCGCGCTGACTGTGCTTTTGAGCGCATTTCAAGATTGGCGTTCGCCTGCTTGATAAATGCGGCGCGCACGTTCGGGTCTTTGATTTCTTGAGCGCGCGCAATCACATCATCAACAGACGGCATGGAAGAACGAACCGCAACGCCATCGCGCGCCGGAACGACAGTGCCACCACCAGGAGCGCCGCCGTTTGGCTCGATATGCCAAGGCTCCCAAGACATAGGGAAACGCAGACCATAATTGCCAGCGTTCGCATGCACCCAATCTCGAACCTCTTTCGGTGCCTTGTCGAGGCGCAAACCGTTGTATGTCAGGTCAGCAGCGCGGCCATGCAGATGGTTTGAGCCTTTGGCAATCGTGCCGTCTGGCTTCTCATACCCAGCAGGGAATGCAACCCTGCGCCCAGATTTGTCACTGTTTTCAAACAGGTCCTTTTGAAGCTCGTTCGAACGGTATGCAGAACCGAGGCCAAGACCCTCACGAATACCGGCTGGCGCGTCTTGGATCAGAGCCGCAAGATTGTCGGCAAAACTATCATCAAGATTTGACGTGTCGCCTGGGCGGTCTTTGTGGGCAGACTTTGACATCAGGAACGCTTTGGAGCGCGTCGGACCGCCAGCCGAACGGTCTACGCCAGCGACTTCACCAACGATATCACCGGGAACGCTGCTGACAGTTCGCCCTTTTTGAGACAACTTGTCCCATTCGGCAAGTGCTTCCTCATCATCCGCAAACGGCTTGAGCTTTGTTTCAATGTCCATCCGCGTTTTTGTGTCCATGCCGCCGCTATTTGCCTTGACATAATCAAGAGCAGCACGCGCACCGTTTGGCTTAGAGGCCAACGCGATGGCAACATTTGAGTGGATGGTGGACGAAAGTTCCTTACGCTTCAATTCAACAGCTTCCGGCCCCCAGCCCATAAGCCGTGCCTGTTCGTCAATTTCAGCAAAGCCGAGGCCGATTGATTTGCGGACCTCATCAGGCTTGTCATAACCCGCAAGCGCCTGATCAGTGTAGAGCGCCAACCGCGCGTTAGAGGACGATGCCGCCCAATCCTTTTGGCCCTGCGCTGAATGAATGATGCCGGATCGCATCCCCTGAGTTACAGCGGCGGTTGCGGCTTCTTCATATTTGTTGGCAGCAAGACCGGCCTGAGGCGCGTGCTTCTTCTTTAGGTCTTCAAGAGCCTGGTTGTAATTCGCGCGACCCTCGACAGCGTTGCGTCCCTGAGTGGTCATGAAACCATTCGGGCCGTAATCCAATTCCATTTTTTCGCGCTCAAACGCCGTCAGGCCGTCTTTCGCAACCAGCGTGGCTTTCAGGTCTTCAACCTGCCTGACACTTTCCGCAAGCTGCATGCCGCCAGCCGCAACGTTCTGCATGCCGCGACCGATACTAGCGCCGAACGCATCAGCCGACGCGCGAACATCAACGCCCTGCTGAAACGCTGGGCGAAGCCGTTCCGTTTGCTGATAAAGTGGGACCGTGACCATTATCTACCTCAAGCTATCGCGCCGATACGCGGCGACTTGTATTGCTGATATGCCTTGCCAGCACCGCCCAGGATCGTTCCGAAACCGTTCAGATATCCAGCCGTCTTGGCTGCGCTGCCTTCCATTCGCGTCAGTTCAGCACCCGCGCGCTGGTTCGATGCCTGCACCTGATAATCATAGCTTTCGCGATAGGCATTGGAGCGGATCGTCAGCGCGTCAAGCTCACCCAGAACAGACGTGTCAACAATGGTATCGAGCGGAGAACCAAACGTTATGTCAACGCCGTTCGCGGCCATGGCTGCTTGCTGCTGGCCAAGAACCTGCTGCACCTGCTGGCGCTTTTTCTGTTCTTCCGTGGCACCGCGCTCAATGGCATCCTTTGCGCGCCGGTCTGATATCGTCGCGTTCATTTCCGCGACTTGCGCATTGTATTTCGCAGCCTTGTTGGCAGCGTTGCCCTGTTGGATAGAGCCAGCCGCGCCGAGTAGCGTTGAACCAATAGTTAGAGCAAGACCCAAATCACACATCGGCAGACCTCAATTCGAACATTCGGAACGCATGTCCATTTAATTCAATCGGATCGCTGATCGTTGCGCCCAGCCATGTGAGCCACCGCTTTGACACCTTATTGCGATCATCGACAAAGTTCCGCATTACCGGATAACGCCGCAACAGTTGGTCCCTGAAATCAACCGAGTTTCGCAGGAACAGAATGTAATGCTGTTCAACCGCATCAGTGCCGAGTAACCACGGCGCGCCCACACCGGCAAGAATGTTGAGGTCGCCAACTCCAAACATCAGTTCAGGCCGTCCATTTATGACAGCAGTCCATGCGTGCGATGACTTGCGCAGCGAAAAAACCATGGCGCTGGCTGGCTTGCGGCCAGACGTGGCAAACACCTCATCAACATCAGCCTGGCGCATTCGTCTTGCGATGGTGCGGATATGCGCAGCGCGCGCCGGGATAATCTTTAGATCAACGGCCAATTGTCACGTCCGGCATGATAGCAAGAATAGTCATCGGCAGCGGGTCAAACTGCTTGATCCACATATTGCCGCTTGTGTTCCAATCCCATTGCGGAGTTATTCGAATATCTCCAGTGTACAGTTGAATAGCGTCATTCCACGCTTCTGTAGAACGCTGCTTGTACTCAACAATCTTATCGCTATCCCGGCCAACATCTTTCTGGCCTACGAATATCCCGCGCGTCATTTCAACGCGCAAAGTCACTTCCGCCACTGACTTCATGCGACCCTGAACAGTGCCAAGCCCCTGCACCTGACCAAGATCAAGATCGAGTGTCTGTATAGCCGACACCATAGGCAGTCCGATATGAACCTTCGTTGTCGAATTCGGCAGGGTGACGGAACCGCCAGTGACTGTCAGATTGCGCACCACGTTGCCATTCGAGAGAGCGACAACGTCCTGTCCTTCAAGGTGTCCAAGACCGCCGAGCGTCGTCACTGGAGCGCCGGAATAAGTAAGGCCGCAATCAACGAAAAACGCATCGGCAACATCTGTGAATTCGCGGGTGTGCAGACGTTCGATATATCGCTTAGCCTGTCCGTTTATAGTGCGTTCGACCACGAAATACGGCACGTCTTCGTTGCCTTCCGCGATCACGGCAACGTCTTCAAACACCGCATCAGCGCCGCTTTCGTGGCGCGTCCAGGCCCACACCTCATGTTCTTTCATGTAGGTGAGCGAGACAAGAGAACCATCATCCAACACGACCCAGGCGATGGAGTATGGAGCCTGCGCATATGCCCACGCCTTGATGTTCTTGTTGCTGAACAGATGGCGCGCAAGAATTGTCAGGTCTTTACCAACGAAACTATCTTCTGCGAACTGGTATGAGAAGTCACGGATGACGCCGCCACGATCCTGCGCAAACAGAACCGTGTTGCCGACCACGACAGGCTGAACAGGTGACGCGCCGCGATAGCCTTGATTGTCAATCTTGATCGATGACGGCGTGATAGCATCCGACTGTGACCCACCCGAAACGATCCATTCCGCCCCAGATGTCAACAGCATCAATCCTTTGACAGCTAACATCGAACGGATTTCGTTAACCTGCCTAGACTTGATGCGAAACGTTACCGCGTCCGAAGCCTTTGACGGCTGGGAATAGCCAAAGTTCTCATAGTTCGCTGATTGCGACATCCATACTGCTTGCGGGTCGTTGAGTGATGACGCGAATGCAAGTCGCTGTTCGATAAACGTAACGCAGCGCGGGTAATTCCCCGCGCCTGTGAATGGATTGCGTGCAGTCTGAGGAGTATCAGCCAAGTCGGCAACAATGTTTTCATCGACAAAAAGAAGTGCATCCGTTCCACCTATGTAACCAAATACGCCATTATCGAATTTGTAAACAATGTATCTAGATGCGCCAGCTACAGGCGTCCACTCAACGCGATTGGCGTTGCCAGCTATAGTAAGATCATTAAGCACTGATGCTGTTATAGATGGCAGGCTTTCTTCGCCTGTTTCCTCCGAAACAGCAGCCACTCGATAAGTGTACCCTTTCGGGCCAGTGCCTGCTTGAGCTATCGCGGTCACACTCACAGGAGCCGTTATCGATGGAGCAAACGTGATGGCACTCAATGACCAATCGTCATCAGCAAAGCGCGCCAGCTTGCGCGGGGCATGCAGAGGGTGAACGATGTACATCACATCGGCCTCTTGCACGAACACCAGTTCGTCAAGTTGCGTATGCAGGTAAGGCGTCACAACCTCGTAAGGCACGCCGCCATCAAGTACCACACCTCCATCACGGAAGACGCGGAAATACAGATCACCAAACTCCAGAATGTATGACTGTTCGGTATTGAACTGGAAAGGGATCAGGCGCGCCTTGTCCGCGCTATCCTTCACCTCATCGATAAATTCAAGCCCTGCCCGGTTCGACGCGCCGCCATGCGGATGAATGAAGATGTTCAGCGCCGTCTTGAGGCCGCTTCCATATTTGGACAGATCGACACGCGCCCAGAGCGCGGGCGACAATTCCCCGGCAGTGAATGATGGTTGATAAGCGCGCAAATCAGTCATCAGCCGCGCACCTCGACAAGCTCACTATCATGGTCGCTGGTCGAACGCGCTTCGTTCGCGTCGGCCATTTCGGCTTTTGCCTTCGTCTGCATCGCGAGTTGATACGCGTCATTGCGCATTTTTATATCGCGCGTCAGCGGCATCGACAGACGAACAGACAAATGCCACGACAGCGTTTCCACGAACAACGGCGGAAACTTCGTCGGGTCAGCCTGCTTGAACGTGTATCGCAGAAAAGCGGGCGATAGATTGCAGAATAGAGTTTCGCCCTCAATTTCGTAAGGGTTCATAATCTCTTGTTGTTGCGTCTGAGCGCAAGGGTCATCAACCGAATACGCCGGTCTTATCCAACGCGGTTTCAGGCAGTCAATCGGTCGCTGATAAGCATACCGCCACTTGCCCAACTCTGTGTTCGCGATTTCAGCAAGCGCCATCGTCTTACCAGCGAAGCGCCAAGGATAATCATGCAACAGGGCATCGCGGGTCTGCTCGTAGAACTGCTTGCACGCGCGGGCTTCCGCGCTTGCCTCACCAAGTTCGTTGATGTTGTCCTTGCCCAAATTCGATAGGGCGATGTTGCATATGGAGATAATGGAGGTCATGCAATCACCCTATCGATAAATGGTTGTCGCTCGTTATGCCGCGTTACACCTCTTCTTGCGGGAGGAAGAGAAGTTCGCTATCCAAGATATAAACTGGCTCATTCTGCAATACAGACAGAAACGTTGTGTACAGCGGATCAGTCAGTACGCGTGCAGTGAGGTAGTTTCGCCCCAGAACATTGCCTGTAAGATCGCCAAGACCAACTATCTGGTTTGATACAGGATTATCAATCTTTCTGGTTTCGATGCTGCCACCGCCGTTCTGTGTAGACGTTGCGTTAAGGGCCATAGCTTGCGCGGCCTTTGCATCAGTGAGTAGCATGCAGGCTTGTACTGTCATTTAGTTTGCTCCAATCGCAGTTAGGTAAGTCAGTATCGCGTTATGCAGCGAGAGCATTTCCGCGTCGGTCAGCGCCGCGCCTGCGAACATGAAAGCGCAGCGATCATTTCCGTATCCAGTGCCAAGCCGGAAAAGCAAAAGCTCTTTAGCCTGCATTGGTGCAGACGCTCTTGTGAGCGCGCCACCTAGCGGCGCACCGCCCGTAGCATACCACTGTAAGGTATTGGCGTCTTTTCGAACAGCAGCCTTGAAACCAAGACGAGAAGGCAACGCAGCGGAGTTGTCGTTGATGGCAGCGCTGATGCGCCCGCCCATGCCGCCTGATGGGTCTTTTGGTCGAATGAACGTCAACGTTCCAGACGTGACGTCCATGCCGAAGAGAGGATTATTGTTGTTCACGTCGGAAGGCGTGGCGTTGATGTACCCGCCAAGTGTGGCGCTGTCCTGGCCGAATTGATTAGGGTCAGTGAAGGTGTAACCGGTTCCCATGAATGCGCCGACACCATCACCCGCCCATCCCCTGTCGTCGGTGAACGTCGGGCTGTTCGACACAGCCAACAGCGGGCCTGTTGGGTTTTTGAGATTTACGCGGGAGTTTGCCGATCCTGTTTGAGCCATCGGCCTGATTAGATCGAGCTTGGACCACCAACCTGCGGGCTTCCCTGTTAGCACGAAATTGTTGATCAGAGTTTTTCGCTCATCACTCAGCGATGGCGACATAACATTGAAATAAGCCTGAGCATCAGCGTCATACGAAGGTGGCGCTACCCCGCCCTTGCTTGGCTGCACGCGCATACCGTTATACATCGTGCGACTATCTGTGATCATAACCGCGCCACGCACTGGCTGCTCGTTATAGATCGCTTGATCAGCATCCAGCGTCTGAACGCCAAGCACTCGCTGATTATCTATGAACAACAGGCCGTCAGCGGCTTCACGCAAACCAATGACCGGCTGATTGTTGAAAATCGTCGTGCCGTCTGGGACAATACGGATGCCAAGTTTGCGCTGTTCGTTGAATATCTCGGCCATGATCCGCCCTGCACGTTAGGAAGATGAAAGGGCGGTTTCCCGCCCTATCATTAATCGTCTGCCTGAACTGGCGCGTCGCTTGGTGGAGCAATCCAGTCTGGTTCAGTGCCGCCCGTAATGTTGTTGATTTCATTGTCAACGCGGATAGGGGCAGG
>Ga0065704_10070973_pt1 | contig 14113 bp, 10 predicted proteins | sample SwiRhicommuniRL2_FD_59091 | JGI IMG/M metagenome (GOLD analysis project Ga0065704, IMG submission 59091) | Switchgrass rhizosphere bacterial communities from Rose Lake, Michigan, USA - RL2 v2 (version 2) | ecosystem: Host-associated > Plants > Roots > Rhizosphere > Soil | place: East Lansing, MI
GATTATGAGTCAGGTGCTCTAACCAGCTGAGCTATAGGACCGGTTAAGAGGTTGCAATATTACTACTAAATTTAATATGTTGCAAATAATTTAGCAGGAAACTCGCTTTTTTAAGGTGTAAAAAACAAGCTGAACCTTTGCTTTTGCTTCATTCTTTTTATGAACAGCGCATTTTCTGATCTAAAAGTTTGCTTATCTTATTTCTTGGCACAATTCAATCAGCACACCATTTGTCCCTTTTGGGTGCAAAAAAGCGACCAGCTTGTTATCTGCTCCTTTTTTCGGAATCTCATTCAAAACCGTAAAACCCTCCGATTGTAATCTTTTTATTTCTGAAATAATATCCTCAACGTCAAAAGCAATATGGTGGATCCCTTCGCCTTTTTTTTCTAAAAATTTAGCAATCGGGCTTTCAGAATTGGTAGCTTCCAACAGCTCTATCTTATTGGGGCCATTCATAAAAAAAGAAGTCTTCACGCCTTCGCTCGCTACCTCTTCCATTTTATAAGCAGGAGCACCGAAAAGCTTTTCAAAAAGAAGATTCGATTCTTCTAAGTTTTTTACTGCAATGCCAATATGCTCTATTTTTCTCATTGTTTGTCTTATTAGTCTTGATATCGGCAAATATAAAAACTTATTCCCTTTCCTGCCACTTCAATCTTTTACCTTTGTTACTCTGAACCTTTGCCACTCTAAAATTAATCGTATTTTTGCAGGATGGAAACAAACAGACAGAAAAAAATAGGAAGCGTTCTCCAAAAAGATTTGGTAGACATCCTTCAAGGCGAAGTGAGAAAAAATGGAATCCCGAATTTAGTGATTTCTGTTTCTAAAGTTAGCGTAACCTCAGATTTATCAGTAGCAACCGTACATTTAAGCATTTTTCCGCCGGAAAAAGCACCTGAATTATTGGCTGCTATAAAAACAAATACGCCATTAATCAAGCACGACTTGTCTCAGAGGGTACGCTTGCAATTGCGAAAAGTACCTAATCTTACTTTTTTCATTGATGATTCGTTAGATTACATCGAAAAAATAGACAAAGCCCTAGCTGGCAAAGAAAATCCAATAGAAAACCGTGACCTGTTAGAAAAAAGAAAAAAATCATAACTTGAATTTTCCTTTTTACATAGCCCGACGTTACACTATAAGCTTTAGCAAAAGCAGCGCCATCAATATCATTACCGGCATTGCTTCTCTAGGAATTATCGTAGGTGCCGGCGCTTTGTTTGTGGTGCTTTCTGTTTTTAGTGGCCTAAAAGACTTCAGCCTTTCCTTCTCTAACGATTTTGACCCAGACCTTAAAATCACGAGCACTTTAGGAAAATCTTTTTTTATCTCCCCAGAACAAGAGAAAAAAATTGAAAAAATCAACGGAATTGCTACAAAAAGCCGCATCATTGAAGAACGTGTTCTTTTTTTATATGAAGGAAAAGAGGTCGTGACATATCTTAAAGGCGTCGACAGCATTTATTCTAAAGTCAATAACGTCGAAAAAAGCCTGAATATAGGTGAATGGCTGGAACCTAAAACACCGCAAGTTGTTGTAGGCTATGGAATTTACCAAAAACTTTCACTCGGATTATTAAGTTACAGCAATCCGTTAGAAGTTTATGTGCCAAAACCAGGAGGTACTATTAATAATGCCGAACAAGCTTTTAACAAATCTGCTATTCTTCCTGTAGGCGTTTATGCGGTCAGTGAAGAGTTGGATGAAAAATATGTTTTCGCCGATTTGAATCTGGCTCAAGAACTTTTAGAATTCAAGCCCAATCAAGTAACCGGAATAGAATTCAAGCTCAAGCTTGGAGCTGATGAAGTTGTCATTTCTGAGCAACTACAAACCATCTTCAACAATAAATTAACCGTAAAAAACAGAGCACAACTAAATGACTCGCTGTATAAGATGCTAAACACAGAGCAGACCGCTCTTTATCTTATTTTTACGCTGGTAATCATACTTACGCTTTTTACCTTGGCAGGAGCTATTATCATGCTGATTATCGATAAAAAAAGCAATCTTACGACCTTATATAATTTGGGTGTCGAAGTCAAAAACCTAAGGAGAATTTTCCTATTTCAAGGTTCTATCTTGACACTTACAGGCGGCAGTATCGGCTTAATTCTCGGAATCATTATTGTGCTTCTACAGCAAAAATATAATCTTGTCATGGTTACACCTTCCATGCCCTATCCCGTAATTTTCAACATAGAGAATTTGGTTATTGTTTTGGCGACAATCTTTTCGCTTGGCTTTATTTCTTCACTCATAGCATCCAGCCGAGTAACTAAAAAACTGCTTGGCTAAAAAAACATTTCTTCCTTAAAAAAATAATCATACATTTGTAATCCAATACTTAAAACTATGATTGTGTTTGTTTTGGCCTAACCACTTTTTAGGCCGCCTTGATTAATAATTTTTTCCGTCGCCTTAAAAACAAGGTGTCGTTCACTATCATATTAAATAATCATGACACAATCAGAACAAAAACAAAGTTTTTTATCTCGCATATTTATTACAATTAAGCAATCTCTAAAAGGAGAGGCAGATTTCGATTATACCTCCGGAAATATCCGCAAAGCAGTTATCCTATTGGCCATTCCTATGGTCTTGGAAATGATGATGGAATCTGTTTTTGCCTTGGTCGATTTGTATTTTGTCGGCCATCTCGAAAACAGCAGCTTTGCCATCCAGACTGTTGGCCTTACAGAATCTGTCTTGACAGTTATCTACTCCTTAGCCATCGGTTTGAGCATGGCCGCGACGGCTGTAGTCGCCAGAAGGATTGGCGAAAAAGACCCTGTAGCCGCATCTAAAGCGGGAATGCAGGCCGTAGTAATAGCGGTTGCCATCAATACCGTTATTAGCATTTTCGGATTTTTATACGCCACAGAAATACTAATGCTCATGGGAGCTTCTCCAGAAGCGGCCCTCCATGGCACGAATTTTACAAGAATAATGATGGGCGGAAGCCTCTGCATCGTATTATTGTTTCTTATAAACGGAATATTCAGAGGAGCTGGAAATGCTGCCATAGCAATGAAAAGCCTTTGGATTGCCAACATCTGCAATATTATCTTTTGTCCTATCTTGATCAATGGCTTCGGACCTATTCCTGCTTTTGGCTTGACTGGCGCAGCAATAGCAACAACAGCGGGAAGAAGCATAGGCGTATTATATCAGCTATATCATTTATTTAATGGAAAAGGCATTTTAAAAATTGTCGCTTCTTATCTTATTCCAGACTGGAAACAAATCAAAGCGATAATCAAAGTAGCGGCTCCTGGAGTTTTACAGTTTGTCATTGCATCTTGTAGCTGGATTTTTCTAGCGAATCTTGTTGCCGTCACAGGTGGAGACCATGGTTCGGCTGGATATCAGACCGCTTTACGAATCATGATGTTCTTTATCCTTCCTGCATGGGGACTAAGCAATGCTGCTGCGACTTTGGTCGGACAAAATCTAGGTGCCAAGCAGATTGAGAGGGCTGAAAAATCGGTAATGCAGACTGCAAAATACAATGTCATTTTCATGGCAACCATCATGGTGATTACGCTTTTGGGAGCCGAATATATTGCTGGGTTCTTTACCAATGATCAAGGAGTGAAAGAAATCGCAGTAGAAGCTATCAGAATTATGAGCCTTGGCTATATTTTCTACGGAATCGGAATGGTTTTGATCAATACTTTTAATGGTGCCGGAGATACATGGACACCGACTTGGATTAATTTCTTCGGATTCTGGCTTTTCCAAATACCATTGGCTTATGTATTGGCTAAAAAGCTAGGAATGGGACCTACAGGAGTATTTATGGCTGTGCCGATTGCAGAAACGGCCATCACCATTGCAGGTTACATTCTTTTCAAAAGAGGAAAATGGAAACGTATTGAAGTCTAAAAAAATAAAGGCCTCAGGGTTATGAATCCTGAGGTCTTCTTATTTATATAATTTTATACGAATTGGTAACCGCCAAAAACTTCTTGGATTTCATCCAATGTTCTAAACAAGCCTTCGGCATCATCGGTTGTGACTAATTTTTGCTTGTATTCCTTGAAACCGTGAATGCCTTTGAAATAATTAGTATAATGCCTTCTCATTTCTACAATCCCGACTCTTTCTCCTTTCCAATCCATAGACCAAGTAAGATGGTTCCTCGCGGCCTCGACCCTGTCTTCCATAGTCGGTTGCGCTAGTTTTTCACCTGTCTTGAAATAATGCTTGATTTCGTTAAAAATCCAAGGATATCCAATAGCCGCACGGCCAATCATCATACCGTCAAGACCAAATCTATTTTTATATTCTAGTGCTTTTTCTGGAGAATCAATATCGCCATTGCCAAAGATAGGCATGGTAATTCTAGGATTATTTTTGATTCGTTCAATATGTGTCCAGTCTGAATGGCCTTTATACATCTGGGCTCTTGTTCGAGCATGTACCGTTAAAGCCTGTACCCCAACATCTTGTAATCTTTCGGCAACTTCATCAATATTAATGGAATTTTCATCCCAACCCAGCCTTGTTTTTACAGTTACTGGCAGGTGTGTGCTTTTGATTACAGCTTTGGTCAGACGAACCATCAAATCTACATCTTTCAAAACTCCGGCTCCGGCTCCTTTACATACTACTTTTTTGACAGGGCATCCGAAATTAATATCCACCAAATCAGGATTAACTGTTTCTACTATTTTGGCAGAAAGCGCCATTGCTTCTTCGTCGCCACCAAAAATCTGGATTCCTACTGGCCTTTCGTAGTCAAAAATATCGAGTTTCTGACGGCTTTTCATGGCGTCACGGATTAGTCCTTCAGAAGAAATAAATTCGCTGTACATCAAATCCGCCCCATGAAGCTTGCACAATCTGCGGAACGGCGGATCGCTTACGTCTTCCATAGGCGCTAAAAGTAAAGGGAAATCAGGTAATTCTATTTTGCCAATCTTGACCATCTTCTTCATTTTGCTGCAAAATTACGAAATTTTGATTTAATGAAACCCAACCTCATTTTCGGCATTCCAGCAACAAAACTTAATATCAAATTGCTAGGAAAAATTTCTGGAAATTGAATGCGCCTGAGTGTTCTTTCCAATTAATCTTAAGGACTTCATTGAAAATTTTTCTCATATCTGAAAATTCGACCGGCTTATTGACATAAAGATTGGCGCCATTTTGATAGGTGGCTTCCTTGTCTTTTTCTGAACTGGACGTTGAATAGATTACTACGGGAAGATTTTTATACTTTTCGTTCTTCCTGATTTCGATAAGACAGTCTAGGCCTGATAATAGCGGCATATTTAAATCCAAAAATAAGATGTCAGGAAGTATGCTTTTGTCTTCTCCTCTAAGATAGTCAAGCATTTCTTTTCCTTTGGCAAACGAAAGCACCGATTTTATTTCGCTGAAATCATCGGCAACTTCCTTAAAAAGCAGGTGCTCTTCGTGGTCATCGTCCAAGAGAGCGATGGCTAATTTGTCTTTTTTCATAAGTAGGTTATTTATGTGGGGCATAAATGTGGCATGTAAAGTTAGCAAAAAACTCGTTTCCTGTTTCATTACAGCAAAAAAAAGACCGTGCCGTTGCACAGTCTTTTTTCTACATTTTTTTATGGTTTATTGCTTATAGAGCAAAGAAGCTAATCGGCTATCTCTGTTGTAGACATCGTCAAAAAAGCTCACGTTGCCTTCTTCATCGGCTGAAGCTGTAAAATAGGCTATATAAACAGGAATTTTCTTTTTCAGCGCATAACTGTTCTCTTTTCCAGCATGCATTGCTTTGTCTATTTTTTGAGGTGTCCAATTTTTATCGTCTTCCAAAATTGCTACGGCTAAATCTCTTGCTTTTTCAACACGTACACAACCGTGGCTAAAAGCCCTGCTTTCTTTATTGAATAGACTTTTTGCAGGACTATCATGTAGGTAGATATTGTTTGAATTCGGAAACATAAATTTCACCAATCCAAGAGAGTTTTTATCACCTGGCTTTTGACGTACTTTTCCGTTATTCCATTCCATGTTATGATTTGCGAGGTAATTTTTGTCTTTTGCCATTCCTGGCTTTATTTCTTTTTCAATGATACTTTTCGGAATATTCCAATAAGGGCTAAAAACGAGATAGCTCATCTGGCCGCTGAAGACAACTGTCTTATTCATTTCTTTTCCAACGACAACATTCGATTCTAGCTTTACCTTTCCGTCTTTGAAATAGCGTACTCTGTAGGAAGGAATGTTCACGGCGATGTATTCGCCATCTTTAGTATAATCCGTAGAAATCCAACGGCAGCGCTCCATATTTACCACAATAGATTTAATCCTATCTTGAACAGAAACATTCAAATGCTTGATCAAATCTGGCGTGATAAGATTGTCCATTTCGCGGGCATTTCTTTTTTTATAGCTTGTGAGTCCTTGCAAAAGTTCCTCGTCAAATTGGCTTTTTCCAGAATCTTTACTTAAATCGCCTGAAACAAAAAGCCTTTTCCTAACCTGTGCGATAGTCTTAGAGCTGTCACCAGGCTTAAGCGACTTGACGCCTGCTTCCATCTCGATTGTTCCCCAGCCGCCTTTTTTTTCAATTTCTCTATAGTGCTGCAAACCTTTTTTTAGGTTGTAGTAAAGCGGCATTAATTCTGAATCATCTTTTTTGAGAAGATTCGGGTCTTTCATAAGCGTGTCTAGGTAAGAAACATACGAGCCTTTTTCACGTGGCAGATACCAACCGGTCTCCCTGCTTTCTTTTGGATCTATGCCATGAAGAACATTTTTAGCATAGAAAAAATACATAGACGAAATCAGCAACTCCGAAGACAAATCTGGATCGCTTTTTTCTTTGGCTTCGTAAAAAAGATCATTTATCTGTTCCTTGTAGGGAATTTGATTCTGCACTCCTTCTGATTTTATCTGATTGACTTTATCAAACAAGACTTCGGCAAATTCGATAAGCCCATCACGATCGTACCAGATATAATGGTAATCGTGTTTTTTATATAGCTCGTTTATTTCGGGCTGAAATTGCTTAAAATCAGGATATTTTGAAAAAAATCCAGCTATTTTGGTACTGTCAAAATGAATTGCATTTTCTTCTGCGTGGACATCAATGCCGGAAAGATCCTTGTCTTTCTTCTTGCAGGATGTTACCGAAAGCAGGCAGGCTAAACTAAAGGCTATTATTGAAATTACTTTTTTCATGAGGTTCGTTCTTTTTACTAAATATAGGAAATTTATCTTTGGATTAAAACCTTTATGCCCAAACAAGCCTGATTTTAACTCAAATTTGATAAATGTTGGCTCCGATTCTTGCTAAAAATTCCCCTTTCAACTTAACAACTAAAAAACTATATTTGCCGATTAAATCCTTACCTTTAAGGAAATAAAGCGGTAAGCGAAGAAAAGAGGTTGTTTTTAAGCATTGTTTTTTTCGTGAATGCGTGAAGGATTGGACGAAAATCCTTTTTCTTTTTTTCTTTAAAAAAGAAAAAGATTGGAGGGAAAGCCTGACCCTTGAGGTCACGCCCAAATTAAATTTGATATAAAACGAAGATGAAACATATTAGGAATTTTTGCATTATTGCACATATCGACCACGGAAAAAGTACGCTTGCTGACCGTTTGCTTGGAGTAACACAAACTGTCACGGCTCGTGAAGAAAAAGCCCAATTGCTTGACAACATGGACTTGGAGCGCGAGCGAGGCATTACTATCAAGAGCCACGCGATTCAAATGGAATACCGTTATAAAGGTGAAGATTATATCTTGAACCTGATCGATACGCCGGGACACGTTGATTTTTCGTATGAAGTTTCTCGTTCGATTGCAGCTTGCGAAGGCGCGCTTTTGATTGTTGATGCCGCACAAAGCATCCAGGCACAGACTATTTCTAATCTATACCTGGCTTTGGAAAACGACTTGGAGATTATTCCGGTTTTGAACAAAGTAGATTTGCCAAGTGCTAATCCGGAAGAAGTCAGCGATGATATCGTGGATTTGTTAGGATGCAAATTAGAAGAAATCATCCATGCCTCTGGAAAAACCGGATTTGGCGTTGAAAATATCTTGTCGGCAATTATCGAACGAATTCCTCCTCCAAAAGGAGATCCTGAAGAACCGCTTCAAGCATTGATTTTTGACTCGGTTTATAATCCTTTTAGAGGGATTGAGGTAATTTTTAGGGTTATCAACGGACAGATCAAAAAAGGCCAGAAAATCAAATTTATGGCTACTGGCAATGAATATTTTGCCGATGAAATTGGTACACTTAAGCTAAACCAAGTTCCAAAACAGGTGATTTCTGCAGGTGATGTTGGTTATCTGATTTCTGGAATTAAAGAAGCAAAAGAGGTAAAAGTTGGTGATACGCTAACCGATGCCAAAACGCCGACAACCAATATGATTACAGGATTCGAAGATGTAAAACCAATGGTTTTCGCTGGAATTTACCCTGTAGACACCGAAGATTATGAAGACTTGAGAGCTTCGATGGAAAAACTGCAGCTGAACGATGCTTCTTTAGTATTTGTTCCTGAAAGTTCTGCAGCATTAGGATTCGGTTTCCGTTGCGGATTCTTAGGAATGCTTCACATGGAAATCATCCAAGAACGATTGGAACGTGAATTCGACATGACCGTAATTACTACGGTTCCTAACGTTTCGTATCTGGCGTATACCAAAAAAGACCCAGAAACTGGTTTTATAGTAAACAATCCTTCTGACCTTCCTGAGCCTTCAAGGCTGGATCGTGTTGAAGAACCGTTCATCAAAGCTACAATTATTACAAAATCTGACTTTGTCGGAAACGTAATGTCGCTATGTATTGAAAAACGCGGTATTATCACGAACCAAACCTATTTGACGACAGATCGTGTTGAATTGACATTTGATATGCCTTTGGCCGAAATCGTATTTGATTTTTATGACCGATTGAAAACGGTTTCAAAAGGATATGCTTCGTTTGACTATTCTCCAATCGGAATGCGTACTTCTAAGTTGGTAAAACTAGATATTTTATTGAATGCACAGGGTGTTGATGCGCTTTCTGCTTTGATCCACGAAGACAATGCTTATAATATCGGTAAGAAAATGACCGAAAAGCTACGTGAACTGATTCCAAGACAGCAGTTTGACATTCCGATCCAAGCTGCGATTGGTGCTAAGATTATTGCCCGTGAAACAATCAAAGCCTTAAGAAAAGACGTTACTGCAAAATGTTACGGTGGGGATATTTCTCGTAAGCGTAAGCTTTTGGAGAAACAGAAAAAAGGTAAAAAACGTATGAGACAGGTTGGTAACGTTGAAATTCCGCAAGAAGCTTTTATGGCGGTTTTGAAACTGAACGACTAGTTCAAAAAATAAAAAAAAGAGAGAAACCTCGACAGCGAAAGTTGCCGAGGTTTTTTGTTTTGGCGTATATTTGATTTGGCAAATAGTTTTCAATTATGATGGACGAGTCTCCAAAAAGGTTTGACAGGATTGTAGCGATTCTTATCCAACTGCAATCCAAAAAAATCATCAAGGCGCACGAACTGGCAGATCGCTTTGAAGTGAGCCTGCGCACCATTTATCGCGATATCCGCACTTTAGAAGCTTCTGGAGTTCCGATATATAGCGAAGCTGGCGTTGGCTATTCTTTGTTGGAAGGCTACCGATTGCCACCCGTAATGTTTACGAGAGAAGAAGCCAGCAGTTTTATCGCAGCTGAAAAGCTTATGGAAAAATTTACGGACAAGGAATTGCGAAGCCATTACACCTCAGCAGCATTCAAGCTAAAGGCCGTATTACAAAGTTCTGACAAAGACTGGGTTTCAACAATTGAGTCGAATGTCTTGATGCAGCCTACTGGAAAATTATTTAATGAAAAAGTTCCGAATACGCTGGCAGTACTTTTTAAAAGTATTGCAGAAAAAACCCAAATCATATTATTATACCAAGCAATAGAAGCTGACGACACGACTGAAAGGCTTATCGAACCTGTTGGAGTTTTTCACGAAAATGACAATTGGTATACGCTCGGCTTTTGCCATTTGCGTAAGGATTACAGGCAATTTAGAGCAGACCGAATTCATCAAATCAAGACGACTGATAAGCCTTTCACACTTGAGCATCCTGATTTAGAAACGTATATGCAAAAGGATCAGCAAAAATTCAGCACAACCCAAGTGAGGATTTTGGTTCCGAAAAAAATATCAAGGTATATTTCTTCGCAGAAAAAACATTATGGATTTGTCTCGCAGAAAGAAGTACAAGACGGAAAAGTAGAAATGACCTTTATGTCACGCGATATTGAAGAAGGTTTCCCTAGATGGTATATGATGTTTGGCGATTATGGAACGATACTTGAACCCGAAAGATTAAAAGAACGGGTTCTGGAATTACTTTCCAAAACCCGATCTAGACTATTATAGTTCTCTTTCCCAAAAAAATGGCGGCTGGATATTCAAGGCTCTTAGATAAACGTAGCCTTGTCCTCTGTGGTGAATTTCGTTATCGATAAAATAAAAGATATTATCAATAATTGGAAATTCATACTGTCCAAAAAGGTTGAATTTTTGGCTGAAATCTGCAACATCCAGCATATTCCAGTACGTATTGATTTCTTCGGTCGCTTCATCCCATTTGCTCAAATAATCAGCTTTTGTGGTTCCGATATCTAATTTTTCTGCATACGGTTTTACATCGCGATTCACGATTCCTTTCATCGCTGGAGCACCGATTGCCAAAAGTTCCGAAGTTAGCTGTGCAAAGGTTCTCATTCCTCCTATTGAGAACTCAAAAAAGTCTTTTTCTGGAAAAGCTTCAATGACACGACGAGTTAAGGCACGGTGTCCTTGCCAATGTTTTAATAAATTTTCTTTCGTAATTACCTGTGGTCCTAGAGCTGTTGCATTCATAATTTCTTGTTTTTTATTGTTTACATGACAAAGTTAAACAGGGCTTGTGACAACAGTTTGTCAGCAGTATTTTCAAATTTTAAAAAATTTTAATTTGCATAAAAAAGCCCGCAGTCAAATGAGCTACAGGCTTTATTATTACTGAATAAATTGCTTTTTAAAGCTTCCTTCTATTATCGTTTGAATCGGTATCGATAAGCTTATTGTAAGGATCGATTCCTACTTCAACAGGCTTTTCGTCAACAACGATAACGAACTTATTATCTATTTTGGTAATCTTATGCTTTTTGAGATAAAGTTCTTTTTCTTTGATCTTGCCTTTTACGGTTTTCTCGCCAAATATTCCGACCTCAACATAATCATTAAGCGGATAGGATTCTACTGCATATTTCTCTCCTTTTGCTTTATAGGTAAGCGTTTTGCCATTTTCGTCTTTAAAGGATCTTTTTCCTTTTTCATCAGAACAGTATTTGCTTACTTGTGCATCAATTGTCACTTCGTATTTGCCGTTCGGCAATTTTTTAGAAGAGAAGCCTTTGACACGGTTATCATAAAGCGTGATGGTCTCAAACATATCCTTGATCATGTATTTCAGAGAATCTGGAGTCGCCTCGTTCAAATACGATACAAACTCGATAGAATTCGTGTAAGGAGCTTCTTGATAGGCTACTTTCTGGATGTATTTTTTCAAGGCATTGTTCATGTTCTTCTCCCCGATATAATCGCTCAAGGTGTATAACACCAATGATCCTTTGTTGTAATGGATATACTGTTGGTTTTCGTTAAACATCAGAGGTTGTTCCTTTTTGTTTTCAAAGGTCCTTCCTTGTAAATAACTATCCAACGCCTCTTTTAGGAACATGCGCATCTGTGATTTTCCGTACTCATGCTCTAGCACTTTTAGCGAGCTGTATTCTGACAGGCTTTCAGACATCAGTGTTGCACCTTGCACATTCGCTCCGATAACTTGATGCGCCCACCATTGGTGCGCCATTTCATGCGAAGTTATAGAAAATGGATAATCGACTGCATTTTCGTTTTCATCATCAACATGGGCTATGAAACCAACGGCTTCGGAATAAGGAATCGTATTGGCAAACGATTGGGCAAAACCTCCTCCGGTTCTTGGAAATTCAATAATCCTTGCCTGCTTGTGCTGGTATGGCCCGAAATTTTCGGTGTAATATTCTAACGATTTTTTGATTCCTTTTATCATTCGGTCGATATTGTATTCGTGTCCTTTCTGATAATAGATTTCAATATTTACGTCTTTCCATTTGTCTTTTTTCACTTCATATCTTGCTGATTGGTAGGCATAGAAATTCAGCATTTTTTGGTCCATCTTATAATGGAAATAATTCCTGCCGTTCTCTTTCCATTGTTTTTCAAGATACCCTGGCGCAATGGCAATCTGGTCGTCAGAAGTACTGACGGTTGTCTCAAAATTTACCCAGTCGGCGTCGTTTGAGATATAGGTATTCTGTCTAGCGATGCTATCTGTAGCCTTAGCCATTCTGTCTTTAGGCTTCAAGCCATATTTTGCCCTTGTTTCATCATCCACAAGTTCTGCATCTTCAGAATATCCAATAGATGGGAAGTACATATTATTGATAAATGTACCGTTTTCTAAAACAGGAGAGTGGTCTGTTATAAAGGTATTAGGCTTGTTATACACTTCAAAATCCAGTTTTATAGAATCACCTGGCGCTAGAGGAGATTTCAACCTATAGATGTTAAAATGATAAAGCGTATCCTTTGAAACCAACTGTGCTTCTTTGTTGAACTTGAATTTGCTTTCGTATCCGTTATAATTCAGGAATATCGAATCGATGCTTTCTTTTGATTTATTCTTTAGGAAATAATAGCCTTTCGCCTTGAAATCCCTGCTTTTTGGATAAATATCCATCGCGACATTGATGTCTGTGATTCTTGGCTGTGCATAATGCTGGTACTTCTTATATTTCTTTTCCCACTCGACAGCTTGCTTTTCGCTTTCTTTTTGGGAATAATATGGATTCGTAATATTATTTTCATAATAAATAGCGCTTCCTATGGCCAAGAAACCTACTAATGCTACAATCATCGGAATTGCCAATCTTGGAGAAAAACGTCGTCTTGCATTCGCAAATTTTTCTTTGGCCGACATTGGGATTCCTCTTGTCCAAAACAGCAATGCTGTGCAGAACAAGACTATTCCTAATAAAATCCAATAGAGTTTATATATATAATATGTTTTTAATTGATGACCATAACCGTTCATATCTGAATATTGATAACCAGTATCAGAATTAAATCTGAAGATGTCTTGCTCAACACCCAATAGTGGTAAAAACTGCAGTCCTATAAGAAGAAGCATTAATACAAAGAATCCTAAAAGATAATTCTTAAAAATTGTCTGTACAAATAGGGCAAATAAAGCCCAAGCTATAAAATGAACTATTTGGATTGCGTACAATTCGAATAGGTAATGTCCGATTTCAAAATTATAGTAGCCATGATACAACTGAATCAAGACTCCTGCCACTAGTATCAGCAGCAAAAGCGATACCTGCATTTTTACTATGGCAATGAACTTTGAGAACAGCAAGGTCCAGTTTGGAATCGGAGTGACATCTACCAAATGGCTCATTCTTGCCGTATCTGCCCTGTGAATTAATATACCTGCAAATAAAAATGTCAGTACGTTGATAAAAAGCGCGAAAGAGCCTCCTGAAATCTCCAACATCTGCCATGTTACAGGATACGTTTCTGTTCCAAAGAAATTACCTGTGGAAAAAGAGATTGCTAATAAAAAGAGAAGCCCGACAATCGAAATAACAATGAAAGCCCAGTTTTTCAGTATAAATCTAAAATCAACATTAGATAAGCTCCAGGCAGTCTTTAAATTCTGCCAATTCGAATAGTCAAATTTTACAACCGGCAATTCGATTTTGGTTATTCCACCAAAATTGTTTTTTATAACTCTTTCATTCTTTTTGCTTTTTCCGATAGTCAAGGCAGTTTGGCTGAATGAGAAATAATAGTAGAGCAATCCTAAAATAAGAACTGAAATACCCATCCAGATCAATCTGTTGTAAATGATTACGCCTTCAAACGGCAATAGGTTATCATTCTGTTCCGAAATGGTCCAATACTTCGTATAATACTGTGCGGCTTCCATTCCAAAAGGTTCCCATAAAGCTACGACATATCTGTTATCGATGTTTTCTGTAAAACTAGAAAGTACTACCTGCAATAA
>Ga0065704_10000886_pt1 | contig 14107 bp, 10 predicted proteins | sample SwiRhicommuniRL2_FD_59091 | JGI IMG/M metagenome (GOLD analysis project Ga0065704, IMG submission 59091) | Switchgrass rhizosphere bacterial communities from Rose Lake, Michigan, USA - RL2 v2 (version 2) | ecosystem: Host-associated > Plants > Roots > Rhizosphere > Soil | place: East Lansing, MI
GCTGGCTCGGCGCGCATTTTGCCTCGCGCGGGCTGCGGTTCGCGCGCGTCGCGTCCGGCACGCTGCGACGGCAGGCCGACACCTGCGACCTCGTGGCACTGCAGCTGCTCGACGTGCCCGAAGCCGTGCGCGACGCCCGGCTCAACGAATACGACCATGTCTCGCTGCTCGCGTTCTTCGCGGCCGACCGGATGCAGGAGTTGCGCTGTCGCGGCGACCGTCGCGGCTACTTCCGGGCGATCCGAATTGCGCTGCAGTCCTGGTCGCGTCACGAAGGCGCGCTGGCCGGCGGCGAAACCTGGGCAGACTTCGGCGGGCGCATCCGCGCCGTCGTGGGCGAACTCTGCGACGGGCTCGGCCGCGACGACAACGTGCTGCTCGTGAGTTCGGGCGGCGTGATCGGACGCTACGCGGCCGAAGTGCTCGGTGCCGGCGCCGAAGCCGCGATCCAGCTCAACCTGCAGACACGCAACACCGGCGTGACCGAGGTCGTGCTTGCGGCTGACGGCGTCGCGCGTCTCGTTGCGTTCAACGCCATCCCGCACCTCGAAGTGCCCGGGCGCGAATCCGCGTCCACGCACGCGTAGGCGCAAGCCGAGTGACTAGCGGTTAGCGGTTAGCGGTTCGCAAGAAGGCCGGCAGTGATTCTGGCCTCGCGTCTTGCTAGCCACTAGCCACTAGCCACTAACCGCTGGCCACTTCCTCACCCTTGCCGCACCAGCGACACGAGGTTGCGCGTGTCGATCGTCCGCGCGGCTTGTTCGATTTCGCTCTGGTACCGCGGCGCCATGCCGCGCGCCTCGGCCAGCAATGCGTTGAAGGTCTGCTTGAGCATCGCGGCGTCGAGCGTGCGTCCGCCGGCGTAATAACGCTGGGCGACGCGACCGATGGCGTAGGTCGTCGCGAACGTCAGGCCGGAGCTCGCGGCCTGCCGGCCGAGCGTGCGACCGAGCCCGCCCGCCACGCCGCCGAGCAACCCTCCGAGCAGCTTGCGACCGAACTGCTCGACGTACTGCGAAGTGAGGCCGACGCCGAGCGTCGCGATGAAATCCTTGGCGTGCGTGCGGTCCATCGCGTAGCCGTACGACTGGCCGATGCGGTAGACCAGCCGCATCTGCAACGGGATGATGGCCATCGAGGCGATCGTCTCGGGCAGCAGTTCGAGCGCGGCATTCGTGATCGATGCCTTCAGGATCACGCGATCCATCTCCGCGTCGCTGATCGATGCCTTGCCGAGCACGGCGCCCTGCACCGGCGACGTCGACTGGCCCACACCCTCAGCCGGTGCGACGATGCCGTCGTCGGCGTCGAACGCCGCATCCGCCACGGCGCTGGCCGCGCCGGCCGTCGCTTGCGCGGCCTGCTGCGACAGGCCGAGTGCCTGCGCGAGACGCTGCAGGAACGCGGTTTCGGCCGCGCCCTGCGCACCGTCGGCATTGGCCACACCCACGGCCATTTCGTACGCGTACTGGCGCAGTTCGGGCGTCTCGAGCGCCGACACCACAGTCGCAATTTCCGGCTTGCCTAGCAGCACGTCGCGGTAGAGCGCCGGCATGTCGACACCGCTGTCGGCACCGAGCGTCTCGGCGAGACGCCGGATCGCTTCGCGCTCGCGCTCGTCCTTGTTGCCGTCGGCGAAGGCGGCCATCAGGGCCACGGTGAGGATCGATCGGGTCTGCTGTGCGTCCATGACCGGCACGATACCGGATTCGTGGAGTGGCCCATAACCGCACCGGACGAAGTTGCGTCGAACGGTTCGTCGTCTGTTCTCGGTGCGGTCTGGTTCGACCGGACGGACCGTGCGCGGGGTCTTGCGTGATCCGGAAATACAAAGGCCGCCCGAAGGCGGCCCTTGTCGTTCGAATCCGAACTGGTCGGAGCGGCGAGATTCGAACTCGCGACCCCTTGCACCCCATGCAAGTGCGCTACCAGACTGCGCCACGCTCCGACCGGACGCGGATTATAGCCACATGCCGCGACGCGCGGCGAGCGATTGCCGGCCCCGCCGCCTCAGCGACGCAGGATCTTGATCAGCTCTTCGAGCTCGACGCGCAGTTGCCGCGCGAGCTGGTGCGTCTGCGTCACGTCGACGCGCGCTTCCTCGCCCTCGAGGCGATTGCGCGCTCCGCCGATCGTGAACCCCTGGTCGTACAGCAACGCACGGATCTGGCGGATCACGAGCACGTCCTGACGCTGGTAATAACGGCGGTTGCCCCGCCGCTTGACGGGCTTGAGCTGCGGGAACTCCTGCTCCCAGTAACGCAGCACGTGCGGCTTGACGCCGCAGAGGTCGCTCACCTCACCGATCGTGAAGTAGCGTTTGCCCGGGATGGCCGGGAGTTCGTCGTTATTGCTGGGTTCCAGCATAGGCTTCCACGCGTGCCTTCAACTTCTGGCCGGGACGGAACGTGACGACACGACGTGCGCTGATCGGGATCTCCTCCCCCGTCTTCGGGTTTCGACCTGGCCGCTGGTTCTTGCTGCGCAGATCGAAATTGCCGAAGCCCGACAGCTTGACCTGCTCGCCGTTGGCGAGCGACATGCGCAATTCCTCGAAGAACAGATCGACGAGCTCGCGCGCCTCACGCTTGTTGAGGCCGAGCTGATCGAACAGGGCTTCCGCGATTTCCGCCTTGGTCAATGCCATTTGGTGTTATCGGTCTCTGATCGTGGCAGCGCAATCCTGCTCCAGGCCGGCGACGACCCGCGCCACGATGGCATCCGTTTCATCGTCGGTAAGCGTGCGCGAAACTTCCTGTAAATTCAAGCCTATCGCCACACTCTTGCGACCCGTTTCGATGCCCGCGCCGCGATATATGTCGAACACGGTCGTCTCGCGCAGCGAACTTCCGGCCGCGGTCCGGACGCTGTCCAGCAACTGCTGCACCGGCACCGATTCCGCCACGACCACGGCGAGATCGCGCCGCACCGCGGGGAAACGCGACACGTCGCGGAAATGNGGCACGCTCGCNGCNAGCGCCGGCTCGACTTCGAGTTCGAANACGACGGCCGAATATGTCATGTCGAGCTGACGCTCGACGTCCGGGTGCAGGCGTCCGAGCCAGCCCACCGGCCGTTCGCCACGCAGGATCCGCGCCGTCTGGCCCGGGTGCAGTGCCGGATGCGTCGCCGGCACGAACCGGAACTCTTCGACGGCACCGGTAGCGCGCAGCAACGCCTCGACGTCGGCCTTGACGTCGAAATAGTCGACGGCAGTCTTCGGCGCGCCCCATTGCTCCGGCAAGGCGGGGCCGGCCGCGATGCCGGCGATGACGGGCACCTCGTCGAGCGTGCCCTCCGCGCCCGCGACGATGAACTTGCGGCCCAGTTCGAACAGCCGCACGCGCGACTGCTGGCGACGCTGGTTCGCGGCGAGCGCCGCGGCGAGGCCTGGCCACAGCGAGGCCCGCATCGTCGCGAGGTCGGCCGAGATCGGGTTCGACAGCGTGAGCGTCGCGACGTCGGGCGCGAACAACGCCTGCAGCGCGGGCTCGATGAAGCTGTAGGTGATCGCGTCGAAATAGCCGCGCTGGACCAGGACGTCGGCCGCCGCCTCGCTGCGCACGCGGCCCTCGGTGTACGGCGCGATCGGCTGGTGCGACGGCTGCACGGCTTCCGGCACGTTGTCGAAGCCGAAGACCCGCGCGACCTCCTCGACCAGGTCTTCCTCGATTGCGATGTCGAACCGCCACGCGGGCGGCGTCACGAGCCACTTCGACTCGCCACGCGTCAGGCCCATGCCGAGGCCCTGCAGGATCCCCGCCATGCGTTCGTCGTCGATGTCGGCGCCGATCACGCGACGCGCACGGTCGGGGCGCAGCGACACGACCGGCTTCTGCGGCAGTTCGGCTGCGAGCTCTGCCAGCTGTGTCGGGCCCGCCTGGCCGCCCGCGCAGCCGATGAGCAGCGACGATGCCCGCTCGAGCGCGCGCTCCTGCAGCGTCGGGTCCACGCCGCGCTCGAAACGCTGCGAGGCGTCGGTGACGAGGCCGTAGCGGCGACCGCGGCCGGCGATCGCGTCCGGCTCGAAGTACGCGACCTCGAGCAACACGTCGGTGGTGTCGTCGCCGATGCCCGAATGGTCGCCGCCCATCACGCCGGCGAGGCCCAGCGGCTTCTCGCGGTCGGCGATCACGAGCACTGTGTCGTCGAGCGTGATCTCACGGCCGTCGAGCAGCTTGAGCGTCTCGCCGGCCTGCGCGCGACGCACGACGATGCCGCCGGCGAGCTCGCGCAGGTCGTACGCATGCATCGGCTGGCCGAGCTCGAGCATCACGTAGTTGGTCACGTCGACGGCGGCGCTGATCGGGCGCAGGCCCGCACGGCGCAGCCGCTCCTGCAGCCACGCCGGCGACTTGGCTTTAGGGTCGAGCCCGCGGATGACCCGTGACGCGAACCGCACGCACCCGGCACCCGGCATCAGTTCGACCGGGAACGTGTCATCCGACGTCGCGGCGAACGGCGCGAGCGCCGGCCCGGTGAGCTTTGCACCGGTCAGGGCCACGACTTCGCGCGCGATGCCCGCGACGCTCATGCAGTCGCCGCGGTTGGGCGTCAGGTTCACTTCGAGGATCGTGTCGTCGAGACCGAGCGCCTCGACCAGCGGTGCGCCCGTGCGCAGTTCGGACGGCAATTCGAGCAGGCCGTTCGACTCCTCGGACAGGCCGAGTTCACGCGCCGAGCACAGCATGCCGAACGACTCGACGCCACGCAGCTTGGCTTTCTTGATCTCGAGACCGCCGGGCAGCTTCGCGCCGACCGTCGCGAGCGGCACCTTGATGCCGGCCCGCGCATTCGACGCGCCGCAGACGATCTGCACCTGCTCCGCGCCGGTGTCGACCGTGCAGACGCTGAGCGTGTCGGCGTTCGGGTGCTTGATGCGTTCGACGATGTGGCCCACGACCACGCCGGGCAACGGCGGCGCCGCCGCTTCGATGCCTTCGATCTCGAGCCCCGCCATCGTGAGCCGGGCCGCGAGGTCCTTCGACGCCGGCAGGGTGCCGTCGACCCACTCGCCCAACCACTGCAGACTGATGCGCATGTTTGTTCTTTCCCGTGCCTGAGGTCAGCCGAACTGGCGCAGGAAGCGCAGGTCGTTCTCGAAATACAGACGAATGTCGTTGACGTTGTAACGCAGCATCGTCAGGCGCTCGATGCCCATGCCGAACGCGTAACCGGTGTAACGCTCCGGATCGATGCCGACGTTGCGCAGCACGTTCGGGTGGACCATGCCGCAACCGGCGACCTCGAGCCAGCCGGTCTGCTTGCAGACGCGGCAACCCGCGCCGCTGCAGAACACGCACTCGATGTCCACCTCGGCCGACGGCTCGGTGAACGGGAAATACGACGGACGGAAGCGGATGCCGAGCTTGCGCTCGAAGTACTGCTGCACGAAGTCGTGCAGCACGCTCTTGAGGTGCGCGAGGCTGACGCCCTCGTCGACGACCAGGCCCTCGACCTGGTGGAACATCGGCGTGTGGGTCATGTCGGAATCGCAGCGATAGACACGCCCCGGCATGATCATCCGCAGCGGCGGCTTGTCGCGCAGCATCGCTCGCACCTGCACCGGCGAGGTGTGCGTGCGCAGCAGGCGGCCGTCCGGGAAATAGAACGTGTCGTGCATGGCGCGCGCCGGGTGGTTCGCCGGGATGTTGAGCGCCTCGAAGTTATGCCAGTCGTCCTCGACCTCGGGCCCTTCCTCGACCGTGAACCCCGCGTTGCGGAACAGCGCCTCGATGCGCCGGCGCGTGCGCGTGATCGGGTGCAGGCCCCCGGGCTGCTGGCCGCGGCCCGGTTGTGTCACGTCGATGCGTCCCGCCGCGAGCTTGCGCTCGAGTTCGGCGCGCTCGAGTTCGGCCTTGCGCGCCTCGACGACACCGGCGAGGTCGTCGCGCACGGCGTTGATGCGCGCACCGACGGCCTTGCGCTCGTCGGGCGGCAGCGTGCCGAGCGTCTTCAGCTGCGCGGTGATCGCGCCCTTCTTGCCGAACAGCTCGACCTTGAGCGCCTCGAGATCCGCCAGGCTCGCGCTGGCCGCGATCCGGGTCCGCGCGTCGGCGGCAAGCTCGTCGAGGCTGCGTTCTGTGGTCGTTTCGCTCATGTCACGGTGCCGTCCCAGCAAGACCGGTAAAAAAATTAAGGCCGGAGCGCCTGCGCGTTCCGGCCTTGTCGTCCGTGGCAGCCGGGCTCGTCACCCGGCTTCCGGCGACAACCGGGGTTGCCCCCGGTTGCCGTTCACGTCACCGACGTCAGGCAGCCTTCGCGAGGGCCGCCTTGGCCTGTTCCGCGATCTTGCCAAACGCCTCGAGGTCGTGCACCGCGAGGTCCGCGAGGAGCTTGCGGTCGATCTCGAGACCCGCGGCGCGGATACCGGCCATCAGGCGGCTGTACGACAGCTCGAACGTGCGGGCACCCGCGTTGATGCGGGTGATCCACAGTGCACGCATGTCGCGCTTCTTGGCGCGACGGTCGCGGTACGCGTACTGGCCGGCCTTGATGACGGCCTGCTTCGCAGCGCGGAACACCTTGCGGCGTGCGTTGTAATAACCCTTCGCCTTGGCGAGGACCTTCTTGTGACGGCGTCCAGCGATGACGCCACGCTTAACTCGTGCCATGGGTCACCTCGCTCAGGCGTGGGGCAGCAGTTGTTCGAGACGGACGAGGTCCTGCTTGGCGACCATGGTGGTGCCGCGCAGCTGACGCTTACGCTTCGTCGTCTTCTTCGTGAGGATGTGTCGCTTCTGCGACTGGCCGCGCTTGAAGCCTTTCGCCGTTTTGCGAAAACGCTTTGCCGCGGCCCGGTTGGTCTTCAACTTGGGCATCGAACTACTCCTAATTTTAATGGCCCATCTCCCCCCGGCCTTGCGACCGCGGTTCGAGGGCGAAGTGACGGCCGAAGCCGCCCTTACTTCTTCTTCGGCGCGAGCATCATGACCATCTGCCGGCCTTCCATCAGCGGATGCTGTTCGACCATCGCCACGTGGGCGAGGTCTTCCTGCAAACGCTTCAGGAGCTGCCGACCGATGTCGGTGTGCGCCATCTCTCGGCCACGGAAACGAAGCGTTACCTTGGCCTTGTCCCCTTCCTCGAAAAAGCGAATCAGATTCCTGAGCTTGATCTGATAGTCGCCTTCGTCGGTTCCAGGGCGAAACTTGACTTCCTTGATCTGGATCTGCTTCTGCTTCTTCTTCGCAAGCCCGGCCTTCTTGTTCTGTTCGAACTGGAACTTGCCGAAGTCGATGATCCGGCAAACCGGCGGGTCCGCCATCGGCGACACTTCGATCAGGTCGAGTTCCTGCGAGGCGGCGAGTTCGAGCGCCTCAAAGCGACTCATGACGCCGACCTGCTCGCCGTCCGCGCCGATTACGCGCAGCTGCGGGGCCGTGATCTCGTGGTTGCGCCGGATGCGCTTGGATGTTGGAGCAGAGATGCGATCAATCCTCGTTCAAACGGGTACACGCCCGCGGCTCGCGACTTCCCCGACAAGTTTCGAGGCGAGGGTTTCGAGACCCACCGACCCCAGATCCTTGCCCTCGCGCGTGCGCACGGACAACGTATTTGCCCCCGACTCGCGGTCGCCCGCGACCAGCAGGTACGGGACCCGCTGCAGGGTATGCTCGCGGATTTTAAAGCCGACTTTCTCGTTACGCAAATCCATTTCGACCCGAAGCCCCTGATTTTTCAGGAATTCGGTGGCTTTACGCACATAATCGGCCTGTCCATCCGTAATGTTCATGACGACGGCCTGCACCGGCGCCAGCCACAGCGGGAAACGGCCCGCGTAGTTTTCGATCAGGATGCCCAGGAACCGCTCCATGGACCCCAGGATCGCCCGGTGCAGCATGACGGGCCTGTGGGCGGCGCCGTCCTCGCCGATGTATTCGGCCCCGAGCCGCTCGGGCAGCACGAAATCGACCTGCAACGTGCCGCACTGCCAGTCGCGGCCAATCGCATCGCGCAGCACGAACTCGAGCTTGGGGCCGTAGAACGCGCCCTCGCCCGGGTTCAGCGTGTATTCGAGCCCGGCCGCCTCGACCGCGGTCTTGAGCGCGCGCTCGGCCCTGTCCCAGATCTCGTCGCTGCCCGCACGCTTGGCGGGGCGGTCCGAGAACTTGACGTGGACGTCCTCGAAGCCGAAGTCCTGGTAGACGCTGCGCAGCAGGTCGCAGAAGGCGACGGTCTCGGGATTGATCTGGTCTTCGGTGCAGAAGATGTGCGCGTCGTCCTGCGTGAACGCGCGCACGCGCATCAGCCCGTGCAGCGCGCCCGAAGGCTCGTTGCGATGACAGGCACCGAACTCGGCCATGCGCAGCGGCAGGTCGCGGTACGACTTGATGCCCTGGCGGAAGATCTGGATGTGGCCCGGGCAGTTCATCGGCTTGACCGCGAGCACGCGCTCCTCGGACTCCGCGATGAACATGTTCGGGCGGTAGTTTTCCCAGTGGCCCGACTTTTCCCAGAGCACGCGGTCGATCAGCTGCGGCGTCTTGACCTCGACGTAGTCGGCCTGCTCCAGGCGGCCACGCATGTAGTTCTCGACGGTGCGCCAGAGCGTGTAGCCCTTCGCGTGCCAGAACACGCTGCCCACCGCCTCTTCCTGCGTGTGGAACAGGTCGAGGTCGCGGCCGACCTTGCGGTGGTCGCGCTTCTCGGCTTCCTCGAGGCGGGTGAGGTAGGCCTTGAGGTCCTTCTCGTTCGCCCAGGCGGTGCCGTAGATGCGCTGGAGCATCTCGTTCTTCGAATCGCCGCGCCAGTAGGCGCCCGCGACCTTCATGAGCTTGAACGCGCCGAGCTTGCCCGTGCTGGGCACGTGCGGCCCGCGGCAGAGGTCGAACCAGTCGCCCTGCCCGTACAGGCTGATGTCCTCGTTCGCCGGGATGCTCGCGATGATCTCGGCCTTGTAGTGCTCGCCGATCTTCTTGAACGTCTCGACGGCCTCGTCGCGCGGCATCACACGGCGCGTGACGGGCAGGTTGGCCTGCACGAGCTCGTGCATGCGCGCCTCGAACTGCGCGAGGTCTTCGGGCGTGAACGGCCGCTTGAACGCGAAGTCGTAGTAGAAGCCGTCGTCGATGACCGGGCCGATCGTGACCTGCGCGTCGGGGTAGACCGACTGCACGGCCTGTGCCAGCAGGTGAGCGGTCGAGTGACGGATGACCTCGAGGCCTTCGGCGTCCTTGCCCGTGACGATGGCGACCTGCGCGTCGCGGTCGATCAGGTGCGAGGTGTCGACGAGCTTGCCGTCGACGCGACCGGCCAGCGCGGCCTTGGCGAGGCCCGCACCAATGCCCGCAGCGAGCTCCGCCACGGTGAGCGGTTGCTCGAAGCTGCGTTGGCTGCCGTCTGGCAGGGTGATGACGACCGGCATCGACTTAGGTCCCGTTGAGTGTTCACGATGACCCAGTGCCGGGATCGTGGTGGGCGCACGTGGGATCGAACCACGGACCCCTACCATGTCAAGGTAGTGCTCTACCGCTGAGCTATGCGCCCTCAAACGAGCCGCGAAGGATACACGAAGCCGGAGGGGGAAAGAAAGTGGTCAGTGGCTGGTGGCCAGCCGGAAGAGTCTAGAGTGCAGAGTTCAGAGTCAAGTCGGAGTTGGAGGCTGCCTGCGGCGGCCGAGGCGGCGCGCTTCCGACTGAACACTAGACTCTGAACCCTGAACTCTTGCCGTTCTGGCTACCCGGCTTTCTGCCCGGGCATGCCGAACGCCTGGTTGCGCAGCTTCTCGATCTGGTCGCGGATGCGCGCGGCGTCCTCGAACTCGAGGTTGCGCGCGTGCCGGTACATCTCGGCCTCCAGCTTCTTGACGCGCTTCATCGCCTGCTCCGGTGTCAGCAGCGCACCGCTCTCCTCCGCCGCCGCGCCACGTCGCGACGCCGTGCCGCCCGCCGCCTCTCCTCGCGCGCCTTCCATGACGTCCTGCACGGCCTTCACGATCGACTGCGGCGTGATGCCGTGCGTCTCGTTGTACTCGAGCTGCTTCGCGCGTCGCCGGCTCGTCTCCCCGAGCGCGCGCTGCATCGACCCGGTGACGGTGTCCGCGTACAGGATCGCGCGGCCGTGGACGTTGCGCGCCGCACGCCCGATCGTCTGGATCAGCGAGCCGGTCGACCGCAGGAAGCCCTCCTTGTCCGCGTCGAGGATCGCCACGAGCGCGACCTCGGGCATGTCGAGGCCTTCGCGCAGCAGGTTGATGCCGACCAGCACGTCGAACTTGCCGAGCCGGAGGTCGCGGATGATCTCGACGCGCTCGACCGTCTCGATGTCGGAGTGCAGGTAGCGGACCCGCACGCCGTGCTCGTGCAGGTATTCGGTGAGGTCCTCCGCCATGCGCTTGGTCAGCGTCGTGATCAACACGCGCTGGTCGCGCTCGACACAGACGCGGATCTCCGACAGCACGTCGTCGACCTGCGTGCGCACCGGACGGATCTCGACCTCGGGGTCGACCAGGCCGGTCGGCCGCACGACCTGCTCGACGACGTCGCCGGCGTGCTGCATTTCATAGGGGCCCGGCGTCGCCGAGACGAAGATCATCTGCGGCGCGAGCGATTCCCACTCGTCGAACCGCAGCGGCCGGTTGTCGAGCGCCGACGGCAGCCGGAAGCCGTACTGCACCAGCGTCTCCTTGCGCGAACGGTCGCCGCGGTACATGGCGCCGATCTGCGGGATCGTGACGTGGCTCTCGTCGATGATCAGCAGGGCGTTCTTCGGCAGGTAGTCGAACAGCGTCGGCGGCGGTTCGCCCGCCTGGCGGCCCGACAGGTAGCGAGAGTAGTTTTCGATGCCCGCGCAGTAGCCGACCTCCATCATCATCTCGAGGTCGAAGACGGTGCGCTGCTCGAGCCGTTGCGCCTCGAGCAGCTTGCCCTGCTCGCGCAGCACCGGCAGGCGTTCGCGCAGCTCTTCGCGGATGCCTTCGATCGCGCTGTCGATGCGCTCGCGCGGCGTCACGTAATGCGAGGACGGGTAGACCGTGTAGCGCGGCACCCGGCGCAGCACCTCTCCCGTGAGCGGATCGAACTGGCTCAAGGATTCGATCTCGTCGTCGAACAGTTCGACGCGCACCGCCTCACGCTCCGACTCCGCGGGGAAGATGTCGATCACGTCGCCGCGAACGCGGTACGTGCCTTGCGTGAGGTCGAGCTCGTTGCGCGTGTACTGCATGTCGGCGAGGCGACGCAGCAGCTTGCGCTGGTCCATGCGGTCGCCGCGATCGAGGTGCAGCACCATGCTCAGGTAGGCCTGCGGGTCGCCGAGGCCGTAGATCGCCGACACCGTCGCGACGATGATCGCGTCGGGCCGCTCGAGCAGCGCCTTGGTGGCCGAGAGCCGCATCTGCTCGATGTGCTCGTTCACCGAGGCGTCCTTTTCGATGTACGTGTCCGACGACGGCACGTACGCCTCGGGCTGGTAATAGTCGTAGTAGCTGACGAAGTATTCGACGGCGCTCTGCGGGAAGAACTCCTTGAACTCGCCGTAGAGCTGCGCTGCGAGCGTCTTGTTGTGCGCCATCACGAGAGTCGGCCGCTGCACCTGCTGGATCACGTTGGCGACCGTGTAGGTATTGTGGACGAACAAGCCGCCGCGACCGGCGAGGAACGTCTCCGGGCCTGGCACGGACAGGTCGTACACGTAGGGATGCTCGTAGACAATGCGTTCGACCTTGGCAATTCCGGTCCATCGAACCGAGCACAGTCCGCGCAACGCACCCAAGGTCTTCCACCAGGCCAGATCGGCGATATTCCTGCCGCTCGCCTCCCGGGCCAATCCCTCCAACAGGTTCTTCAGGAGTGCTCGGCTGGGTTGCCTCGCGCCACTCTCGAGACAACTGATCATCGGTCGCGAACAGCCCGCGAGTCGCGCAACGTCGCGTTGCCAGAGGCCCATGCCCGACCGCAAGGAACGCAAGTCCTGTGGCTGGACGGGTACCACATCGCAGTTGGTGTCGGCATCACGCCTGCAGGCGGCGACGAGCTTCCCCAGCTTGTCAGGGTGTCGAAACGCGATGCCGACCGCGTACCGCCGCAGGTCGGCGACGCCGGAAATCACGACGTGGAAGTAGAACGCTCCAGCATGGCTGGAGTTCGTCGCACGCTTCCAGGTCCTGCGCAGCCGGGCGTGGATGCCAAAGCGCTTGAGCGCGTATGCCAGATCCGATGCCAGTGCTTCACTGGCAGTCGTCGCGCTGAGCTCGCCACCGTCGCCGACCGTGCCATCGCCATCGAAATAGGCGCGCAGCATCAGGCCCAGCGATCGATCGGAGAGCCGCGGCCAGAAATCCGGCAGACGCTTTTCCGCCGCTCTCGTGCCACAGGTCTTTGCCAGCAAGGTCGTGAGCGCAGTGGAAGAAACGTGGTAATCCGACGACGGCAGAATGCGATACGGCACGCGTAAGTCGCGCAGCCCCGTCTCGATCTCTGCACGAATCAGCGGGTGCCGATTGGAGATCGTCACGAACCGGGCCTCGGCGTGACCTTCGGCAATGTAATACCCGAAGAGTCCCAGCACGGAGTCGGTGAGCGTCAACCGAGCCGGCAGGCGGCAGGCTCGCTTCTTGCCCCCCACACTGATGTCTTCCATTGGAGCGTCGCGGCCGAATTCGCCGGTGACTGCCGCCAAACGGAGGTAGTTGGCTACCTTGATGCCGGATCCGCGCACGCCCGCACGAATCGAGTGCAGCTTCGCGCGAGTAGGAACGTCGCATGCGCTGAGGACGTCCAAAGCGCAGTGGAACCCGACCGCACTCGCGTAGTGCGCAACGGCTTCCTCGGCGAAAACCGAAAGATTGCTGTCCACGAGATACGGCAGCACGTCGAGTTCGCGCAGGTCGCCCGTGGCGGCAATCGACTCGGGGGTCGGCAGGCGGTCGGTGTTCCGGACATCGTCGGTGCGCACCAGCGTCGGCCGGCCATCGCGGAGCACCCAGAAGTTGTGATCCGCCGTGGCCGTTACCGTGCGCCCGCACGTCGTCGTGATCGAGTACATCTCCGCGGGTGCGGAATGACGCAGGAATACAGCGACCGGATAACGTGCGGCGCGGCCCTTCGCAGTGTCGTAGGCCTCAGTGAAATACGCCACGTCCGCGCAGGCGTAACGCTCCGTTCCCGAGTCTTCGTTCAGGGCAGGAACGCCCTCGATCAGCGCGTCGATGAACGGCCCGGCCTTGACAACCTCAGCGCACTCCTTGCCATCCACGTGCCGCACGACGTAAAGCGGATCGTCGTAGCCAATGCTCTTGCCCGAACCCGTGACGCCCAGCAGCGTCTGGTGTGCGAGGCCGTTCTGGAGTCCGTCCACGAGACGCGCGATCGCCTCGGGCTGGTCACCCGCCGGGGCGTACTTCGCTTCGAGCCGGAATGCGCGTGGAACGTCGGTCATGCGGATCCTGCCGCTCCTGGTGGAATCGTCCTTGGGAGACCCCGCAGATTAGCCTAAAATGCCGGGTCGTTTGTCCCCCCCCTCCTGGATGATCACCACAGTGCCCGTCGAAATCGCTGCGCGCGTCAGTCGAGTCAAGCCCTCGCCCACCGTCGCCCTCACCGGCCGCGTCGCGCGGCTCAAGGCCGAAGGCAAGGACATCATCGGCCTCGGCGTCGGNGAGCCGGATTTCGACACGCCNNCGCACATCGCCGACGCCGGCGTCGAAGCGATCCGCAAGGGCTTCACGCGNTACACCGCGGTNGAGGGCATCCCGGAGCTCAAGGACGCCATCATCGGCAAGTTCAAGCGCGACAACGGCCTCACCTACACGCGGCCGCAGATTCTCGTGTCGACCGGCGCGAAGCAGACGATCTACAACCTGTTCATGGCCGTGATCGACCCGGGTGACGAGGTCGTGATCCCGGCGCCGTACTGGGTGTCGTACCCCGACATGGCGCTGCTCGCCGACGGCGTCCCGGTGATGCCGTACGCGGGCCCCGACCAGGGTTACAAGATCACGCCCGCGCAGCTCGAGCAGGCGATCACGGCGCGCACGCGCGTGTTCATGCTCAACAGCCCGAGCAACCCGACCGGTGCGGCCTACACGCGCGCCGAGCTCGAAGCCCTCGGTGCGGTGATCGCGAAACACCCGCGCGTGATCGTCGCGACCGACGACATGTACGAG
>Ga0065704_10070980_pt1 | contig 14102 bp, 13 predicted proteins | sample SwiRhicommuniRL2_FD_59091 | JGI IMG/M metagenome (GOLD analysis project Ga0065704, IMG submission 59091) | Switchgrass rhizosphere bacterial communities from Rose Lake, Michigan, USA - RL2 v2 (version 2) | ecosystem: Host-associated > Plants > Roots > Rhizosphere > Soil | place: East Lansing, MI
TAATGCATTAGCCTCATTAAAATTCACCTATTCACCGGCGGGAGTGAATATACAAAGGCTGGGAGCCGGAGATGTACCTGATCCTGACCGGGCAACTGATTTTACCATTGTAAACGGGCGCATTACATACGGGGTAGAACGCATGCCTAATAAGCTCGCCAGGAAATTCTATTATGGTTATGATGATGCCGGCCGGCTCACACAGGTATCTATTCAACAGCAGTATGATGGTATGACAGATGAAACCCACTATTACCAATTGACATACGATGCAAAGAACAATGTAACACATATCGGCTTTGTAAGGAAAGATAATGGAGGACAGGATAATGCCGATTCCATATCCATTACTAAAACCTGGTATGAAAAGAGGTTCGTTTCATGGGGCAATATGGGATTTAACTACTTCGGTACAGCCCCCTGTGGCCAGCAACACCTGGGTTACGGGATTGCGATACCCTTTTCCATGGCTGGTTACATCTATCCCGGAGAGCATGCATTGAAAACTGAAACAACAGACGATTATAACTGGAATGCTTTAGGCAGAAGATGGGTGTTTTACCGAAACAGTTCATTCACAGTAGCAGAGCCTGACTATGAATATGATGGAAATGGCCGCCTGGTGAAATATTTCGGAAAGGTTATTGAATGGCAATAAAACCAATAAGATGAAAAAGAAAAATGCTTTTCTCGCCTGTTGCATCATCTTTTGTATCGCCTGTAAAAAGGGAGACGGCGGCGGCAATAACTGGCGCATGCCCATGATAAAAACAGCAACAGTAAACAATTTTACCACCACTTACTGGCACGACAGGCAAGGCCGTGTGATCAAAACGGAGGATGCTGCCATAAGGACCGAGTATAGTTATACCGGAGATTCTCTTTTTTTTAAATCAACCGAGCTGGCTACAAACGCTTCGAAAAAATATGCAGGAAAGCTCAACGCCAATGGAAGATTGGTATACCTGGGTGGAACAGAATATAAATACGACGCCAGTGACCGGTTGACCGAAACTTTATTTGCTCCTGGCGGCGATGGATGGCGCAAATTCAATCAATACTATTATAACAGTGCCACCGGCCTGCTGGACAGTATGCGTCAGAGTGAATCCAGGCTGGTGCAAACCCGTTGGAAGCAAACTATTATTTACACTTATTATACGGATATGACCGAAACACACGGTTATGAGAACCAGGGAGCAGGCTTTTGGGGCAGGAATGCTCCGCATCCCGTAAACCATACGGACGTCTGGACCCCCATATCACAGGCGCCTTACAGAAAGATCACTTATACCATGGATAATCACTACGCATACGATGATGCAGGGCGTATTGTAGTAGAGGATCATGATGAACTGAGGCCGGATAATACTTCCGTGCAATGGAGAACTGTTTATACCTACTATTAATATAGGGGCCTATTATCAGCTCTACAACAAATGCAACGAATACAGAAAGGAATTTTCCTCTTAAAGGGAATGGAGTGATGAAGACACGAATTATGTCGCAATAAACCCGTTAATTGTCTCATCAGCCCCCGGCAGCCCCACCTTTAACCCCTAATTTTGAATCATGATGCTTGCAAACAAAATAGCCGTGATCTACGGTGCAGGAGGCTCTATTGGCGGTGCTGTAGCCAAAGCTTTTGCACAGGAAGGAGCCAGGGTGTTTCTGGCCGGCCGTACACAATCTTCTCTTGATACAGTAGCAAAACACATCCTTGCTTTGGGCGGCAAGGCTGAAACAGCTATTGTAGATGCATTAGATGAAAAGGCCATCACCCAATTTACCGATGCTGTAATAACCCAAGCAGGAAGGATAGATATATCCTTCAATGCCATTGGCCTGGAAGATGTACAGGGTATCCCCATTGTGGAGATGACCTTGAAAGACTTTCTGCAGCCCGTTCAGATTGCTATGCAAACGCAGTTTCTTACGGCTAAGGCCGCAGGTAAACACATGATTCAACAAAAGGGAGGTGTGATCCTGTCTATCACCGCTACACCTGCCGGTAAGGCTTATGCACTCGTTGGAGGTTTTGGGCCGGCATGCAGCGCATTGGAAGGCTTTTCACGGAACCTGGCAGATGAATTGGGGCCACATGGCGTGAGGGTAGTAGGGATTCGTTCAGCAGGCTCCCCTGATTCCGCAGTGTTCCTGAATGCGCTGGAACAGGAAGCTAAAGGAACGGAACCTTATAATTTTATAAAAGACCTGGAAGATGATACCATGCTGAAGAGATTGCCATTAATGGCAGAGATCGCCAGCACAGCTGTATTCCTGGCTTCTGACAGGGCCAGCGGTATGACAGGTACATTCGCGAATGTAACCTGCGGCACTACGCGGGATTAAGCTCCATATCATAACGGTGCATACCTTCTCCATAGGAATCAGGAGTGATCTTAGTGGTCACAAACCCCAGTTTCTCAAAGAAAGTGTAAGAATGCTGTGTGGTATCCAGGCCGATGATGCATTGGGGGGCAATGGCCTTGATTGCCGCTATACGGTGTAAGATCAGGGCTTTGCCAATACCTTTTTTATGCAGGCTGTTATGCACAAGTCCCCAGGTCATCCTGGCGGTTTGTTTGTCCGGCTCAATATAGTAACCTCCGCAGCCAATCACTTCATTATCCTGTTCTACTACAAAATATGATTCATTAGTTGTTTCTACTTTTCCCAGCCAGTTTTCAAAATCAGTTAACTCATCTGGCATGAAGAATTTGGGCATATTACTTTTAAATGCAGCAATGCAAGCCTGCCGGTCTGCCGCAGTGTATAGTCTGATAAGCATAGTGCAAATTAAAGCTAAATTTTCTCCGCACGTACGATCAGTGTTTCCATTTTTTCCACAGGCTCCGGCTTTTCAATCACATGGATCTTACCAAAGCCACTACTTTTCAGCAATACTGCCACATCTTCCTTTTCATACAAACGAAAACCATATTGTACAAAGGGTAATCCCTGCATCACAGACGCGGGCCTGATGGCAATAAATAGCTTTCCGCCCGGCTTTAATACCCTGTGTATCTCTGCCAGGTCTTTCTGCGGATGCTCCCAGAAGTAAAGTGTATTTACAGTGAATACCGTATCAAAGAGCGCATCAAATAAAGGCAGTTCATCAGAAGCTGCTGCAATAAATTCTGCCTGTCTTTTTTGAATGAAGCGGCTGTTAAGAGAACGCGCCTCTGCTACCATCGTCTCTGAAAGATCACAACCTGTATATTTCACCGAAGGGGCAGCTGATAATATATCCTTCACAAAAAAGCCATTCCCCATCCCAATCTCCAGGATTTGCTGATGGCTTTTTATTTCCAAAGCAGCAATAGTGTACTGGTTGATATACAAATTTCCTTCATTCATCTTTAAGCCCACCTCTTTCCCCAGATCGCCCACAGGTTTCCTCAATTGTTCAGCAATAGCTTTAACGTCCATGTTTTTTATGCAAATATCTGGCCCATAACACAGAAGAAATTGTAAAAAACCGACAGTTATTGGCATGGCACCATTTTTGGAACTCATTCTCTAAAAATATAACCATGAGCAAGATCCGCATAGCCATCGTGGCCGCCCTGATAGGTTCAGCCATTTCCCTCACCAGTATGGCGCAGGGAATAGAAAAAGTAGGTAAGAAAATTGATACCACCGCTAAAAAGATCGGTAATAAAACAGCCTCTACAGCTGTTAAAGGTGCATCCGCCATTAAGGATAAGATCTATAAAGGCAAACAGGCCCCGGGAGGAGAGGTGGTCTATATTGATAGTAAAGACCGTAAGTATTATGTAGATGGAAAAGGGAAGAAGGTATACCTGAAACCATCTCAGATAAAAGATAAGGAATAAAAAAAGGCCCGTAACCACGGGCCTTTTTTTATTTGATGACAATCTCCGCTACTACCGGTAAATGATCTGAAGGATACGTTTCGTTGATCACTTTAGAACTATTTACACTAAAAGCAGGGGAGAAGATGATATGATCGATCACCCGTTTCGGATTATTTACAGGGATCGTAAAGCCGCAGTTAGTGCAGGAACTGGTGAACTTCGGGCTTAGTAATTTGAACGCTGCGCTTTCAGGCGTACAGTTCAGATCGCCTGCAATGATCAGTGGCGTAGCTGTGATATTATTCAATGCAGCTGCCTGTTCCTCCCTGTTGCCTGCATTCTTCACATCAAAGTGTGTGCTGCCTATGGTGAGTTTCTTTCCATTGCGGAAAGTGATCTCAGCGGTAGCTACTACACGATCTTCAACAGAAGGGTTACTGGTTTCCGGCAAGCGAATGGTGTTAGTATTACTTAAGGGGAATTTAGATAAGATCGCTACACCATATCCGCCACCTTCGTAATCGATGGCTTTCCCGAAATAAGCATGCATACCCGTTTTAATGGCAATAATATGGGCCTGGTCAATATTCCCGGAACGTTTGGTATTTACATCCACTTCCTGTAAAGCCAGTACATCCGGGTTCTGGTCTTTGATCACACGCACAATCGCATCCAGGTCGATCTCTCCTGTGGCCTCTTTGGTTGGAGGATTGCAATGATGGATGTTATAGGTCATGACCCTTAAAGTATCTCCTTTCGTAGCCGGATTGGCATACTGTAACAGGAAAGAGAATGCATATATCAGTGTGTACATGTTTCAGTTTTTTAAGATTACCAACCCGGGTTTTGTGGTGCCAGTGCAGGATTACGTTGTATCTGCGTCAGTGGAACAGGGAAGAGATAATGTTTGGGATCAACAAATTGCCTTCCTGTCATTACAATAATATACCCATTGGCATCCGCTGCCAGGTTGCTTACCTGCGAAGGCACAGCTGCCAGTGACTTTTTCATGCCCTTTACATCTGCGGCTAAGAGGCTGCCTTGTTTCCAGCGGATGATGTCGTACCATCTTTGCCCTTCCCGTGCCAGTTCCACTCTTCTTTCCCTCCTGATTTCCGTTCTGAGGTCCAGGCCATCTGCAGCGAGTTCTGTGATCACCATCTTTTTCATGCCAACCCTGTCACGCAGTTTATTGATCGTGAGATCAAGATCCGCCTGGGTAAGGGTGTTCTGTTCCATTCTGGCTTCTGCATAAGTCAGTAGTATTTCTGCGAGGCGCAGCACGTGAATATCATTCTGGTCTTTTGAAACCGCTGCAACAGTGCTTATTTCCACATACTTGGTAAAGTAATACCCCGTGATAGTTACACAGCCCAGCTTATCAGAAACAAACTTCGGTGCTGTGAAGATGCCTGCATTGGTGTTAGCCGGATTACCATCTTTTTTACCACCCCATGCCGCACCCGGTGCCAGAATGGTTTGTTTCATCCTTGGATCGCGGTTAGCGAATATATTAGCATAAGTATCTTCCTTGTAAAGCGGTGACCTGTCAATAGGGAGGCCATCTGTACAGAGGTAAGCATCCACAAGCGCTTTGGTAGGATTATAGCGGGATGCCTGGTCTGGCACCTGTGATTCACGGCTGATGTTATGCATGCTCACATCTGTGAGGTTGATGCGGGCAGCAATTGTTTCTTTATTGGCACCTGCAGATAGTTTACCTGCGTAAGTGAACAGGTTGTAATAGTCTACCGCTGGCTTGCCGGTTGAATAGAGGGAATATACACCCAGGTCCATTACATCCTTCGCTGCTTTTTCTGCTACATCCCATCTGCTGTCATATAAAGCCATACGGGCTTTAAAACCCAGTGCAACCCCTTTGCTGAAGCGGCCGAGATTGGTTTTGGTCTGGGGTTCTTTCTGCATTTGCGCAGCAGCTTCTTCCAGTTCTTTCAGGATGAAATCTATGATCTCTTTTTTGGTATTACGTGGTCCGTATAATTCATCGATCTTTAAGGGTTTGGTGGTCAGGGGAAGGTCTCCGAAATAGGACACCAGGTTCATGTACATATAAGCCCTGATGGTCCTTGCTTCACCGGCCATTTGATCTTTTATTGCCTGTGGAACGGTAGTGGCCTTTTCATAATTGGCCAGGAAAACATTACACTGGCGGATCCCGGAATACTGGCTTACCCATTCTGCATTTACGGAAGACAGGTCCGGATCAAAGTTGCCACTGCCAAAGATGCGGTATGCATCGCCGGTGCTTGAGTTGATGCTGTTGTCGCCCATCTGGTCCATGGCCACTGTGTTGTTATTCTTCACATTAGCATACAAGGCTTTCAACGCAAGGGTGAGTTGTTCTTCCGTAGTCCAGAAGTTGGCATCTGAAATAGCATCCAGCGGTGCACGGTCCAGGAAGCCCTTTCTGCAGGAGCTTGGAATGATAAGGAGTGAAACGGATATATAAAGAAGTATCTTTTTCATGATCATTTAAAATTGATGTTTAAACCAAATACAAATGTTTTAACCTGTGGGTAGAAACCGCCTAAGCTCACAGGTGTTTCCGGGTCATATCCGTAGAAGAAGTCAGATTTGGTGAGCAGGTTATCTGCAGAGAAATAAGCCCTTAAACGGTCTATCCTGTAGCGTTCTGTGATCCTTTTAGGAATAGTATAACCCACCTGTATGTTCTTTAACCGCAGGTAAGCTGCATTCTCCAGCCAGAAGGTAGAAAGGCGCTGGTTATAGGAATAACCATAGGTCAACCTGGGGTAGCTGGCACCAGGGTTGGTAGGCGTCCATCTGTCCAGGTGGATCTTTTGCGGATTGGAACTTTCATTAATGAAAGCATGCCTTGCAGCACCGGCAATATAACCGTTTGCTTCACCTACGCCCTGTAAAAAGAAGCTCAGGTCAAAACCTTTATACTGGCCATTGGCTTTAAAGCCATAAGTATAACGGGGGATGGCACTGCCTATCACCTGCCTGTCGTCAGCCGCAGTGATCTTTTTGTCGCCATTCAGGTCTTTATATATCATATCTCCCGGCTGCATAGGATAACTTGCATCATAAGGGAAATTAGGCGTGTATTTTTTAGTGACATCATCATAGGTGTAATCAGATATCTGAGAAATACGCTCTGCCACAAAGCCATAGAATGCATCGATAGGCTGCCCTACAGTTCTGATCTGATCCGCTACAGTAGCAGGTGCATTTCCAAGGCTCAGTACTTTGTTGCGTACATCTGAAATATTTGCACTTACGCCGTAAGAGAAGTCTTTGATATTATCCTGCCAGCCTACCTGCAGTTCCCATCCTTTGTTCTGCACTTTACCGGCATTTTGCGGAGGGTAGGAGCCGCTTAAACCAAGCACATCAGGTAAGGGAACTTTCAGAAGAATGTCGTTTGTATTGTTGATGTAATAATCAGCTGTTACACTCAGGCGGTTATTCAACATCGACAGGTCAATACCAATATCCTGTTTGATCACAGATTCCCAGGTAAGCAGTTCATTGGGGATGCCCGTCTGGCGATAGCCTACCGTAAGCACATTGCCAATTGGTTCTGTGGCCACGGAGCCGATAGAAGAGAGGTAAGCAAAATCATCTCCTACTTTATCATTGCCCTGTGTACCATAAGAAGCCCTGATCTTACCGAAGTTGATAACGTTCTTCAACGGCTGGAAGAAGTTTTCGTTAGAGAACACCCATCCTGCAGAGCCGGAGAAGAACCAGTTCCAGCGAAGGTTAGGCGCAAAACGGGACGATCCGTCGTAACGGAAGTTACCTTCCAGTAAATATTTATCGCTGTACCCGTAGTTCACTCTTCCAAAAACAGACTGCAATGCATTTTGATTTGCATCAGAAGTGTTCAGCGGGTTTAACGTTCCCAGGTTAATGCTGCCAAGGTCCTGCGTGGGTAGGTTGGTTCTGCTGGTGCTGAAGTTGCGTCCCACGCTTTCTTCAGAAGAAGCTGCTGCCAGCGCTTTCACATAATGTTTGCCGGCAAAGGTCTTCTCATATTCCGCCATGCCTATCACTGTTTGATAGTAAGCCGTGTAATCCCGGTTATCTATCTTATTGGGATTATTGGTCTGATAGATCAGGGAGTTGTCTACCGGGCTGTAATAGTTAATGGTTTTGGTAAAGATCTCCCGGAAGGAATTTGATTTTACCAGGCCGTACTGCCCGCGTAACCTGAAATCTTTTGTGATATTTAAGGTTGCCTGAATGTTTCCGGTGATCTCCTGCGAGGTGAAATAATTTGTACCGCCATCCGTAACCACCGCAATAGGGTTTTGTGATCCGCCCAGGTACCCCCAGCCGCCTGTTGTAAAGCGTATTGGCACCAAAGGAGAGATCTGGTGCGCAGAATAGATAGGGCCGCCATCACCGCTCACATCTGCGCTGGAACCTATCTGGTTCCTGTCTATATAACCAAGGTTGGCATCCAGTTGCAGTACATCAAACAAAGTAGTATTGATCCTTAAACGTACATTCTGCCTTTTTGAATCGAAGTTATCGCCTGTGATCAAACCGCCCTGTTTTAACAGGGAGTAAGAGAGGTAGTAGTTGATGTTATTGGCGCCACCGGATAAGTTGAGCATATGGCTTTGCTGTGGTGCATTAGACTTATACATTTCTTTCACCCAATTGGTATTGGCATAAAAGTTTTTATCAGAACCATCCTTTGCGATCTGGATCTGCGCATCCGTATAAGTAGGGTTGGCACCTGCATTCACCTTAGCTTCATTGAGCAGCGTCATATAGTCCACAGAACCCAGAAAGTCCGGTAATGCCGTTGGTGTCTGAAGTCCGAAGTAGTTGTTGTAGCTCAGCACAGGTTTCGCATTGTTCTTTCCCTTTTTGGTGGTAACGAGGATTACGCCGTTAGCACCACGTACACCGTAAATAGAAGAAGAGGCTGCATCTTTCAATACTGTAATGGTTTCAACGTCTTCAGGGTTGAGGATATTGATATTGCCACTGGGGATACCATCCACTACCAGCAGGGGGCTGGCATCATTGAGGGTACCAATACCGCGGATGCGGATTGTTCCACCGCCACCACCAGGTATACCTGTTGAGTTCACTACCGTAACACCAGGCATTTGCCCCTGCAGGGCAGAACCTACAGAAGTAGCCGGGCGGCCTTTGAAATCTTCGCTGCTTACTGTGCTCAGTGCGCCTGTTAAATTTGCTTTCTTCTGCGTGCCATAACCTACTACCACCACTGCATCGAGGTTGGTAGTGCCTGGTTTTAAGGTCACTGCATAATTTTGTTTACTGTCCACCGTAATGATCTGTGGATCATATCCCATCATGATCACCTGTAGTTTATCACCGGCTACTGCATCTATCCTGAACGTGCCGGTTTCATCTGTCATCACAGATTTGTTAGTCGTCTGATTTAAAATTCTGGCGCCCGGGATACCAGTGCCATTCTCATCCGTAATCTTGCCCGTGATCTCTGCTCTTTGCAACGGAGCTTTTCTTTTTACAACAATCGTTTTATTGTTGATGGTGTAGGTGAGGGGTTGCCCTTCAAAACATTTGTTCAATACTTCCTCAATAGAAGCATCCCTGATGTATACGGTTACCGGCTTCGCATCTGCCAGCATTTCCGTGTTGAGCAAAAAATCGTAACCTGTTTGTTTCCTGATCTCCTTAAAGATCTCTTTTAAAGATGCCTGTGTTTCAAAAAGACTGATCTTCTGTGCATAGGCTACCGCACTTACCTGCATAGACAGGAAGAACATCAGGGACATGGTTATTTTCATAACCCTGAACGCCTTAAATGAATAATGACGAACGCTGAGCATAAAGTTGAATTTGAGCTGATTGAGTATTTTTATAAGGTGTAAGCTGAGATCAGTTAATGACGGTGATATGCCTTTCTTCTATTTTAAATTGTACTGTTCCTGTTAATGACAGCATGTTTAATACATCGGATACATTTTTAGACCTGGATATTACCCCCATATAGGATAATTTGCTGTTTTTGTTATTATATTGGATATCTACATTGTACCATCTGGATATTTTCCGCATAACGGAAGTCAGTTCTTCATCGTTAAAGTTGAAGTAACCGTTCTTCCAGGCGAGCGCCTGGTCAGTATCCGCTGTTCTTACTTTAAATCCTGCCGCCTGCGTGTAAAGGCCCTGCTGCCCGGGTTTTAAGATTACATCATTTGTTCCGTTGCTGAGTTTAACCTTCCCTTCCAACAATGTGGTATTGATGTTGGCTTCATCCTTATAAGCCATTATATTGAAGTGTGTACCTAATACTTCTACCTGCATATCCCTCACTTTCACCAAAAAGGGTTGTTGGCTTTTAGCTACTTCGAAATAAGCTTCTCCATCCAGTTCCACTATCCTTTCTTTGCCGTTCATCTGTGTAGGGAACTTAAATGAAGTAGCTGCATTTAGCCATACCTTGCTGCCGTCCGGCAGGCTGAGACTATACTGTCCGCCTCTTGGGATATTGATGGTGTTGAAAATGACCTCGTTTGCATCCCCGCCTGTTTCCTCGTATGTTAATTGCCCATGGAGGGTTTTACTGATCACAGTGGCTCCCTGCTGCGCAATCTTTCCTTTAATGCTATCATTCAGTTCCACTACACTGCCATCGCCTAAAATGAGCACTGCTTTATTACTACCGGGTTGGATATCATGTCTAACAGCAGTAGCGGGCGTAAGGGAGGCTATCGGTTGCTTATTTCCTTTCCTTAACAGCATTAACCCACTCAGTACCACGGCAGACAACATGGCTGCTGCCACGGCATATCTTTTCCAGGGGAAGAGGGGTTTTACCTTTTCCCTTTCCGCAATGCTGTTTAATAATTTGCCATATATTTTAGCCTGAAGTTGATCATCTTTATAGTCGGTTTCAGACAATGAGAAGCCGTCTTTATACTGCTCCAGCAGTTTCAGCTCTTCCGGACTGCATTCATTGTTTAAATATTTTTCATATAAGATGATGTATTCTTCTTTAGTCATGTGGCGGGCTTTATATCTCTATAGAGACAATTACTTTTCCCAACACACATACTTTTCTAAAAAAAATCTATATTTTGTTAGCACAACCTCTTTCTTAATGAACAGTTCATTTTAATTTAACACGGGGCGTAATTATATTTTGTCAATTTTGAGGCATGAACATGATTGATGCTAATTCAGCGGATGCTGAAATATGGCTTGCTGTCAGGAATGAAGATAAAGCAGCTTTCAACTTGCTGTTCAACCGTTACTGGGGGCGGTTGTATCAAACTGCCTTATCTCTGCTCAGAGATAATGAGGCCAGTGAAGAAATAGTGCATGATGTATTCCTGAATATATGGCTCAAAAGAAACACGCTGGAAATAACGGACTTTAAGAACTATCTCATCTCCGCTACCCGTTATCATATATACAGAGAATTAAAAGCAAAGAAAGCAACACAGGAATTACCTACGGAATATAATGAATCGTTCAGTTTTAACTATGCGGAAGAAAAATTATCCGAGCAAACCTTCCATGAACAATTAAGTTTTTACCTGAGCGCATTACCTAAGCGCTGTAAAGAGATTTTTCTGTTAAGCCGGCAGGAGAACCTCAGTAACCAGGAGATTGCGGACAGGCTGAATATTTCTAAGAGGAGCGTGGAGAATCAGATCACACATGCTTTGCAATATTTGCGGGTGAACCTCAAGAATTTTTTCCTCTTGCTTATTTTGCTGAATATGAAATAAACGCATTATAATGATGCGTTCGGGATTACATGCTTAAATTTACATCAAGGCAACTGATATTGCTGGAAAAAATCCCACAACAGGTCATTCGCATTGATAACCGCAGAAGGTTTATCTCCAAGTGGCAAACCGCCCGGTGATCCTCCCGGCCATGCATGCCCGCCATCTTTCGTCAGGTAATATTGAATACTGGTATTATTACTGCAACCTGTCCATTTCGTGAGCTTATAGGAACTATTATTTACAACAACCTGTGCAGGAGCAGCACAGGCATTCATTAATGACCATACCTGGAACACGGAATCAAGCGGTGGGTTATAATGGTTGGAAAAACCTGTTCCCACCCCTCCGGTATAAGGAACATTACTATCCAGTACGGAGTGCATATGCAGTATAGGAACTGCACGGGAGGCATTGCAGGGCTGTGTTACCACCATGGTAGAACTATTAGGCGCAATAGCTGCAATTTTGCCGGAAAGTTCACAAGCCAGCCGGTAAGCCATCATACCACCATTGGAATGTCCGGTGGCATATACTTTTTTAGGGTTGATCTTATAGTTCGCTACCAGGTGATCTATCAATTGGCTAATGAATTTTACATCGTTGATGTTATGGTCCCTTGCATAATCGCAACATCCACCCGCATTCCAGGTTTGCGCCTTCAACAGGCCGTTGCCTTTTACACCATTAGGATACACCACAATGAATTTTGCTGCATCAGCTTTCTGGGAAAGTTTGGAAGAGGATTCAAACTGACCGCCATTTCCTCCACCGCCATGCATGGCTATCACCAAAGAAAAATCATTGCCCTCCTCGTAATTGGGCGGGAGGTGCAGGGTATAGGTCCTGGAAAGCCCATCAACAGTTATACTGCCGTCAGAACCGGGATTGGACTCCTTTTTTTTGAGGCAGCTCATAAAACTAAGGCAAAGCAGGGGGAGCAGGATGGCTTTCATAAGTACTGAGACTTGCAGAAAAGGTAAAGGTTTAAATTCTCTTTTTTGTATATTTTCGCTCCATGAATAGCATATATGAGCATGCGCATATAAAAGCCAGGGAACTTTTTACAGAAGATTTCTACTGGAGCCCCATTGAAGAAACTTCTCCCTTTGGGAATGATGATGGAGCAGATGCATTTTATCAGTTCCTGGAATGGCGGGAAGCCAACGAAACTGCCAGCCCCTTAATTTTCATAGAAATGTTACTGGATACATGGGGGTATAGCAGGGGACCTGCACCACATGATGCTGAAGTGGCAGAATATTTAGTGGCGCGTTCAGCATTAGGTACCAATAATGTGATCATAGCGGTAGGATTTGGCCAGTTTGTACTGGAAGGAAAGATTGATAAGGACCTGCTTGCCCGGACAATACAGTCAGTAGAGAAGGAATCAACCACATCCAAATTAAGCGTGTTCGAAGAAGATTACCGGGGCAAAAGACTGGAACAGTTAAACATCCTGCGAAAAGCCCTCGATAAAATGGTATAAATGGATACCTTCTTTTCAAAAATAAACACTTACACAAAACTTTCTGAGGAAAGCCGCAAAGCATGGGAAGCCATCCTTGTAGCAAAAACCTACAAGCGGGGAGAGAATTTTGTGTCTGAAGGGCAGGCGCCAAAGAAAGTGGCGTTTGTAGTGAAAGGTCTTTTTTCGCAGGACTATATTTCTGATAAAGGAGAAGTAGTGATCAAAACCTTCTTTCCTGAGCTGCGTTTTGCCGCATCTGTCAGCGCCATGCTCAGTAGTACCCCCAGTGTATTTACGATCACTGCACTGGAAGATACCAATGTACTGGAATACGATTTCTTTGCATTTAAGAAACTGGCAACACAGTATATGGATATCGCCACTTTCTATATGAACTATATGGAACTGCACTGGATCATAGAGAAAGAACCTCTGGAGATAGCCCTGCGGCACGACCCTGCCGGCAAACGTTACGAAGCCTTTGCAGAAAAGTACCCCGGCCTTATTAAGCGGTTAAAGAAACACCATATTGCTTCCTATCTTGGTATTACCCCCACACAATTAAGCCGCATTTTATTCGCCAATAAATAATTCCCCATTCCTCAACATATGTAAATGTTTTGGCTTTTTCTCCGCCATAGCTTTGTATCATTCAATCATTCAAAAAACAAATATTATGGCTACCAAAGTATTTATCAATCTGCCCGTTAAGAATTTAGAAGCATCCATGCAGTTTTTTACGGAACTGGGATTTACCTTCAATCCCCAGTTCACGGATGAAAAAGCAGCCTGCATGGTGATCAGCGACAGCATCTATGCAATGATGCTACAGGAAGAATACTTCAAAACCTTTACAAAAAAGCCGGTAAGTGATGCAAAAAAGGCTACAGAAGTATTAATAGCACTGGATGCAGCTTCAAAGGAAGAAGTGGAGGAGTTGGTAGCAAAAGCAAAAAAGGCAGGCGGCAACATTTATAATGAGCCTGCGGATTATGGCTGGATGTACCAGCATAGCTTTGAAGACCTGGATGGTCATCAGTGGGAATTAGCCTATATGGACATGAGTAAAATGCCGAC
>Ga0065704_10070981_pt1 | contig 14099 bp, 8 predicted proteins | sample SwiRhicommuniRL2_FD_59091 | JGI IMG/M metagenome (GOLD analysis project Ga0065704, IMG submission 59091) | Switchgrass rhizosphere bacterial communities from Rose Lake, Michigan, USA - RL2 v2 (version 2) | ecosystem: Host-associated > Plants > Roots > Rhizosphere > Soil | place: East Lansing, MI
CTGGCTCACCCGCCTGCGCTCGCGCGGCGAGAGCGAGGCCGGCCGGCGCCTGCGCGAATGGTTGCTGGCCGAAGGCCAGCCCGCCACCGGGTAAGCGCGCGGACACCGCGGCGCGACCGATAGGACACCACCCGGCGCCGGCGCCGGCGACGACGCCCGTTCCACCCGCTCAGGCACCACGCAGCGCGCGCTCAGCGGCAGGCGTCGCCGCGCGCGAACTCCATGCCGACCAGACCGCGCACGAAGTACGCGAAGCGCGGATCCCAGATCGCGTTGTGGTCCTGGATCAGCGATCCGTCCACGCGCACGTTCAACAACGGCACCCATGGCGCCGGCGGCGGTGACGCGGCGGTGGCGGCCAGTTCCAGTCCGCCCAGTGCGAACGCACCGGGGCCGGCGCGGAACCGCCCCCAGGTGCGCACCGCGGCGGAGAACGCCTCCGGCGTCAGCGCGGTCGGCGCCGCCGCGCCCGGCAGTGGGCGCAGGCGGTAGCGCGAAAAGTCCGGATACAGCCCGTACGGCGTGGTGATCAGCGCGGCGCCGCCCGCACCGGCTTGCGCGATGCGCTGCGCGTAGAACAGCCGCATGCCGCGCGGAAACTCGCGGGACAGCGCGGTGTCGGCCTCGGACGTGAAACTGACCAGCGCCAACGGCGTGCAGGCCGGGAACCGTGTCCGCGCGGCAGCCGCATGCAGGGCGACGAACTGCTCCGCCTCGATCGCCGGATTCAGCAGGACCACCAGATCCGCGTACGCCGGCTGCCGGCCACCCTGCGCGGCGCCGACCGCCTCGGCGAGCCGGTCCTTGACCGCACTGAACAGGACGCCACCACCGAAACTGTGGCCGATCGCCACCAGGCGGCTGTGCTGCGAGGCGCGGCGCATCGCGGCCAGCCGCGCCAGCACGCCACGCACCCCGTCCACGCCGGTGGTCAGGCCCAGTTCCTTCTTGTCCCGATACGACAGCAGCGCGACCAGATCGTGGTCGGAGGCCTTTGCCTGCCAGCCCAGGTAGACGCCGACGACGGCGCGCCGCTGCCCGACCGCCGACGTTCGCTCCTGCGCCTGCAACTGGCGCAGGAAGGCCTTGAAGGCGATGACGTTGCCGTCGTTCTGCGCCGCGTTGTGGTTCCAGCCGTGGATGAAGACCACCATCAGCACCCGCTGCGGCGGCCGCGCGGCGAACGCCGCGATCTTGCCCATGACATCGTCGATGGCGGCCGGATCGTAGGGTCTGCCGTGTTCGTCGAACTCGACGAAGGCCAGCGCCGGGGCCGGCGCGCCGGCCTCATCCCGGTCCTGATCGAGCACGATGAAGTCCGCCGACTTGCAGGCGGGGGACAGCGACGAGGCCTCATGGCAGGCGGTCCGGTCCGGCCGTTGCCGGCCGTAGCTGGCGCAGCCGCACAGCCCGGCCAGCAGCAAAGCCGTGGCGATGATGCGATGCATAGCGGTTCTCCCTGGATCCTTCGCCGCCGGCGCAACCGCGCTGGCGCTGCGCATCCTCCCTGCCCAACGCGGATCGCGACGACCTCCGGCCACCCCATGGCGACGCAACGGACGAGGCCGGCAGGCAAGAGGCGTTGGCGGCGCTCGCGGCCCACGCGCCTTCGCGCGTCGCCACGCAGCGTCGCCGCCCGTGCGCCGCCCCGCGAAACGCCTCTGGCCGCCTTGGCGGACGCGGACATCGCGCAGGCCGCACGGCGTGGCGGATGGCCGGGGACGCGCCAGCAGCTGATGTGAAGGATTTGTGCAGCGCCACTTGGCGACACCCGCCGGGCGAATTACGATCCAGGTCTCGGATGTACTGTGCGCCAAGGCAGGCGAACCACGCGTTTTCGGGGGAATACGTCATGAATCGTCCTGCCGCCACGGCCCGTCCAGGCCTGGTTTCGCGCGATGCCGCCCTGGCCGCCGCCCTGGCCTGCCTGTGCGTGCTGCACCTCGCTTATTTCCTGCGCAGCGGCGCCGGCGAATGGCACTGGGCGCTCAGCGCGACCGGGCTGGCGCTGATGGCGCTCAAGGCCAGCCTGCGCCCGAGTTCGATGGCGCCGTTGTCACTGCGCAGTCTGCGTTCGCGCACGCCGTTGGACTGGGCCGCCATTGCCGGCGGCCTGCTGGTCGTGGCCAGCGCGGCCGCCTGAGTGGCGCGCGCAGGCGGCCGAGCGCGGCGCTAACCCCCCGCCCTCCGCGGACCGGCTTCCGCGAGAAGCCCGTCGCGACCGATCACCCAAACGGATCATGGCCGGTGACGCCTGCGCAGGGCATTCCTGGCAACGGAAACACCTGTCGGCTTGCCTGCCGGCGGCGCACCCGATCGCGCTACGCCCGGCCCGGCGAGGACGCTACACAGCGCGTTTGCCCGCATCGCCGCCGATCCGCGCGGCGGCCAGTTGGCGGAAGGCGTCGCGCTGCGCGGCATCGGCGAACCAGGAGGTCGGCAGCAGATCGAACAGGATGTCGTTGTGGTAGAGCATCAGCAGCTGCGGACTGTCGCGATAGCGCACGTAGTCGCGCCAGGGGCGCCGCACGTGGCCGTCCGCCCAGGTGATCTCCAGGCCGGCCTCGTCCCAGCGATAGGTGAAGCGATGCCGCAGTGCCGCCTGCTGCGCATACAGGCGCCGCACCTTGCGCGGCATCGTCCACGCCGACTGAATGGTCTGGCCGATCAAGCCACCGCCACCGGCGGCGGCCAGCATGACACCGACGATGTCCACGCCGGAGCCGCGCTTGGCGAAGGCGAACACCGCCAGCCCGAGCAGCAGCAGCACCGCCATCGCCAGCAGCACGCGCCGCAGCGAGCGCCGTTGATGCAGGCGCTGCGCGGCCAGATAGTCCTCCAGCGTGATGCTGCCGCTGATCATCGTGTTCCTCCTCGCGCTGTCGTCCATGGCCAGACCCGCAGCGTGCCACGCGCGGCGGAGCCGGCGCAAAGCCGCCGCCGACGGATGCCGCGCCGCCGCCCGCCTTCGCCGGCACGCACCCGCGAGCGCGAAACCACGCCGCGGCTCAGGCGCCCTCGATCAACTCCATCCACGCCTGCTCGGCCTGCGCCAATTGCTGCGCGGTGGCTTCGCGGTCGCGGCCCAGCACCGCCATCTTCTCCGCGTCGGCGTAGTGCTTCGGATCGGCGAGCCGGCGGTCGAGCTCGGCCAGCGCCGCCTCCAGTTCGCCGACGCGCTTTTCGGCCGCGGCCAGCTTGTGCGGGTTCGGCGGCTTCTTCGCCGGCAGCGGCTTGACCGGTGGCGGCGGGGTCGGCGCGGCCTCGGCCAGCTTCTGCTTGGTGCCCTGCGCGGCCGGACGGGTCCGCAACCACGCCGCATAGGCATCCAGGTCGCCGTCGAAGGGTTCGACCACGCCGTCGGCCACGCGCCAGAAGGTGTCGCAGACCAGGCCGATCAGGTGGCGGTCGTGCGAGACCATCACGATCGCGCCGTCGAAATCGCTCAGCGCCTCGGCCAGGGCCTCGCGCATTTCCAGGTCGAGGTGGTTGGTGGGCTCGTCGAGCAGCAGCACGTTCGGCTGCTGCCAGGCGATCAGCGCCAGCGCCAGGCGCGCGCGCTCGCCGCCGGAGAACCCGTCGACCGGCTCGAACGCGCGGTCGCCGGGGAAATTCCACTTGCCCAGGAAATCGCGGAACGCCTGGTTGCTGGCGTCCTTGTCGATCTCGCGCATGTGGTCCATCGGCGACTGGCCTTCGTGCAGCGACTCCACCGTGTGCTGGGCGAAGTAGCCGATGCGCAGGTCCGGATGCGCCATGCGCTCGCCGGCGATCGGCGCCAGTTCGCCGACCAGGGTCTTGACCAGGGTGGTCTTGCCGGCGCCGTTGGGGCCGAGCAGGCCGATGCGCTGGCCGGCCTCCAGGCCGAAGCCGACGTTGCGCAGGATCACCGCGTCCGCGCCGTAGCCGGCCTCGGCGTGGTTGAGGCGGATCAGCGAGAACGGCAGCTTGGCCGGCGGCGACAGTTCGATGCGGAACTCGCGCTCGGCGCGCACCGCCTCGGTGCCGGCCAGCTTCTCCAGGCGCTTCATCCGGCTCTGCGCCTGCGCCGCCTTGGAGGCCTTGGCCTTGAAGCGGTCGATGAAGCTCTGCAGGTGCGCGCGCTCGGCCTGTTCCTTGTCGTGCGCGATCTGCTGCTGGCGCAACTGCTCGGCGCGCTGCCGCTCGAAATCGGTGTAGCCGCCGGTGTACAGCTTGGCGCCGCCGTTGTGCAGGTGCAGGGTGTGGGTGGCGACGTTGTCGAGGAACTCGCGGTCGTGCGAGATCAGCAGCAGCGTGCCCGGGTACTTCAGCAGCCACTGTTCCAGCCAGTACACCGCGTCCAGGTCGAGGTGGTTGGTCGGTTCGTCGAGCAGCAGCAGGTCGCTGGGCATCATCAGCGCGCGCGCCAGGTTCAGGCGCACGCGCCAGCCGCCGGAGAACGAGGACACCGCGCGGTGGTGGGTCTCGGCCGGGAAGCCGAGGCCATGCAGCAGCTTGCCGGCACGCGCATCGGCGTCGTAAGCGCCCATCTCGGCCATCTTGGTGTGCGCCGCGGCGACCGCCTCCCAGTCCTCGCGCGCGGTCGCCTCAGCCTCCTCGGCCAGCACCGCGGCCACCGCGGTGTCGCCGCCGAGCACGAAGCTCAGCGCCGGGTCCGGCAGCGACGGGGTTTCCTGGGCGACGCTGGCGATGCGCACCTTGCCGGGCAGGTCGACATCGCCCTTGTCGGCCTCCAGTTCGCCCTTCACCGCCGCGAACAGGCTGGACTTGCCGGCCCCGTTGCGGCCGACCACGCCGACCCGGTAGCCGGCATGCAGGGTGAGGTCGACATTGGACAGCAACAGCCGCTCGCCGCGGCGCAAGGCGAAATTACGTAGGGAAATCAAGGCAGGGCACTCGGCTAGCGAGGCGGAAGTGTAGCCGCTTCGCCCGCGCCGGCGCACCCGGGGCGGCGACGCCACGTCGCGCCCGGCCCGGAACCCGGCGCCGCGGAAACCTGACCCAGTACCGTTTTTGTATACACGCCCGCGTGAAAAACGGATTTCAATCCGATGGCACTTTGCTGCATCGCACCATCCTCGACCTGCACCGGACATCCCCCAGACCCACGCCAATCCCCCAGCCACTGGAGTCTTCGCCCGATGACGCAACGCCGCCTCCCCCTCGTCAGTGCCGTCCTGCTCGCGCTCGCCTCCGGCAACAGCCTCGCCCAGTCCCAGCAGGCACCGACCACGCTGGACAACATCATCGTCACCGGCACCCGCATCGCCGATCGCACCGTGGCCCAGTCGCAGTCGCCGATCGACATCATCGCGCCGGAAGCGCTGCAGGCGACCGGCGCCAACGACCTGGCCAGCGCCCTGGGCAAGCTGCTGCCGTCGCTGAACTTCCCGCGTCCGGCGATCAACGACGGCAACGACGCGCTGCGCCCGGCCACCCTGCGCGGCCTGTCCCCCGACGCGGTGCTGGTGCTGGTGGACGGCAAGCGCTACCACACCACCTCGCTGGTCAACTACAACCCGTCGGTCGGCCGCGGCTCGGCGCCGGCCGACCTCAATTCGATCCCGATGTCGGCGATCGCGCGCATCGAGGTGCTGCGCGACGGCGCCTCCGCGCAGTACGGTTCCGACGCGATCGCCGGGGTGATCAACATCGTGCTCAAGCACGGCGCCAAGCCCGGCAGCAACAGCGTCTCGGTCAACGGCGGCATCATGGACAAGGGCGATGGCGAGCAGAACGGCGTGGACGGCTCGTACGGCCTGGCCTTCGGCGGCGCGGGCGACGGCGAGGCGCCGGGCTGGGTACGGGTGTCCTGGAACTACCAGAACGCGATGAACACCAACCGCGCCGAGAACACCGACAAGGCCACCACCCTGGCCGGCGCGGACAATCCCAGCGGCATTCCCTACCAGCGCTACGGCGACCCCGCGGTCAAGACCTACCAGGGGCTGCTCGGCTTCGGCTATGCGCTGACCCCGCGCATCGACCTGTACGGCTACGCCAACTTCAGCCGCCGCGAGGTGGTGTCCAACGGCTACTACCGCGCCTGGGACAACAGCGACCGCAACGTGCCGGCGATCTACCCCAACGGCTTCCTGCCGCAGATCTACAACCCGTCCAACGACCGCGCCGCGGTGCTCGGGATCAAGGGCAGCACCGACAGCGACTGGACCTGGGACGTCTCGGCCGATTACGGCGAGAACGACGTGACCTTCAATCTGCGCAACACCATCAACACCAACCTGTACTGGACCACCGGCGCCTCGCCCACCCGCTTCAACGCCGGCGGCTTCCGCACCAAGCAGGGCGTGCTCAACGCCGACGCCAGCAAATCCTTCGACTGGGGCCTGGCCTATCCGGTCAACCTCGCCTTCGGCGCCGAGTACCGGCAGGACAAATACGCCGTGCGCGCCGGCGCGCCGGATTCGTATTTCTTCGACCCGACCACGCTCAACCCGGACACCGGCAGCGCCTATCCGGGCGGCTCGCAAGTGTTCCCGGGGCTGGAACCCTCGGTCGCCGGCGACTTCGAGCGGCACAGCAAGGCGGTCTATGCCGACCTGGAGGCGGACCTGACCGAGAAACTCTCCGCCGGCCTGGCCGCGCGCTACGAGGACTACAGCGACGCCGGCTCCACCCGTTCCGGCAAGCTGTCGGCGCGCTACCAGGTCAACGACGCCTTCGCCCTGCGCGGCACCGTCTCCAATGGCTTCCGCGCGCCGTCGCTGGCGCAGCAGAACTACGCCTCGGTGGTGACCCTGCTGCAGAACGGGCAACTGACCCAGATCGGCACCTACCGCACCTCCGACCCGGTCGCCATCGCGCTCGGCGCCAAACCGCTGACCCCGGAGAAATCCAGCAACTACAGCCTCGGCGCGGTCTGGCAGGCGGGCACGCTCAGTTCCACCCTGGACCTGTACCAGATCCGCATCTGGGACCAGATCCTGTACTCGGACCAGCTGTCGCTGGCCGAACCGATCGGACAGGTCACCGCGGTGCAGTTCTTCGTCAACGGCGCGACCACCCGTACCCGCGGCATCGACTGGGTGAACAACTACGTGGTCGATCTCGACCAGGCCGGCCAGGTGGACCTGACCCTCGGCGCCAACTACAACAAGACCGAGATCCTGGAGATCTCCGACCCCAACTTCCGCCGCGCCAGCCAGGGCCTGCTGACCGACGCCACCCCGCGCACCAAGTACGTGCTCGGCGCCGAATGGACCCGCGCCGGCTGGAGCGTGCGCGGCGACGCCACCCGCTACGGCGCGGTCACCCGCCGCGGCGACGACGCCGACGGCAGCCAGGACCAGACCTTCGCCGCGCGCTGGCTGTTGAACCTCGTCACCAGCTACACCTGGCACGACCTCACCTTCAGCGTGGGCGTGGACAACCTGACCAACCAGTACCCGACCCGGTCGGCGCCGAACAACATCTACGAGGATCGGCCCAGCGGCCTGCAGTACTCGTCGCTGTCCCCGTTCGGCTTCAACGGGCGCTACTGGTTCGGCCGCATGAGCTACCGGTTCTAGCCCGGCACGCGCCGATGCCATGATCGCGGACCGCCCGCCCCGTCCGTCCGCCACGCGGCGCGGGCGGCGCGCGCCGCGCGCATGGCCGCGGCCATGCCGCTTAGAACCGGAAAGCATAAGAACATGCCGCGGCATGCTGCACTGCCGCGCGATTGTTAAACAATAATAACGCGTCCCGGGGCAGGCCCGTCTGGCCGAGGTCGCGCAGCGACCGCCCCCTTTGCCCTTGTGGCATTCGCTGGAGTTTCCATGAACCGTCCGTTGTCCCTGCTGGCGAGCGCCGTGCTCGCCGCCCTCGCCGCCCCGTCGGCCCTGGCCCAGACCACTCCCGACACGCCGAGTACGCTCGATACCGTCATCGTCACCGGCACCCGGGTCAGCGACCGCACGGTGGCCGAATCGCAGTCGCCGATCGACATCATCACCCCCGAAGCGCTGCAGTCCACCGGCACCTCGGAACTGGCGACCGCGCTGTCGCGCGCCCTGCCCTCGCTGAACTTCCCGCGCCCCGCGCTGACCGACGGCACCAGCGGCATCCGCCCGGCACAGCTGCGCGGGCTCTCGCCGGACCAGGTGCTGGTGCTGGTCAACGGCAAGCGCCGCCACACCTCCGCGCAGATCAACGTCAACGGCAGCATCGGCCGCGGCGCCTCGGCGGTGGACATCAATGCCATTCCGATCGCGGCGATCGAGCGCGTGGAAGTGCTGCGCGACGGCGCCTCGGCGCAGTACGGCTCCGATGCCATCGCCGGGGTCATCAACATCGTGCTCAAGGGCGCCGGCGAAGGCGGCAGCCTGGCGATCGACCATGGCCAGTATTCGGCCGGCGACGGCGCCAAGTCGCAACTCTCCGGCGACGCCGGCATCGGCTTCGGCGACGGCCGCGGCAGCCTGCATGTGGCCGGACAGATCAGCCAGCAGGACGAAACCAACCGCGCCGGCCCCTACCAGGGCACCGCGCCGAACACCGGCAACTACCCGGGCATCGGCGAGACCACCTTCGTCTACGGCGACCCCCAGGTCGATGCGACCGCGGTCTCGGCCAATGGCGAATTCCGTTTCAGCGACCACGTCACCGGCTACGCCACCGCCATCGCCAGCAACCGCGACATCACCTCGTTCGCGTTCTACCGCTCGCGCAACCACAACGGGCAGAGCGCGCTGCTGGCGCAGACCTATCCCGACGGCTACGTGCCGGAGATCGAGCAGTACTCCAAGGACCGCTCGCTGGTGGCCGGGCTCAAGGGCAGCACCGACGGCGGCTTCGGCTGGGACGTGAGCTACAACTACGGCTACAACAAGATCGACTTCACCACCCGCAACAGCATCAACTACAGCCTCGGCACCGACAGCCCGAGCAGCTTCTACGACGGCGCGCTGGAGTACACGCAGAACATCGTCAACGCCGACTTCACCCAGCCGCTGGAATGGGGCCTGGCGTATCCGGTGACGCTGTCCTTCGGCGCCGAGTACCGCCAGGAGAAGTGGAACCAGTCGCCGGGCGAGCCGGCCTCCTACACCGGCACCACCGGCGGCGCGCAGGGCTTCGCCGGCTTCTCGCCGGCCAACGCGGTGCATTCGGACCGCCACAACTACGCCGTCTACGCCGGCCTGGAAGCCGACTTCACCGACAAGTTCTCCGCCGGCCTCACCGGCCGCTACGAGGACTACTCGGACTTCGGCAGCAAGAGCTCGGGCAAGCTGTCGGCGCGCTACGCGTTCACCGACAAGGTGGCGCTGCGCGGCACCGTGGCCAGCGGTTTCCGCGCCCCGTCGCTGGCGCAGCAGCAGTACCAGGCGGTGACCAGCAACTACATCAACGGCACGTTCTTCGAATCGGGCACCTTCCCGGTCGACAGCGCCGTGGCCCAGGCGCTGGGCGCCGCGCCGCTGAAGGCGGAGACCTCGCTGTCCTACAGCCTGGGCCTGGTGCTGCAGCCGGTCGAACGCCTGTACCTGACCCTGGACGCGTACCAGATCAAGATCGACGACCGCATCCTGCTGTCCTCCAACCTCAACGATGCGGCGGTGCTGGCGCAGCTGCGCGGCCTCGGCTACGCCAATGTCACCAGCGTGCGCTATTTCAGCAACGCGGCCGACACCCGCACCCGCGGCGTGGACCTGGTCGGCACCTACAGCATCCCGTTCGCGGCCAGCTCGCTGGATCTCACCGCCAGCTACGGCTACAGCAAGACCGAGGTCACCCACGCGATCACCCAGCCGCAGGCGCTGGTGGACATCGGTTCGACCCAGACCACCCTGGGCCGCGACGAGATCGGCCGCCTGGAGGACAGCTTCCCCAAGGACAAGCTCATCCTCAGCGGCACCTGGAAGCTGCAGCACTGGGACGTCAACCTGGCCGCCACGCGCTACGGCGACTTCACCGTGCGCAACTCGGCCAGCGCCGCGCGCGATCAGACCTACGACGCGAACTGGGTGGTGGACGCCTCGGCCAGCTTCAAGCCCAGCAGCAACTGGACCCTGACCCTGGGCGCGGACAACCTGCTCGACCAGTACCCGGACAAGACCGCCAACCTGGTCAACTCCACCTACGGCATGCTGCCCTACAGCAACTATTCGCCGTACGGCTTCAACGGCGCCTACGTGTACGGGCGGATCAACTACCGCTGGTGACGGCACCGTCGCAGGCGCGCAACGACGACGCCCCGGCCATGCCGGGGCGTCGTCGTTCCGGCACCCGCAGGCCGCGCGCTGCACGGTCCACCCGGCGTCACGGCATGGCGCCGGCATCGGTGGTATCAGGGAACCCCGTTCTTTCTGCCGAGGCACGCCCATGGACACCCGAGAGCTCTACCGTGGCCGCTTGATCGACCACCTGCACCTGGTGGTGCGGGACCTGCAGGCGAGCAAGGCCTTCTATTCGGCGGTGCTGGACGTGCTCGGCATCCCGCTCGGCGGCCAGGGCGAGGGGTATTTCTGGGCCGACGAGCTGTTCGTCTCCGATCGCGACACCGTCGCCCAGGGCGAACTGACCGGGCGCCACCATCTCGCGTTCCAGGCGCGGGACCGGGCCATGGTCGAGGCGTTCCACCGCACCGCGATCGCGCACGGCGGCCGCGACAACGGCGTCCCGGGCCTGCGCCCGTACCATCCCGATTACTACGCGGCCTTCGTGCTCGACCCCGACGGCAACAACCTGGAGGCGGTCTACCACGGGCCGGCGCAGCGCAGCGCCGACGCGGTGCGCATCGAGTTCTGAGGCCGCTTCGCCGACGCTCTGGCGCTGGTCAGTGGACGCATCAGCGCCGCCACGCGCAGAGGATGCTGCGTACTGCCCGCATCGCAGCGCAATGCGGCGGTAGCCGCGCGCGGTGCCGACCTCGGCGGCGTGCTACTGGCGCACCGGCGAACCTTCCGGCTGCGAATGCGGTCGGGGCGGAAGCCTCTCCTACAGTGCATCCAGCCAGCGCAGCGCGCATTTCTTGTAGGAGCGGTTTCAACCGCGACGAATACCGTGGTGAAGCTCCGAGCAGTCCGCTCGATCAATCCGCGTCGCGATACAGCACGTTTTCATCGTCTCGCTTGGGGATTTAGACGTGGCATGGCGCACGCGATCTCCTGCACGCATCCTGGCCACCGCGCGGCGCGCCATGTGAACCGCAACGCATTCCGATGCCGCGCACCGCGCCGCCGCGCGTTTTGTCTACAAACCCGATGGGATGGCCGCATCGCTGCTGGCACGGGGCGCGCCGCGGTGGTTGCAACTGCAACTGCGACGCAGGGTTTAACGGAACATTGACACGTCTGTCAGATGCCGGTAATCCATCGTGGCAGCCGCCCCATTCGCCATGCGCGCGACACCCGGGAGGGGGTGATGACGAATGCGGCGGCGCCGACTTCCCTCGTTCTGGAGCCGTCCGCCCATGCCTCGCACGTTCAGCCCTCTCGCGACCGCCATCGCCATCGTCCTGACCACTTCCGCCCTGCCCGCGCTCGCGCAGAGCGACGCCTCCAACAGCGCGCGCACGCTGGATACCGTGATCGTCACCGGTACCCGCGTCGCCGACCGCACCGTCGCCGAATCGGCATCGCCGATCGACATCATCGCGCCGGAAACGCTGCAGGCCACCGGCACCACCGAACTGGCCACCGCGCTGTCGCGCGCGGTGCCGTCGCTGAACTTCCCGCGCCCGGCGATCACCGACGGCTCCGACGCGGTGCGCCCGGCGCAGTTGCGCGGCCTCTCGCCCGACCAGGTGCTGGTGCTGGTCAACGGCAAGCGCTATCACACCACCGCGCTGGTCAATCTCAATGGCGCGCAAGGCCGCGGTTCCTCGCCGGCCGATCTCAACACCATCCCGATCGCCGCGGTCGAACGCATCGAGGTGCTGCGCGACGGCGCCTCGGCGCAATACGGTTCCGATGCCATCGCCGGCGTCATCAACATCGTGCTCAAGGGCAGCGGCAGCGGCGGCAGCATCGCCGCGCGCTACGGCAAGTACAGCGCCGGCGACGGCGAGCAGTACCAACTGTCCGGCGACGCCGGGGTCAAGTTCGGCGAGAACGGCGCCGTGCACTTCGCCGCGCAGGGCGGCCACCAGGACCAGACCGATCGCGCCAAGCCGTACCTGGGCGAAGTGCAGCAGCGCTACGGCGACCCGGACGTGGACCAGGGCGCGTTCTCCTACAACGGCCAGTACAGCCCGGCCGAGTACCTGACCTTCTATTCCTACGGCATGCTCAGCCGCCGCGAAGTGCTCTCCAACGGCTATTTCCGCTGGTCCGGCGACAACCGCAACCGCCCCGAACTCTACCCCGACGGCTTCCTGCCGCAGATCTACAACGTCAGCAAGGACGTGTCCTGGGTCGGCGGCTTCAAGGCCAGCACCGAAGGCGGCCTGGCCATCGACATCAGCTACAACTACGGCCGCAACAACCTCAGCTTCGAGGTCAAGAACAGCCTCAACAACAGCCTGGGCCTGGCCAGCCCGACCGACTTCTACGCCGGCACGCTGGAAGTCACCCAGAACGTGCTCAACGCCGACTTCAGCAAGTCGCTGGATGTCGGCCTGGCCTATCCGGTGACGCTGGCCTTCGGCGGCGAGTGGCGCGGCGAGAAGTTCAACGAATCGCCGGGCGAGGTGGCCTCCTACGTCAACGGCGGCGTGCCCTCGGCCAACGGCACCCTGTTGCCGGGCGCGCAGGTATTCGCCGGCTTCAAGCCCAGCGACTCGGGTCACTACGACCGCAACAGCTACTCGGCCTACCTCGATCTGGAAGGCGACATCACCGACAAGTTCTCCGCCGGCCTGGCCGGGCGCTACGAGAACTACAGCGACTTCGGCGATACCGGCACCGGCAAGCTGTCGCTGCGCTACGCCTTCACCGACAAGGTCGCGCTGCGCGCCACCGCCTCCACCGGCTTCCGCGCGCCGTCGCTGCAGCAGCAGTACTTCCAGTCCATCGCCACCAACTTCATCAACGTCACCCAGCCCGACGGCAGCATCGCCGCCACCCCGTTCGAGATCGGCACCTTCCGCACCGACAACCCGGCCGCGGTCGCGCTCGGCGCCGAACCGCTGAAGGCGGAGAAGTCGAAGAACTACGGCCTGGGCCTGGTGCTGCAGCCGGTCGATGCGCTGTACGTCACCATCGACGCCTATCGCATCGACATCGACGATCGCATCGTGCTGTCGGAGAACCTGACTTCCACCGCGGTGCGCAACTACCTGCAAGGCAACGGCTATGCCGGCATCGGCGGCGGCCGCTACTTCACCAACGCGATCGACACCAAGACCCAGGGCGTGGATGCGATCGGCACCTACAAGATCGCGTTGTCGAACAGCAACCTGGATCTCACCGCCGGCTACAACTACAACAAGACCGAGATCGAGAAGATCGCCGAGAACCCGGCGGTCCTGGAGGCGATCGACCCGACCGCGGTGCGCATCGGCCGCGCCGAGATCGGCCGCATCACCAAGGGCGCGCCGCGCGACAAGTTCTTCCTGAGCAGCGTCTGGGCGCCGGGCAACTGGGCGTTCACCGCCACCGCCACGCGCTGGGGCGAATTCACCGACTTCGGCACCACGCCGGCGGCCGACCAGACCTACGCGGCGAAGTGGACGCTGGACCTAGCGGCCAGCTACAAACTGGGCAACTGGGATTTCACCATCGGCGGCGACAACGTCCTCGACGAGTACCCGGACCAGTCGCGCGCCGGTGCCGGCACCCGCACCTACCTGCCGTACAGCACCTCCTCGCCGTTCGGCTTCAATGGCGCGTTCGCCTACGCCAACGTCAACTACAAGTGGTGACACCGGTGCGGCGGCGGCGCGTGCGGCGCCGCTGCCGCATTGGACGGCGCGACGACGAGCGTGGCGAACGCGCACTGGCACCGACGCCGTGATGGCAGCCGCCAGCCACCGCGCGCGGCGGTCGCGCGCATCACCGGGTCGCGATGGCGGGCGCGCTCCTCGCCATTCGGCTTCAACGACGCGTTCGCCTACGCCAACGTCCACTCCAAATGGTGAGCCGCGCAGGCACGGCCCGATCGGCGACCGCGCGCGCGCGTCGCCGCCAGGCGAACGCCCCGGGCCCGGAGGGTCTTGCCGGCGCGCGACCGGCGGC
>Ga0065704_10000715_pt1 | contig 14082 bp, 9 predicted proteins | sample SwiRhicommuniRL2_FD_59091 | JGI IMG/M metagenome (GOLD analysis project Ga0065704, IMG submission 59091) | Switchgrass rhizosphere bacterial communities from Rose Lake, Michigan, USA - RL2 v2 (version 2) | ecosystem: Host-associated > Plants > Roots > Rhizosphere > Soil | place: East Lansing, MI
ATTGACGCCCGGCGAAGCGGGCGTGGCCCTCGCGCTCGCCAGCCACAGCCGGCATCCGCTGTCGCTGGGCCTGGCCGAGGCACTGGCCGCGCGCGGCGCAAAGGCGCAGCCGCTCGACGTGGTGGAGGAAGTGCCGGGGCGCGGGATGACGGCGCTGTGGCGCGAGATTCCGGTGTCGCTGGGCCGCCCCTCGTCGCCCACTGGCGGCATGGCCGTAGCCTTGGCAATCGGCGCAGACCCGGTGCGGCTGATCGGCTTTGCCGACGCCTTGCGCCCCGATGCGCTGTACGCGCTGGCAGCCTTGCGCGCACAGGGGCTGGAAGTCTCGATCCTGTCGGGCGACAATGCTCTGGCCGTGGCGCAAGTGGCGCGCGAGACCGGGCTGATGGCGCAGGCCAGCGCTTCCCCGCAAGACAAGCACGACGCGATTGCGCGCCTGGCCGCTGCCGGACGGCGCGTGCTGATGGTGGGAGACGGGCTCAACGACGGCCCGGCGCTCGCTGCTGCCCACGCCTCCATCGCGCCCGGCAGCGCCAGCGACGTGGGGCGCCAGGCGGCCGACGTGGTGTTCACGGCGCCCTCGCTCATGGCCCTGCCGCGCGCGGTGGCCATGGCGCGCAAGACGATGCGGGTGGTGCGGCAGAACTTTGCCCTGGCCATCGCCTACAACCTGCTCGCGGTGCCGCTGGCCATGGCAGGATTGGTGACGCCGCTGATCGCGGCCGTTGCGATGTCCACTTCCTCGCTGATCGTCGTGGCCAACTCGCTCAGGCTGTCCTGGCCGGGGGAGGACGTGGCATGACTTCGATCGCCGTGTTGATCCCCATTGCGCTCGGCATGGGGNTGATGGGGCTTTGCGCCTTTTTCTGGGCCTTGCGGCGGGGNCAGTTCGTGGACCTGGATGGTGCGGCCGCGCGCATCCTNATCGANGAGACGGACGAGCCGGAATGACCCGCCGAGGCCGCCTTCACCTGGTGGCGCTCTGTTCGGCAGGGGCCGTGCTGCGCCTGTCGTTGCCTGTGCCGGCCCTTGGCGCCAGCGGCGCATTTGCCGTGCCCATTTGCGGGGACGCGAGCCATGTCCTGTTGATCCGCATCGGAGAGCAGACGCCGCACCGCAAGCCATCGGGCGAAGGCACCGCGCCCTGCTGCGCGATTTGCCATAGCGCAATGCGCAAGCGCGCCGGAGACTCTAGCTGCTGTGGCGAGGAGGACGACGACGATGTCGCTTGAAGCAGGCCCAGCTGCACAGATGAACACCGCCGCCGCGATTGCCGGGCCTTTGCCACCCGGATCGGGCGAACGCATTGCCGATTGGACATGGTATCCCGAGCTGCTGGCCCGGCCCGTGCCGCGCTATACCAGCTATCCCACGGCGGCCGAATTTGCCGATGCCGATCTGGCCGCCGCGCAGGCAGAGGCGCTGGCCGCCCTCACGGGGCCGGTCTCGCTCTATCTGCACATTCCCTACTGCCAGGAAATCTGCTGGTATTGTGGCTGCAATACCGGCGCTGCCAACCGCAGCCATCGCCTTGCCGGCTATCTGGGCGCGCTGCACCGCGAGATCGAGCTGGTGGCCCAGGCTATCGGCCCGCAGGCGCGGATTACCCGCATCGCTTTTGGCGGGGGCAGCCCCAATGCGATATCTCCCACCGATTTCGTGCGGCTGATCGATACGCTCACGCTCAATTTCCGCCTTGCGCGGCCGGTGATTTCGCTCGAACTCGATCCGCGCAGCCTGGCGCCGCAGTGGTTCACCGCGATTGCCGGCATCGGCGTGATCAAGGCCAGCCTTGGCGTGCAGACGTTCGATGCCCGCGTGCAGGCCGCCATCGGGCGGGTGCAACCACGGGACGATATCGCGCGGGCGATGGACGGCCTGCGCGGGGCAGGGGTGGATTCGATCAATTTCGACCTGATGTATGGCCTTCCGCACCAGGACGAGGCCGTGCTGGAGCAGACGCTCGACACTGCCATGGCCATGGCCCCCGATCGCGTGGCGCTGTTCGGCTATGCCCATGTGCCCCATGTGGTGCCCCGCCAGCGGCGGATAGAGGTGGCCGCGCTGCCGGGCCAGCGCACCCGCTTTGCCATGGCGGCGCAAGGATCGGCCTATCTGCGCGCCGCGGGCTATGATGCGATCGGCTTCGATCACTTTGCCCTGCCGGCCGACGATCTGGCCCTGGCCCGGCGAGCGGGCAAGCTGCGCCGCAATTTCCAGGGCTTTACCGATGATACGGCCAGCGCGCTGATCGGGCTTGGCGCATCTTCGGTGGGAATGTTTCCGGGGTTGCTGGTGCAAAACGAGAAAAACGCCGGGCGCTATCGCCAGCGTGTGGAGGCCGGGGCACTGGCGGGCACGCGGGGCCTGGTGCAGAGCGACGAGGACCAGCGCCGGGGCGCGGTGATCGAGACGCTGCTGTGCCAGGAAGCAGTGGAGCTTCCGGCTGATCTGCTGGAAGAGGCGCGCGATGGCCTGGCGCCGTTCGTGGCGCGCGGGTTGGCGACCATTGAGGGGCAGCGCCTGGTGCTGGCGCCGCACAGCGCGCCCTATCATCGATCGATCGCCGTGCTGTTCGATGCCTGTCGCGGTGGCGGCCATCAGTTCAGCTCGGCAGTGTGAGCGGCATTTCCGGCCAATCGAGGAAATAGCTATGCGCCCACATGCGTAGCGGGTGCACAATGCCGCCCCGACAGGGTAGGAAATTCTCCTGCCAAATTCGGGAGTATTCATGAAGCCGATCGAAGCCATCATGCGGACCGCACCTGTCATTCCGGTGCTGGTGATCGATGATGTGGCCCATGCCTTGCCGGTGGCGCGCGCCCTGGTTGCGGGCGGCCTGCGCGTTCTGGAAGTGACGCTGCGCACACCGGCCGCACTCGATGTCATCACCGCGATGAAAAGCGTGGAAGGGGCCATCGTGGGCGCCGGTACGGTGACCAATGCCGGCGAACTCAAGTCCGCAATCGATGCCGGCGCAGAATTCATCGTCTCGCCCGGCCTGACCGACCGGCTGGGCCAGGCCGCAGTGGACGCGGGCATTCCCTATCTGCCCGGCACGTCCAGCGCTGCCGATATCATGCGTGGGCTCGATCTGGGGCTCACCCATTTCAAGTTCTTCCCGGCGTCGACGTCGGGCGGCCTGCCCGCGCTCAAGGCGCTGGCCGCGCCGTTCTACCAGGCACGCTTCTGCCCCACCGGCGGGATCACCGCCGCCACGGCGCCCGAATGGCTGGGGTTCGACCGCGTGCTGTGCGTGGGCGGCAGCTGGGTTGTGCCCAAGGGTGTGCCCGACGAAGCCGAAATCGCGCGTTTGGCCCGCGAAGCTTTTGCCCTTTCAAAGGGTTGATGCCAGGGAACGGACGCGGTCACGGAACGGATGAGGGGCCAGAAGGTTCGCTCGACAAGAAAGCCAGCTGGGGAAAAACGGCAGATGGACACCGTTGCAAAGCTTAGGGATCGTCTGCGCAAGCTGCACGAGCAGACCGCCGAGACGCCACTGTTCAATCCCGTGTTCCAGTTGAGCCACGACCTGTCGCGCGATCTGGAAACTGGCGCGCTCTCGCTCGATGACATGGAAGGCCTGGTTGCAGAACTGGAGTGCGAGGCGCTGCAGAACCGCGCTGGGCGTCTTCGCCGGCTGATCGCGCCAACCAATCCCGACGAGAACCTTGCGCGCGTGGCCGCCTTGCTCGACGAGGAAGACGGCTTCGGCCAGTTTCGCGTGCGATGGGAAAAGCCGCTGCTCCATGCCGTGTTCACCGCGCACCCCACGTTCCTGCTCAATCCCGCGCAGGCCGATGCCGTGGCAACGGCGGCGCTGGCAGACGATCCCTTGGCCGCCACGGTGTGCACCGTGCCGGCCAACGGCCCCAAGATCACGCTGGAATTCGAGCACGTTGAAGTGTGCAACGCGATCGAGCGCGCAGGCCATGCGCGCGATCGCATCAATGCCACACTGCTCGCCCACGCGCGCCAGCGCTGGCCGGGGCGCTGGCTGGATTTCCGCCCGCTGCCGTTCCGCTTTGCCACCTGGGTCGGGTATGACATGGATGGCCGCACCGACATCGGCTGGCACACCTCGATCGCATTTCGCCTGCGCGAGAAGGCGCGGCGCCTGCGTACTTATGCCGATGGGCTCGCCAGCCTTGCCCCCGATCATGCGCTGATCGCCACGCTGGAAGCAGCCCAAGCCCACGCATCGGAAATGGCCGAGCTGTTTTCTCGCCCGCTCGACACGCCCGAGGCGCTGGCGGCCGCCGCCAACCGCATGACGGCCGACGATCCCGCCAAGTTGCTCACTCTGGCGCCGATCATTGCCGCGCTCGAAGCCGATGCGGCGGCGGCCCAAGATGGCGACGTGGCGGTGGGCCTGGCCACGCTTGCCGGGGCCATGCGCGCCGATGGCCTGGGGATGGGGTGGATCCACTTCCGCGTCAATTCCTCGCAGCTTCACAACGCCTTGCGCCGCCGGATAGACCCCGAAGGCACGCTCGACATTGCCAGCAAGAGCGCAATCTCGCGCCTGCGCGAGCTGCTGGCCGACGTGAAGCCGCTGCGCGTCAACTTTGCGGCACTCGCGATCGAAACCAGCACCGCGATGCGCCAGTTCCTGGCCATGGCGCAGATCCTGCACCATATCGACGCCGATGCGCCGATCCGCATGTTGATCGCCGAATGCGAGCAGCCGCAGACGGTCCTGGCCGCGCTCTATTTCGCCAAGCTGTTCGGAATCGAAGACAAGGTCGATGTTTCGCCCTTGTTCGAAACCGAAACGGCTCTCGAACATGGCGGGCGGTTCCTGGAGGCCTTGCTGGCCGAGGATGCCTATCGCGACTATGCCCGCAAGCGCGGGCGGGTTTCGATCCAGACCGGCTTTTCCGATGCTGGCCGCTTTATCGGCCAGTTGCCCGCCGCCCTCGCGATCGAGCGCTTGCAGGGCCGCTTGGCCGAGGCGATGATCGCCAATGGCCTTGGCGACGTGGCTGCGCTGGTCTTCGATACCCACGGCGAATCGATGGGGCGCGGCGCGCATCCGGCCGGTTTTGCGGATCGGCTGACCTGGCCGCTCAGCCGCTGGGCACGCCGTCGCTTTGCCAAGGCGGGCATCGTGCTGGAAGCCGAGGCGAGCTTCCAGGGCGGCGATGGCTATCTGTTCTTCCGCAACGAAGAGCTGGCGCTCGCCACATTGTCGCGCATCGCGGAAGCGGAAATGGCGTTCACGGCGCCGGCCGAACGCGATCCGTTCTATGATCGCACCGACCTCAGCCTCGATTTCTATCGCGCCATCCGCCGGGTGCAGCGCGATCACCTCAAAAGCGCGACTTATGCCCGCGCGGTGACCGCATTTGGCCTGGGCATGTTGACGGCCACGGGCAGCCGCGTCTCGCGCCGTCAGTCCGACATTTCGGCCGACCGCTCGATGAGCCTGCGCCAGATCCGCGCGATCCCGCACAATGCCATCCTGCAACAGATCGGCTATCCCGTGAACGTGATCGCGGGCGCCGGCACGGCTGTGGGCGACGAAATGGAGGCAATTGCCGAACTGCTCGGCCAGTCCGAGCGCGGCCGCCAGTTGGTGCGCTTGCTGCGCGCGGCCAATGGCCTCGCCTCGATCAAGACGGTGGCGGCCTATGGCGAGTTGTTCAATTCGGCCTATTGGGCCAGCCGGCCTTATCGCGGCACCGAAACGGCGCTGGAAGCAGCCTGCATGGCGCTGGCTGAATACCTGACCAAGGACGATCGCGCCGGGGTGTTCCGCCGCCTGACCTCGCGCCTGCGAGTGGACTGGATGAAGCTTCACCGCCTGCTCGCGCTGGTGCCGGGCATGCCGGCCGGGCGCGATCCGGTGGTGGATGCAGAGCGGCGCAATATCGGCTTGCTCCAGGCCGTGCGGCTCTCGCTGCTGATGCACATGTTCCTGCGCGCCGTGCAGGTGCCGCCGTTCTCGCGCTCCAACGACGTGAGCCGCGATGACGTGCTGGAAATGGTGCTCTCGCTGCGCGTGGATGATGCCCTAGCCCAGTTGCGCCGCGCCTATCCGGTTGCCATCCCGCACGTGGGCGATTTCAGCGTGGATGAACCGAGCGACTTCCCCGACCATGAGGGCGAGGACTATGGCGCGATCCGTGCCCGCTTCATCGACCCGATCGAGCGCGCCCATGCCTTGAACCTGCGCGTGGCGGTGGCCGTGGCAAACTATTTCGGCGCGCACGGCTGATTGCTGGGGGCGGGCGCGGGGGGCTTCGACAGGCTCAGCCCGAACGGGGATGACGGTATTCTCCCCTCCCGCGTGCGGGAGGGGTTGGGGGAGGGCATGTTTCTCCACCAGCCCAATCCCCATTGCCAGCCCGGCATCACGCGATAGGATGATGCCATAGGGGCAGGGGAAATCTTCTGAAAGGCCGGGGGTGCAGCAGTGCTGGCGCCCTTTCGCTTGGCGTTGCGCCGGGGGCGCTTTTCAGGGGGCGGCATGGACAAGTTCGATCTTATCGTGATTGGCTCGGGCCCTGCTGGGCGGCGTGCAGCGGTGCAGGCGGCCAAGCTTGGACGCAGCGTGCTGGTGGTGGAAGGCCGCCGCCGGGTGGGCGGGGTTTCGGTGCACACCGGCACGATCCCGTCCAAGACCCTGCGCGAAACCGCGCTCAATCTTTCGGGCTGGCGCGAGCGCGGGTTCTATGGCCATTCCTATCGCGTGAAGCAGGATATCGGCGGGGAGGATCTCAATATCCGCCTGGCCAAGACGCTGGAACACGAAGTGACGGTGCTGGAGCACCAGTTCCACCGCAACAAGATCCGCACGATGGTGGGTTCCGGTCGCTTCGTTGGCCCGCATGAGGTCTGCGTGCGTCGCGTTGATGGCAGCGACGTGGTGGTGGGCGCGGAACGCATCCTGATCTGCGTGGGCACCGTGCCGCATCACCCTGACAATGTGCCATTCGACGGGGTGAGCGTGGTGGACAGCGACGCCATGGTGGAAGTGCCGCGCGTGCCGCGCAGCCTTTGCGTAATCGGCGCCGGGGTCATCGGCATCGAATATGCCACGATCTTTTCCGCGCTCGACGTGCCCGTCACGGTGATCGAGCCGCGCGAGACGATCCTCGATTTCGTCGATCGCGAGGTCATCGAGGAATTCATCCACGATCTTCGCGACCGGGGCATGTCGATCCGCCTGGGCGTGGGGGTGGAGAAAGTGGAGCGTGGGCCCGATGGCTGGGTGACGACGACGCTGGCCGACGGGCGCACGGTGCGCACGGAAATGCTGCTCCACGCCGCCGGCCGCAGCGGCGCGACCGCAGACCTTGGACTGGAGCATTGCGGGCTGGTAACCGACAGCCGGGGCCGCATCACTGTGGACCCCAAGACGTTTCAGACCGCCGTGCCGCATATCTATGCCGCTGGCGACGTGATCGGCTTTCCCAGCCTGGCTTCCACCTCGATGGAACAGGGGCGGATCGCCGCCTGTCATGCCTTTGGCCTGCCGCTGCCGCCTGCGCCGCAATACTTTCCCTATGGCATCTATGCCGTGCCGGAAATCTCCACCGTTGGGTTGAACGAGCAGGAGTTGAAAGCGCGTGGCATTCCCTATGAAGTGGGCATCGCCCGCTTTCGCGAAACCTCGCGCGGGCACATCATGGGCCTGCATTCGGGCATGATGAAGATGCTGTTCTCGCTGAAGACCCGGCGCCTTTTGGGCGTGCATATCCTGGGCGAAGGGGCAACGGAACTGATCCACATCGGCCAGGCGGTGCTGAACCTGAAAGGCACGCTCGACTATTTCATTGAGAACACGTTCAATTTTCCGACGCTGGCCGAAGCCTACAAGATTGCCGCGCTCGACGCGTGGAACCGGATGCCGAAGTAGCTAGCTGAGCCTGGCGAAGGGATGGAAAGACGTCAGTCTCTCTTACGAGTGAGCGCTCAGCGCACAAGCGTGCGGCCATGCTTTACCGGCCGGGCGGGCGCGTTGAACACGGCGCCGGCCGAAAGGCGGCTGCCGCGCACGACGAGCAGGACCTTGTCACCGCCCTCGATCCGCACATCTTCGCCGGGGTGCTGGATCTGCTGGCCGCTGGCACGGTCGATCTGCACGATGAAGAACGCGCCGTTGCCGCGCCGCTCCGCCTCGCCCACCGTGGCGCCGGTCAATGCGCCCTTGGACGGGCAGGTGACAACTTCCAGGTCCAGCCCGAAATCGTGCAACTTGCGTTTCACTTCGCCCATGGGGCTGCTTTCACCCATGGCTGCGCCCGTGGCGGGATAGAGGATCAGTTCGGTGATGCGCTCGGCGCCGATGTGGGTGGGCAGCACGACCTTGTCCGCCCCGGCGTGGAACAGCTTGCTTTCGGTGGTGGGCGCTTCACCGCGCGCGATGATCTGCACCGCAGGATTGAGATTGCGCGCAGACAGCGTGATGAACACGTTGGCGGCGTCATCGGGCAAGACGGTGGCAAGCACGCGGGCGCGGGTGATGCCGGCTTCCTTCAAGGTTTCCTCGTGGGTTGCTTCGCCCACCAGCGCGAGGAAGCCATGGGCACGGGCTTCTTCGGCCTTGGCGGGGGAGCGTTCGAGCACGAGGAAAGGGTGGCCCGCTTCGGCCAGGGCCTTGGCCAGTTGCACGCCGATCCGGCCATAGCCGCAGATCACCGTGTGTCCGGTCAGGCGTTCGATTTCGGTTTGCATGCGATCAAGCCCCATCAGGCGGCGAAACTGAAACAGCGTGAAGACCTGGACGAGCGCGCCGGTCAGCACGATCATGCCGGTGCAGCCCAGCACGATGGTCATCGTCGTCCACAGGCGCAGGAACGTGCCATCGATCGGCCGCACCTCGCCATAGCCGACCGAAAAAATCGTCAAGAGCACCATATAGGCGGCATCGCCCAACGGCCAGCCGGCGCGCACATAGCCCATCGTGGAAATGGCAAAGAGCGCGACGACATAGAGCAACGTGCCGGCCAGCAGGCGCAAGGGCGAGCCGAGCACCGAGTTGGCGCCCTGTGAAAAGGCTGATTCGCTGGTCTGTCGCTGGTTGGCCATGGTCCCCGTCCGGGCAGACTTTGCCGGGTGGGGGCCGGGCTGTCTAGCGCGGTTCCACCGCCTCTTTCACGCGGGCGAGGGCAGCGGCAAGCGGATCGGTTTCACCGAGCAGGCGGAACGTGCCGTTGAGTGCAAAGAAGCAATGGCCATGTACCGTGGCGAGCAGCGAGCGCGCCAGGGCTTGCGCATCGCCCTGGCGCGCGGGGGGCAGGGCGGCGGCCACTTCACGGACCACCACATCGGTGATCGCGGTCACGCGCGCGGTATATTCGGGGGGTGGCACCTCGTTTTCCGGCAGGCGAAAATCGTAGAGCGCGGTCCAGGCGTGGCGATGGTGCGTGGCGAAATCGAAATAGGCGGCGATGGCCTGGGCCAGGCGGTTTTCGCTTTGCCCCTCAAGCCGCTGTTCCAGCGCGGCGCGCCACAGGTCGAGCGTGTGGCCGTTGATCGCCAGCATCAGCGCGTCGAGGCTGCCCATGACGTTGTAGATCGTGCCGATCGAATAGCCGATCCGCTTGGCAACCTCGCGTGCAGAAAAGCGGGCAAAGCCCACTTCGGACACTTGGCGGTGCCCTTCGCGCACGATCATGGCGTGCAATTCTTCGCGGGTGTGGTCTGATCGGCGGCCCATGACGGTGCCCTAGCGCATAAAATATACACCGTCTAATTTTTAAATTGAACAGTGTATATTTCTATGCGACATCGGTGTTGCGGCTGCTGAGTCGCAAGGCCGGATGCGCAACATTCGGCAATCCTTAAGGCTCCCGCCCCCAATGGAGCGGGGCGGGCAGCGCAAATGGGGGACAATCGCGTGGCAAAATCTGACATGGCCTTGTTGGGAAAGCGCCGTTTCGGGCCGATTTTCCTGGTGCAGTTCCTGGGCGCGTTCAACGATAACCTGTTGAAATTCGCGCTACTGTTCCTCGCCAATTTCGGCCTTTATGCCGCCGCGCCCGAGAAGGCCAAGATGCTGGCGGCGGTGGCCACGGGCCTGTTCATCCTGCCCTATTTCCTGTTTTCCGCACTGGCCGGGCAATTGGCCGATGGCATGGACAAGGCGCGGCTGGTGCGCTGGATCAAGGGCGCGGAACTGGCAATCATGGCGCTGGCCATGGCCGGGTTCTGGCTGCTGTCGGTTCCGCTGCTGCTTGCTGCGCTGTTCTGCATGGGGCTGCATTCCACGCTGTTTGGCCCGGTCAAGTATTCGATCCTGCCCCAGCATCTGCACGCGGACGAGATCATGGGCGGCACTGGCCTGATCGAGGGGGGCACGTTCCTGGCGATCCTGGGCGGGCAACTTCTGGCAGGTGTCGTGCCTTCGCATCTGGCCGGCCTGGCGCTGACGGGCCTGGCACTGCTGGGCTTTCTGGCGAGCCTCATGGTTCCGGCCGCTCCCCCCGCAGCGTCAGGCGAAAAGCTCGATTGGAATCTGTGGCGCGGGACGCTGACGATCCTGGACGAAGCGCGCGCCGTGCGGCCGGTGTGGGGTGCGATCCTGGGCACGAGTTGGTTCTTTGCGGCCGGCGCCGTGCTGGTTTCGGAATTTGCCCCGCTGGTGAGCGGCACGCTGGCGGCGACGCAGGACGTCGCCACGCTGTTCCTGATCGTGTTCTCGCTGGCGATCGCGGCGGGTTCGGTCTGCGTCAACTTCCTGCTCAAGGGCGAAGTGTCTGCCCGCTGGGTGCCGCTTTCGGCGCTCGGGCTGGCGGCGGGCCTGATCGACTTGTGGATTGCCACCAGCGGCTTTGCCGTGGGCGTGGCCGGTGCATCCATCGCGCAGTTTCTGGCGACCGACGGCGCGTGGCACATCCTGATCGACCTGGGCGTGATCGCCTTTGCCGGTGGGATGTTCATCGTGCCGCTGTATGCGATCATCCAGGTGAAAAGCCCGGTGGAGCAATGCTCGCGCCTGATTGCCGCCAACAACGTGGTCAATGCCGCGCTGACCGTGGCCGTGGTCCTGGTGGTGACCGGCCTGCTCGCGGTCGGGCTCGATGTGCCAGACCTGATCGGCGTGCTGGGCTTTGCCACGCTGGCCGTTGCACTGGCGAGCGTGTGGCTGCTGCCCGAAACGCTGTTCAAGGATGTCATCCGCCTGACGCTCCGCGTGCTCTATCGCGTGGAGGTGCATGGCCTGGAGAACATGCCGCGCGAAGGGCAGGGCGCTGTGGTTGTGGTCAACCATCTCTCTTTCCTGGATGGCGTGCTGCTGGGTGCGTTCCTGCCGGGCAAGCCGACCTTTGCCGTTCACACGGCCATTGCCAAATCGTGGTGGATCAAGCCCTTCCTTAAGCTGTTCAAGGCATTCCCGGTCGATCCCACCAATCCCATGGCGGCCAAGGCGATGGTCCGCACCGTGCGCGGCGGCGCATGCCTGGTGATTTTCCCCGAAGGCCGCATCACCGTGACCGGCGCACTGATGAAAGTGTTCGACGGGCCAGGCATGGTGGCCGACAAGGCTGATGCGCCGATCATCCCGGTGCGCCTGGATGGTCCGCAGTTCTCGCCGTTTTCCTATCTCAAGGGCAAAGTGAAGCTGCGCTGGTTCCCCAAGGTCACGCTCACCGTGCTGCCGCCGCGCCGCTTTGCCATCGAGGGCGAGATGACCGCGCGCGCCCGCCGGGCCGAGGCCGGTCGCAAGCTCTATGACGAGATGAGCGGCATGATCTTCGCCACGTCCGACACCGATCGCACGCTGTTCTCGGCACTTGCCGATGCCCGCGCTCTCCATGGCGGCAAGACCCGCGTGCTTGAAGACGTGAAGCGCGTGGCGCTGAGCTATGACAAGCTCATGGTCGCTGCCGGCCTCTTGGGCAAGCGGCTGGAGCAGGGCACGCGAGGCGGCGAGGCGGTGGGCCTGCTGATGCCCAACGTGAACGGCGCGATGGCGGCGTTCTTTGCGCTGCAAGCCATTGGCCGCGTGCCGGCCATGCTCAATTTCACCGTGGGCGCGGCGGCCATGCGCTCGGCCTGCGCCACGGCGGCGGTGCGCACCGTGGTGACCGCGCGTGCCTTTGTCGATCAGGCCAAGTTGCAGGGCGTGATCGCCGCGCTGGAAAGCGACGGTATCGCCGTGCGCTATCTGGAGGATATCGGCGCCACGATCGGCACGGGCGAAAAGCTGTGGGCGCTGCTGCGCGTGGGGCATCTGGCGCGTGCCCATGCCCGGCGGCGGATCGGCGCGGATGCGCCGGCGGTGATCCTGTTCACCAGTGGGTCCGAAGGCCTGCCCAAGGGCGTCGTGCTGTCGCATCGCAACCTGCTGGCCAATTGTGCCCAGCTTTCGGCACGGATCGATTTCAACAGCGCAGACGTGGTGTTGAACGCGTTGCCGGTGTTCCATTCGTTTGGGCTGACCGGGGGCACGCTGTTGCCGCTGCTCAATGGCATTCGCGTGGTGATGTATCCCAGCCCGCTGCACTATCGCATCGTGCCGGCGCTCGCCTATGATGCCAATGCCACGATCCTGTTCGGCACCGACACGTTCCTTTCGGGCTATGCCCGCATGGCCCACGGCTATGATTTCTATGCGCTGCGCTATGTCTTTGCCGGGGCGGAAAAGGTGAAGGACGAAACCCGCCGCACCTGGGCCGACAAGTTCGGCCTGCGCATCCTGGAAGGCTATGGCGCCACCGAATGCGCGCCGGTGATCGCGGTCAACACGCCGATGCACTTTGCTGCCGGCACGGTGGGCCGCCTGCTGCCGGGCATCGAGGCGCGGCTGGAACCCGTGCCTGGCATTGCCGAGGGCGCGCGGCTCTATGTGCGCGGGCCCAACGTGATGGCCGGCTATTACCTGTCTGGCCAGCCCGGCGTGCTCCAGCCGCCTGCCGACGGTTGGCACGACACCGGCGATATCGTCACGATCGATGCGGCCGGCTTTGTCATCATTCGCGGCCGGGCCAAGCGCTTTGCCAAGATCGGCGGCGAAATGGTGTCGCTGCCTGCGGTGGAAACGCTTGCGGCGGGGCTCTGGCCTCAGGCTGCCCATGCCGTGGTAACGCGCCCCGATGCCAAGAAGGGAGAGCAACTGGTGCTGTTCACCACCCAGGCCGACGCCGCGCTGCGCCCCTTGCAGCAATGGGGGCGCGAGCAGGGTGCGGCCGAGCTGTCTATCCCGCGCGAAATCCGCGTGCTGGCGGAACTACCTGTGCTGGGCACGGGCAAGGTCGATTATGTCACGCTGGGCGATTGGGCAGCGCAGGCAATGCCGATCGGGGTGATGGAAGAAGAGGAAGCGTAAAGACCACGGCAACATCCCGTTGGATCAAGTCATGGGCTGGCGCGTTAGGCGCCGATGAACGCCCAAGCCAAGGCCGGTTCAGGCAATGTCCTGCATCCTGGCCTGGATGAGCCAAACGGGATGAAATGCCATGCCCAAATTTCGCACTACGATCGGTTTGGCCGCTGCCAGCGCGATGGCGCTGGGCCTTGCGGCCTGCAACAAGAATGCCGCGCCCGACGCTTCGCCTTCGGCGCAGGCCAGCAACGATGCCCTGCCAGCGCTGCCGGCGGCCGTTCCGCTGCAACCCGGCGCCGCCACGGCCATGGCCCCGGCACCGCCGGTGCAGGCGCTGCCCGTTCGCCAGAGCGTGCGCGCGGCGCGCGTGGCCAATCGCAGCGATGCCTATGCCTATCTCGATCGCGCCCAGGGGGTGACCCAGGCCATCGGCGACGCGCCGCCCGATTATACCTACAACGATGGCAGCGTCTCGCCTTGGGTGTGGCAGACAGGCCTTGGCGATCAGCGCTATGCTGAGCCGGTCGATGGCGGATATCGGTATTACTATTATCAGCCCGGCGCGGATTCGCCCTACCTCGTGCGCGATGCCGACTATAGCTATGCCTATTCGGGGCCGCAGCTTGTTGCCGTCTACGACAGGCAAGGCAGCCTGCTCCCTTCCGAATATTATGGCCAGCGCGTTGACTATGCATCGCGCTATTACGATCGCGCCGAATATCTCTATCGCCTCTCGCGCGAGCGGGAGCATCGCGGCGTAGTGGCGGCCAACTGGGCGGCGCGCCGGTCCGAGATTGCAGCCGAGC
>Ga0065704_10070982_pt1 | contig 14069 bp, 15 predicted proteins | sample SwiRhicommuniRL2_FD_59091 | JGI IMG/M metagenome (GOLD analysis project Ga0065704, IMG submission 59091) | Switchgrass rhizosphere bacterial communities from Rose Lake, Michigan, USA - RL2 v2 (version 2) | ecosystem: Host-associated > Plants > Roots > Rhizosphere > Soil | place: East Lansing, MI
GAGTACTGGCTGGCCAGCCAGGGTGGACTGTGGCGGACCGAGGATGACCGCGCGCCTGCACCGGTGAACTACGACGCGCAGAGCGTGGGCATCGGTCGCGTGCTGCAGGCGGTGATCGCGCTGCCGGACGGTGGCCTGTGGGTGCCCGTGCCGACGCGCGGCCTGGCCTATCTCCATTCGGATTGGCGGCGCATCGCCGCGTTCTCGCCGGCGCAAGGGCTCGGTGGCGGGCTGTATCGCGGCCTGTCGCAAGCGGGTGCCGACGGCGTCTGGATCGCCAGCAGTACCGGCAAGGTGGAACGCCTGGATACGCGCCGCGGCCACGTTACGCCGCTGCCGCACCATGCCGCCCTGCTGTCGGAACTGCGCCTCACCTCCGTGCTGGAGGACCGTCGTGGACAGGTGTGGATCGGCCACCGCAATGGCTTGATCCGCACGGATCCGCGAACCGGCGCGATGCTGCAGTGGGCGCATGAAGGGGATGATGCAGCGCCCGACAACACGTCCATCGACTGGCTGGTCGAGGCCAGGGACGACACGCTGTGGCTGGTCACGCAGATGGGCAGCGTGCAGCAGCGCGATGCCATCAGCGGGCGCGTACTCAGGACGATCCGCAAGGAAGAGGGCGGAAGCGGCAGTCTTCCCGACATCGAGGGCATCGCGGTTTCGCCCAGTGGTCGCGTGTGGCTGGGAGGCGCGGAGGGCATGCTGCACTGGGACCCCGAAGCCGGCCGTTTCGTCGCCGTGCCCGCGCTGGGCAGTGAGCGCGTGTATGCCTTCGCTTTCGAACATGGCGACCGTCTTTGGCTGCACCGCATGTCGGGGGTGGAGGCATGGCGCCGCGAAGCGGATGGCTGGGTGCGCGAGCGCCGGATCGGCGCGGCGGAAGGGCTGCCGGCCGTCGAGTCCACGGGCCTGGCCGTGGACCCGCAGCGGCGGGTGTGGCTGGGGACGCGTCGCGGCCTGTTCCGCATCGATCCCAACCTGCGTGGCTCGCGCGCATTGCTGCGCAACTTCGGTGTGCGCGAAGGCCTGCTGAGCCAGGAACTGAATGATCGCGGCATATTGATGACCGCCGACGGGCTGCTCGCCACGACGGCCGCGGACGGTTCGGTGGCGCTGCTCGACACGCACCTGCCCGATCCCCGACCGATCACGCCCAACCTGGTGCTGGACAGCCTGCAGGTGAGTCGAGGCGACACGGTGCTGCACCTGCCACCGATGGCGGCGCTGGAACTGCGTCCGGAGGATCACGAACTGCTGGTGGGTACCCGCCTGCTGAGCTACGAGAATCCGCTGGGCAATCGTTATCGCTCCCTGCTGGAAGGGTTCGACAGCGGCTGGATGGACCAGGGTTCCAGCGGCGAGCGCGTGTTCTCGACGCTGACGCCGGGTCGTTACCGCCTTCGGGTGCAGGCCTTCGATGCCGCCGGCAACGCATCGAAGGAACTGATACTGCAGGTCCATGTGCTGCCGCCGTGGTGGCGCAGCACCTGGGGCCTGGCGCTGTTCGCCGTCCTGGGCCTGCTGATGCTGCTGGCGGCCGGCGCGGCGTATCGCAGGCGGGTGCGTCGCCGGAGCGCATGGCAGCTGGCCGAGCACAAGCGCGAGGTGGCGGAGCAGGCTTCGCTGGCGAAGACGCGCTTCCTGGCCACGCTGGGCCACGAGATCCGCACGCCCATGACCGGCGTGCTGGGCATGACCGAACTGCTGCAGGCCACGCCGCTGGACGAGCGCCAGCAGGGCTACACGAATGCGATCCAGCGTGCGGGCACGCACCTCCTGCGGCTGGTCAACGATGCGCTGGACCTGGCGAAGATCGAGGCAGGCAAGCTGGAACTGCAGCAGATCGAGTTCGACCTGCATGCGCTGATCGGCGACGTGGTCGCGCTGATGGGCCCGGTCGCGGGCAAGCGCGGGCTCGCTTTCCATGACGGTATCGCGGCGGGCGTGCCGCGCGTGGTGCGCGGTGACCCGCTGCGATTGCGGCAGATCCTGCTGAACCTGCTGGGCAACGCCATCAAGTTCACCGAGGCGGGCCATGTCTCGCTGCATGCACTGCCGCTGGCGCCGCAGGGCGTGCGCCTGACGGTGGGCGATACCGGGCCGGGCATCAACGCCGAGCAGCAGATGCGGCTCTTCCGTCGTTTCGAGCAGGCCGAGGGTGCGCAGACCACTTCGCGCTATGGCGGCAGCGGGCTGGGCCTGGCGATCTGCCAGGAGCTGGCGGTGGCGATGGGAGGGCGCATCGAGGTGGAGAGCGCACCGGGCAAGGGCACGCGCTTCTCCGTCGACCTGCCGGCCTTGCACGCGAGTGCTGGTGAACCGGTGCAGGCGCCCGCGCCGCCCGTGGGTGCGCTGGCGCAGGTGAGGCCGCTGGACATCCTGCTGGTCGAGGACGATGCGACGGTGGCGGACGTGGTGGCGGGGCTGCTGCGCGCGCGCGGCCATCGCGTGCTGCACGCTCCCCACGGACTGGCGGCGTTGACCGAGGTCGCGGGCACTGCCTTCGACCTGGCGTTCCTCGACCTGGACCTGCCCGGACTGGATGGCATGGCGCTGGCGCAGCAGTTGCGGTTGCGGGGCGTGACCATGCCGTTGATCGCGCTGACCGCGCGCACCGATGCGGAGGCAGAGCCGCTCGCGCGGCAGGCCGGCTTCGACGACTTCATCCGTAAGCCGGTGACCGGCGACATGCTGGCCATGGCAATCGCATTGCTCCTCGAACGCAGCGACGGGCCGGAGAAGGGAGAAGCCTCTTGAAGGTCGCGAAACCCGGGCTCGGCGTGCTCCTGGCGCTGATACTGGCGCTGGCCGGCACTGCGGCTGCCGAAACGCAGCAGCCTCCGTTGCTGGGCGACTACATCACCGACAGTCGCGCGCTGTACCCGCTGCGCGTGGGCGACTGGGAGGCCGTCGGCGAAAAGCGCTACGAACAGCAGGAACTGGGCGTGTCGGTGCGTTACCAGGACACCCGCAAGCCGGATCGCTGGATGGACCTGTACCTGTACCCGGCCGGCGTGATGTTCGATCCGGCATTCGAGCGCGTGTTCGACCAGAGCGTCGACGAAATCGTGCAGATCGCGCGCGAACGCGGCGCCGGCGACGTGCGCCTGGGCGACGCGCGGACGCTCCCCACGCAGCCGGTGGCGGGCGAGGGCATGCTGGGCGATTTCGCCGTCAAGGCGCGTTCGTTCGCGATGGAGATCCCGATGCGCGAGAAGCGGTACCGGTCCGTGCTCGCGATGACCGTGCGCGACCTGTACTTCATCAAGATCCGCTACAGCGTGGAGGCCGATACTGCTTCCGACGAGGATGTGCAAGGGCAGGCCGAGGCCTTGCTCGCCGGCTTCGCCAAGGAGGTACGCGTGCTGAACACCGGACGCTGCCGGCAGATCCTGCAGGTCAGTCCGCTGCCGGTGGGCGGCGTGAGGCCGGAGGCGGTGATGGCCAGTACGAACGACGGGCGCGAGGACGAAATGTGGATCGCCGACGATACGGTCTATCTTCGCCCGGCGGTGATCGCACGCGAGCAGGACATGGCGCGGCTGCGCAGCGAGGCCCAATCGATCCGCGACGTGCTGCGGGGCCGGTGCGTGTCGCCCGAGATGATGGAGATCGCCGTGCCGGACGGCATGCGCGAGATCCGCTTCGAGTACCGCCTGCCGCCGGAGCGCTCGGACGGCACCACGCCACGGCTGCGCGGACGCCGCACGGGCGTGGGGTGACCCTGCGTCCTCAGCGCAACGCGCGGACTTCGATCACGCCGAACACAGGGTCGTAGTAGAACCAGTCGCTGGTGTTGTCCGCCAGCCACGCGATCCGTGCGCGTGACGGCTGCGGCACGTGGCAGAGCAGGGCATGGCCGTAGTCTTCGCCGGGGGCGGAAGGCACGGGCGGAACATCCGACAGCAGGTCTTCGAGCGATCCGGGCTTTTCGCCCCAGCTGAGGCAGTCCGCTTCGGCGTTGGTGCCCTCGGGCCACTCCATGCGGGCCCAGAATGCGTCGCGGCCACGCCGCTGCAATCGATGCGCGTCGGACGCCGCGCCATCGGCCACCTGCACGACGCGCCAGTGGTCGCCTGCCTGCTGCACGATCCACACCACGTCATCGGGGAGTGCGGTCGCGCCGTGGCCATACGTGCCGACGAAGGCCGGTTGTCCGCCTGCTTCAGCGAATGAAGGCGCTATGCAGGCCAGGAGGAGCAGGGCAAGGCAGCGCATGGCCTCAGTCCGCCCAGGCTTCGACGTACAGCGTACGGGTGGCGTCGTCCGGATCGGCGTGGATCCAGATCCCGCCGGTATCGCCGGCCGGGAGGTAAAGGCCATCGTCGGCTTTCAGCATCGTGCAGGCCATGTCCACTGCTTCCCGCGCGATGGCCTGTTCGCGGCAGGTATCTTCGACGAACCGCCGCAGCGCGGGCGCGGCCGTGACGTAAGGCGTCGCCAGCACGTATTGATGATCGCCCCAGCGCTGGGAATCCATCAGGCGCACTTCCGTCACCGGCTGGCCCGCCAACCGCACGCGCTCAGGATGCAGCTGCGCACGGGCATTCACGGCCGTGAGCGCTTCGCTTTCGTCATCGGCCATGGCGTCATCGCAGTCCAGTTCCACGCGGACCACGTGTTGCCGCCATCCGGGCGCGAGTTCATCCAGGCGGCGTGCGCGGATGCGCTCGCAGCCCGGCGCGGCATCCAGTGCGTGCGATGCGTGGTCATCCGGCACCACCATCACCAGCGCCGGGAAGTCACCTCCGGCAACATGCAGGACGTGTGGCGCGCGGTTGTCTTCGGCGCGGGCATGTGCCCCTGCCATCAGCAACAGGCTGGCGGCAGCGGGGGCGAGCAGGGGGCGGCATTCCATTGCGTCACTCCGGCGGGAAAGGGCGTGGATCAGCGCGCGCTGTAGGTGTGCACTTCGTCCACCAGCACCGCGACGTGGTCCGGGTTCATGTCCGGCGACATGCCGTGGCCAAGGTTGAAGACGTGGCCCTCGCGCGAACCGCCATTGCCGTCGCGATAGCTGTCCAGCGCGCGGCGCGCCTCGCGGCGGATGGCGTCAGGCGAGCCGTACAGCGTGGCCGGATCCAGGTTGCCCTGCAGCGCGACCTTGCCCTGCGTGCGACGTGCGGCCTCGGACAACTCCACCAGCCAGTCCACGCCGACGCCATCGGCGCCGGTGTCGGCCAGGTCTTCGAGGTAGGCGGCGGTGCCCTTGCCGAACAGGATCAGCGGAGCACGCTCGGCGCCCTCGCCACGGTCGAGTTCCTGCGCGATGCGTTGCAGGTAGGGGAGGGAGAATTCACGATACATCGCCGGGCTCAGCACGCCGCCCCAGGTGTCGAACACCTGCAGTGCCTGCGCGCCAGCGGAGCGCTGCGCGGCGAGGTAGGCAATCACCGCGTCGGTGTTGACCGAGAGCAGCCGATGCAGCGTGTCCGGGTCGTTCAGGGCCATCGCCTTGATGCGCGCGAAGTCCTTGCTGCCGCCGCCTTCCACCATGTAGCAGGCCAGCGTCCACGGGCTGCCGGAGAACCCGATCAGCGGGACCTTGCCGTCCAGTTCGCGCCGGATCACCCGCACCGCATCCATCACGTAGCGCAGTTCGGTTTCCATGTCCGGCACGCCGAGCTTGGCCGCGTCGGCGGCGCTGCGCACGGTGCGCTCGAACTTCGGGCCTTCGCCTTCGACGAAGTACAGGCCCAGGCCCATCGCATCCGGAATGGTCAGGATGTCGGAGAACAGGATCGCCGCGTCCAGGTCGAAGCGGCGCAGCGGCTGCAGGGTGACTTCGCAGGCGATGTCGGGGTTCTTCGCCATGCCGAGGAAGCTGCCGGCCTCCTTGCGGGTGGCACGGTACTCCGGCAGGTAGCGGCCGGCCTGGCGCATCAGCCAGACGGGCGTGCGGTCCACGGGTTCGCGGCGCAGGGCGCGCAGGAAACGATCGTTCTTGAGGGCAGTCATCGGGAATCCGGGGGAAAGGGTTACTTGGGCGCGTCGGCGCCGCGGGCGAACATCAGCTGGAAGCCACGCTTGAGGTGGCTGTCGCGGGCCTTCTCGAAGGCCGCGTTGGCCTCGTCCTGCAGCAGGTACTGTTCGCGCTTGAGCGTGGCGCGACCGCCGATCTGGCCGGTTTCGCGCAACAGCTCCCAGCCGCCGAACAGATCGGGCTGCAGGGTCAGCTGGACGTAGCGGGGCGCTTCGCCCGCGTCGGGGCGTTGCTGGAGGAAGACGCGCATGCCGGCATTTTAGCCGGACAGCAGTGCCAGCACGCGGCTTTCGTCCACGTCCGGCACCACGTCGGCCTGGCCCAGGCCCCGCCACAGCACCAGCCGCAGGCGGCCGGCCAGGTTCTTCTTGTCCAGGCGCATGCGGGCGAGCAGGGCCTCCGGTGCCAGCCCGGCCGGAATGCGCGTCGGCAGGCCGTAGCCGGCCAGCAGGGTTTCCAGGCGGTCGGTGTCCGTCGCCGGGGCCATGCCGAGCCCGGCGGACAGCCGCGCGGCCAGCACCATGCCCACCGCCACGGCCTCGCCATGGTTGAGGTTGTCGTTGCCCAGGCCGCCGTAGCCCTGCTCGGTCTCGATCGCGTGGCCGAAGGTGTGGCCGAAGTTCAGCAGCGCTCGCTCGCCCTTTTCCAGCGGGTCGCGCGCCACGATCTCGGCCTTGTGCTCGCAGCTGGCGGCGATGGCCAGTGCCAGCGCCTCGCCGTCCATCGCCAGCAGTGCTGCGCGTTCCTGTTCCAGCCACTGGAAGAAGCGCGCATCGCGGATGGCGCCGTACTTGATCACTTCGGCCAGGCCGGCGCGCAGTTCGCGCGGTGGCAGTGTCGCCAATACCTCCGTGTCGGCGAACACCGCGCGGGGCGGATGGAACGCGCCCACCAGGTTCTTGCCCTGCGGGATGTCGACGGCGGTCTTGCCGCCCACCGACGAATCCACCATCGACAGCAGCGTGGTGGGCACCTGCACGCAGTCCACGCCTCGCATCCAGCAGGCCGCCGCGAAGCCGGCCAGGTCGCCGACCACGCCGCCGCCCAGCGCGATCACGCAGGCGTCGCGGGTGGCGCCGAGTGTGGCCAGTGCCTCGATGGCATGGCCGAAATGCGCCAGCGTCTTCGACTCTTCGCCCGCAGGCAGGATGAAGGTGCCGATGGCGAGGTCGGGGCGCGCGGCATGCAGGGCTTCGCGCACCATGCCCGCGTACAGCGGCGCGACGATGGAGTCGCTGACCAGCAGCACGTGCCGGCCGCGCACGTGTCCGGCGAGCGCGGTGCCATCGGACAGCAGTCCGGGGCCGATGGCGATGGTGTAGGGGGTCTCGCCGCCGACGTCGACGGTGCGTGCGTTGCTCATGCGTTCTCTTCGATGGGCTGCCAGCGATGCGCCAGCAGCTGGGTCAGGCGGGCGGTCGCCTCGGGCGGCGTCAGGCCGTCGGTGTCCAGGGTCAGGTCCGCCACGTCACGGTAAAACGGCTCGCGCAGGGTGGCCATGTCCTGCAACACCTGCTCGCGGTCCGGGCGTTGCAGCAACGGGCGATTGGTGCAGCGGCCGAGCCGGCGCAACTGCGCCTCCACGCTGACCTGCAGGTAGACCACATAGCCGCGCTGTTTCATCAGGACGCGGTTGTCCGCATCCAGGACCGCGCCGCCGCCCGTGGAGACCAGTTGGCCATGGCCGGCCAGCAGTTCGCCCAGGGTCGCCTTCTCGCGCTCGCGGAAGCCGGCTTCGCCGAGGTGCTCGAACAGGGTGGTGATGCTGGCGCCGGTGCGATCGACGATGGCCTGGTCCGCGTCCACGAACACCAGCCCGAAGCGCTCGGCCACGCGCTTGCCGATGGATGTCTTGCCGGCCCCGGTGGGGCCGACCAGGATCAGGTTGGGGGCCGGATTCATGATGCTCCAGATGCTAGCACTGCCCACGCGTGGCGTGGCCTTAACACCAGCGGGTCTACGGTGGCCGTCCGGCGTCGTGCCGGGCAACCGAAGAGGGAAGCACCATGTCCGTCGCCAAGATCATCGAGGTCAATGCGTCATCCAAGACCAGCATGGAAGACGCCGTGAAGGTGGGCCTGAAAAAGACGTCCGAGACCGTGAAGAACATCAAGGGGGCCTGGGTCAACGAGATCAAGGTCGTCACCGACGATGGCGGCAACGTCACCGAGTGGCGCGTGAACCTGCGGATCAGTTTCGTGGTGGCGTGACGCCATCAGCGTACCTCCTGTAGGAGCGACGTGAGTCGCGACCGCGGATCGGGCACGAACGGAAACTGCCTGGGCGGGATGACAATTCCGGGCCTCAAGCGCCGCTGAACCTGCGGGCGTGTGGTCGCGACTTACGTCGCTCCTACCCCTACGGACGCGGGGTGCGCGCCTCATCCAGCGCTATCGTCCTGTCCGCCATCCCCGGCAGCGTCGCCAGCAGGTGCCGGCTGGTCCGCTCGTAGTGCTGGATGAAGCGGTCCAGCTGCGCGCGATCCATGCCGGTGCGTGCAGGGTCCTGCGCCACCATCGCCCGTTCCTGCTGCCAGCGCCAGGTCCGCACGATGTCGAAGCCCGGCGGCTGCAGGAACCACAGCGCGTCGATGCGCGACCACAGCGCGGGATAGTCGCGGCGCAGGGCGTCGTTGCAGTACCGGCGCCACACGCAGCCAGGGTCTTCGTCGCGTTCCAGCGCATTGAGTGGCGCGTGCAGGGCCGCGTCGTCCTCGGGCACGGCGTTCAGGCACCAGCCTTCGAACAGCACCAGGTCCACCCGTTCCGCGATGCGGGGCCATCCGGTCTCTGGCAGACGGTCATCGGCCAGCTTGTCGAACCGGGGCAGTGCGATGTCCTCGCCGGCACGCAACGCATCCAGTACGCGGCAGCCGAGCGCCACGTCATGGGTCCCCGGCGGCCCGCGCGTCGCGAGCAAGGGGTGCACATCTCCGGCAAGACGCACGCGATCCGCACGGGTCAGGTACAGGTCGTCCAGCGACAGCACGGCGACGCGCAGGTGGGCGGCTTCTGCCTGCGTGGCGATCTGGCGGGCCAGCGTCGATTTGCCACTTCCCTGCAGGCCGGTGATGGCGAAGACCGGCGTGCGCGCAGGCAATGCGCGCGCAGCGGCCAGCGCGTCGCGGACGAGAACGTCGGGAAAGCCCTCGGGATGCGTCGCCTGCCTCATCGCGCGACAATAGCGCATGCCCGGCACGCGGGCGCTGCCCTGACCACGCCATGACCGATCTGTACGCCGAAGCCCTGTCCACGTTCGCCACACTCTACGGCGAGGCCAAGTCATCGGGCACCGAAGTCGAACCCAACGCGATGACGCTGGCCACCGCCACGCCGGACGGCCGTCCCTCCGCACGCACCGTGTTGCTGAAGGCGTTCGACGAACTGGGCTTCGTCTTCTACACCCACACCCACAGCCAGAAGGGGCGCGAGCTGCACGACAACCCGTGGGCCGCGCTGCTGTTCCTGTGGCGCAGCCTGCGCGAGGCCGGCATCCAGGTGCGCGTGGAAGGCACGGTGACGGCGGTCAGCGATGCCGAAGCCGATGCCTACTTCGCCTCGCGCCCGCGCCAGAGCCAGCTGGGCGCGTGGGCTTCGATCCAGTCCGAGACGCTGGATTCGCGCGAAGCCTTCGAGACGCGCATGGCGGAGGTGGAGGCACGCTTCGCCGGTGCCGACGTGCCGCGACCGGACGGATGGAGTGGTTACCGCGTGGCACCGGAGGCGATCGAGTTCTGGTACGGCGCGCAGTTCCGGCTGCACGAGCGCTGGCGCTACGAATGCGATGCTGCCGGCGTATGGAGCAAGCGGATGCTGTTTCCTTGAGCGGGGTACGTATCGCGGAGGCCGCTCCGTCGGACGTCACGGCCTGGGTCGCATTGCGCGCCGGACTGTGGCCGGATGCCGATGCTGCGGAACTGCATGAAGAGGCCAGGGTCTGGGACGCCACGCGCGGCGTCGCATTGCTGGCCTTCGACGGGGAGGGCCATGCCATCGGCCTGGCCGAAGCCAGTCTGCGGCACGACTACGTCAACGGTACCGACGGCTCACCGGTCGGTTTCCTGGAGGGCTGGTATGTCGACCCCGCCTGGCGCGGACGTGGCGTGGGGCGTGCGCTGATTGCGCAGGTGGAAGCCTGGACGCGTGCACGCGGCTGCGTCGAGTTGGCGTCGGATGCGCTGCTCGACAACACCGCCAGCCATGCGGCGCATGCGGCCTGCGGCTTCGAGGAGACCGAGCGCGTGGTGTATTTCCGCAAACGGCTGGTCGACTGAGCCATGGGCCCGCAACGCATCGTCTGCCTCACCGAGGAGCCCACCGAGACACTGTATGCGCTGGGCGAGCAGGACCGCATCGTCGGCATCAGCGGGTTCACCGTGCGGCCGCCGCAGGCGCGCAAGGAGAAGCCGAAGGTCAGCGCGTTCACCAGCGCGAAGATCGGCGAGATCCTGAAGCTGCAGCCGGATCTCGCGATCGGTTTCTCCGACATCCAGGCCGATATCGCCGCCGAACTCGTGCGCCATGGCGTGGAGGTCTGGATCAGCAATCACCGCAGCGTGGACGGCATCGTCGACTACGTCAGGCGGCTCGGCGCACTGGTCGGTGCCGCCGCGCGCGCCAACGAGTACGCCGATGCGCTGCAGCGCGGGCTGGATGACGTGCGTGCACAGGCGGCGCGCCTGCCGCGCCGGCCGGCGGTCTACTTCGAGGAGTGGGACGAACCGCAGATCACCGGCATCCGCTGGGTGTCGGAACTGATCGGCATCGCGGGTGGCGATGACGTGTTTCCCGAGATGGCGCGCGAGCCGCTGGCGAAGCAGCGCATCCTCGCCGACGGCAGCGAGGTCGTGCGGCGTGCGCCGGACATCATCCTCGGCTCGTGGTGCGGCAAGAAGTTCCGCCCCGACAAGGTCGCGCAACGGCCGGGTTGGGATGCCATTCCCGCCGTGCGCAACGGCGAACTCCACGAGATCAAGTCGCCGTTGATCCTGCAGCCGGGTCCGGCGGCGCTGACGGATGGCGTGCGGGCGATCGCGGACATCGTGCAGGGGTGGGCGGCGCGGCGGGCGTGAGGTTGGTGTCCGTTGTAGGAGCGACGTAAGTCGCGACCGCGGACTGGACGTCGCGAGACGGAATGGAACGTTCGCGATCCTCGCGTTCGCCATGGGTCGATGTCACGGATGGCGTGCGGTCGCGACTTACGTCGCTCCTGCATGGGACGAGCTGGCCGTCAGAAATTCCGCTGGAACTTCACCGTCTCGCGGCGGCCGCCGGTCGCCACCACGATCTCGAAACGGTAGGAATTGCGCGGCGAGACGCGGGCGGTGCCGATGTAGTCGGTGTAGCCGCCGGCCTCCACCTTGCGCAGGGTGATGGCCTGGCGTGCGCCGGACAGGTCGTGCGCAGTGACACTCACGTCGCCATCGGCATCGCTCTCTTCATTGCCCTTGACCTCGCGCAGGGCGACCAGCACCAGCGCAGTGCCCGCGTCGCGCGCGACGCCGTACTGCTTCGCCACGGGCTCGCTCAACGCCAGGGTCGGCAGGGCGTTGTAACGCACGCGCAGGTTGCCGAAGTCGGCCTCGGCTGGCGTGGCTTGCACGAACTCCGCGGTGTGCGGGGCCTCGCCGCCGGAGCAGGCGGACAGCAGGACCAGGGCGAGCGGGGCGGCGAATCGTTTCATGGGCATGGGGAATGTGGGCCTGGATAGCGTACGACGTCGGGGAGGAGGCGGATGCAGGCTCAGTCGTTCGCTGCCGACAACGCGCCACCACGCACGGTGGCGGCGTGCACGGCCTGCGCCACCAGCGCTTCGAAGCCGCCCGCCTGGAAGGTCTCGATGGCCGCCTGCGTGGTGCCATTGGGCGAGGTGACGCGACGGCGCAGCTCGGCCGGGGTTTCACCGCTCTCGGTCAGCATGCGCGCCGCGCCCAGTACGGTCTGCAGTACCAGCGTACGTGCTGCCTCGTCGGACAGGCCTTCCGCCTTCGCCGCCGTTTCCATCGCTTCGGCAAGCAGGAAGACATAGGCCGGCCCGCTTCCCGATACGCCGGTGACCGCATCCATCGTGGCCTCCGCCTCGATCCACACCGTCGGCCCCGCTGCGGACAGCAGCAACTCGGCGCGCTGCCGGCCTGCCGCATCGACTTCGCTGCTGGCGTGCAGCCCGGTGACACCGGCACCCAGCAGGGCGGGCGTGTTGGGCATGCTGCGGACCACGGGCACGCCGCCACCCAGCCAGCGCTGCATCTGCGTGGTCGTGATGCCGGCCGCGATGGACACGGCCAGTGGCCGCTGCGACTGCGCAAGCGGCGCGAGGCCTTCGCACACTGCGCGCATCACCTGCGGCTTCACCGCGAACAACCAGGTATCGGCGCCGTAAGCGGCTTCGCCTGCTTCGCCGAAGACCTGCACGCCGAAATCCGCCGCCAGCGCGGCACGCAGGGGTTCCGCGGGTTCCGCCACGCGGATGCGTGAGGGATCCGCGCCGCGCTTGACCAGGCCGCCGATCAGGCTGCGCGCCATGTTGCCGCCGCCGATGAAGGCAAGCGGATGCGTCAACAGAGGGGAAGTGTTCGAGCGGGTCATGAGGTGGAGCCTCGTGGAAGCGACGGGGTGGAAGGCGGCATCAAGCGGTTCGCGCCGGCCGCGCGCCGAACAGTGCGGTGCCGATACGGACCATCGTGGCGCCATGCGCGATGGCTTGTGCGAAGTCATCGCTCATGCCCATCGACAGAGTGTCGATGCCAGGGTGCCGCGACGCCAGCGCATCCTGCAGCGACTTCATGCGGCTGAATGCCGCCGCGCGTGCGGCCGGCTCCGGATGCGGGGCGGGAATCGCCATCAGCCCGCGCAGTCGCAGTCCGGGTGCCGCGGCGATGGCATCGGCCAGGGTCATCACCTCGTCGGGATGGCAGCCGTGCTTGCTGGCCTCATCGTCGATGTTCACCTGGATGAGCACATTCAGGGGCGGGCGATCCGCAGGCCGATAGCGTGACAGGGCGCCGATCAATGTGTGACGGTCTACCGTTTGCACCCAGTCGAAGATGCGTGCGGCGATCTCGGCCTTGTTCGATTGCAGGTGGCCGATGAGATGCCATTCCAGCCCCATGCCGGCCAGTTCGCCGATCTTCGCCTGCGCCTCCTGCACATAGTTCTCGCCGAAGGCGCGCTGCCCGGCACGGGCCAGTGCGGCCACGGCGGCGGCGGGGTGCAGCTTGGACACGGCCAGCAGATCGGGTGCTGGCCGATGGGCGGCATCCGCTGCGTTTTCAAGACGTTGCAGGGTCTCGCTGAGAGCGTCGGCGAGCATGTTCATCCAACCATTGGCGGAAACGGCAAGGGCGCTATACTGCCCTTCGGGGAAGTAACGTTCCAGTTCGCAGCAACTTGGGGAAGCAGCGTCATGGATATCGCCGAACTCTTGGCGTTCTCGGTAAAGAACAAGGCATCGGACCTCCACCTGTCGGCCGGCCTGCCGCCGATGATCCGCGTGGACGGCGACGTGCGCCGCATCAACATCCCGGCACTGGACCACAAGCAGGTGCACGCGCTGGTCTACGACATCATGTCGGACAAGCAGCGGCGCGACTTCGAGGAATTCCTGGAAGTCGACTTCTCGTTCGAGATCCCGTCGCTGGCGCGCTTCCGCGTCAATGCGTTCAACCAGAATCGCGGTGCGGGTGCGGTATTCCGTACCATTCCCTCGGAAGTGCTGACCCTGGAAGACCTGGGTTGCCCGCCGCTGTTCCGCGAGCTGATCCAGCAGCCGCAGGGCCTGATCCTGGTCACCGGCCCGACCGGCTCGGGCAAGTCGACCACGCTGGCGGCGATGATCGACCACATCAACAAGAACGAGTACGGCCACATCCTCAGCGTCGAGGATCCGATCGAATTCGTGCACACCTCGCAGAAGTGCCTGATCAACCAGCGCGAAGTGCACCGCGACACGCACGGCTTCAACGAAGCACTGCGTTCGGCGCTGCGCGAGGATCCCGACTACATCCTGGTCGGCGAGTTGCGCGATCTGGAAACCATCCGCCTGGCGCTGACCGCCGCGGAAACCGGCCACCTGGTGTTCG